>Ga0315903_10005372_pt1 | contig 16735 bp, 16 predicted proteins | sample LakEriMetagenome_7_FD_203524 | JGI IMG/M metagenome (GOLD analysis project Ga0315903, IMG submission 203524) | Freshwater fungal communities from buoy surface, Lake Erie, Ohio, United States - Buoy 2 MA119 | ecosystem: Environmental > Aquatic > Freshwater > Lake | place: USA: Lake Erie, Ohio...
GGCTTCGGGCTCAAGATAGTCAATAAAAAGACCCCGGCTATGCAGCCATTTGAAGTCATTGCCGAGCTGGATGGGTATTTCACTGGGGTTATTGATGTCCCAAGCAAACTCGAGAGCAGCAAGCGCACCGGCATTAAGCAGCATATTGTATCTAGTTGCATTTCCCTCGTTGACGATACGACTGCCGAGATAGTCCAAGACCAAGGATTGATAGTTTGATGCCGCGGTACTGGTTGGTGCATAGGCAGCCGCAGTACCGTCATTGCGGGCCCGAAGCAGATTAAAATAATCGTTGCTCAGGTCTGTGGCAACGCGGAAAATACCGTCCACCCGAATCAGGCGGCAGGCCTCGATATAGTCATCATCGGCTCCAGCGACCTGTAGCGCACCATTTACAATCTTATAGTGCACATGCGAGGTTCGGCGCGGATCGAATTTGGGCCCCGCTTCGCCGGAAGGGTCGTGGTGATCACGGCAGCAGGTGTTGCAATACTGGCTTTGTGGCGGTGCATCCTGAGCCAAGGTGGCGGCACGTGCTTTAGGATTCGTGTAGGTAGCGACGCGTGGAACGGTATAACGGAATCCGTTCCAGTAGGTCGGGCGATAGCTAACATCCGTACCCGGATTGTTTGTCGTACACGTGCAGCCGACCACTACTGTTTCAACGCGGGATTGCGCCTGGGCCACGCCATTGTTCAAACCGGCATAGGTCAATACATCGTAACGTGTTTCAACGACGCGTTGATTATTATTGTTTCCGGCCACCTCTGGCCTCGGATTGGTCGCAGCCGTATCCGTTCCGTTTCCAATGGCAATGGGGATGACGCCAGGCGTCAAGCTTGGATCACGAATCAACACCCGCGGATAGCGCGGCTCGGAAGAAGCCGTATTGTTCAGCACCACTTTAGCGCCGTCTCCCGGGGATACCGCACCAATGGCATCCTCGATGGCGATACTCTGGGAAACGCCACCGGCATCAGTCCAAGACACCCTTACTGCAACGCGTTTGTATTCATTGTTCGCGCTAAACGCAATGCCACCGACATCGGCAGCCGGTGTCGCGCCGGTCAGCGTGGCGATGGCCGTGAACACACCCGCACTGGGCTGATAACCAAAACGTGTCACCGTCCAGGTGCGTGCGTAAGTCACGGCACTTTCAGTGGCTGTGTCATTGCCGGAGGTCAGTGCCTGGTAGCCGGCAAGTTGCTGGAACGAGCGCAGATCTTCGACTTTGTCCTTGGCCAATTGCAATGCAACCGTCTGCGCCTTGGTTTCCGCTGAAGAACGTATGATGCTGGTCTGCAAGGCAGCCAAGGCCATCAGACCGAATCCGAGCACGACTACGGCGATCAGCACCTCGATCATGCTGAAGCCCCGCGACGTCCTGCTCATAATATGGCTATTCATGACGGTATCCCCCTAAAATCCTTCGACGGCATCGAGCCAGCTGCCCGGTACCCGGGCGAATTTGGCGTTGGCAGGCAGTGTATTCGGGTCGGAGTTGATGGCGGTATTGTCGTAGATGATGTCGATGGTGCCGGTGATGTCAATATTGCCTTCGACCACCAATGAACCGATGATTTTGGAATTACCCGTCCCCTTGAATTCGGCGGTATTGGTGTTACTGCGCACGAATAGCATGCCGAAGAAATCAGTATTATTGACCTTGGCTTCGCCTTCGACCACGACGATGGCCGGATTATTTGGCGAACCGACCTTTGCAGGAAGGTCGCAGGTTCCCTTGATATAGTAAAGACCGGAGGCGGCAGCACCCAGCGTATTCAACGTGGCGCAGCTGATCACCTGCGCACCCAGTTCTTCTTCCAGAACATAGGATGCACAGTTGCTGATGCCATTGGCGCCGCAGTTGGTTTTTACGATACCCAATCCTTCATCGACAACGATGCCGGTATTGAAAACCCATTCGAATAGCGAATCGTCTGTGGCCACACTCAAATCACTCTTGTTATTGCCATTGCAATCAAGGCCCGGAAAGAAAGTGATATCGGCAAGCGTGCCATGACCGCCGTCGATATCGAGGATGTCAATTCCTTCTTTTTTGATGTCTTGGGAATGACCGGACAGGAAGTTATTGGTGGAACTACTGATTGCCGGGCAGGCGCAGGCATTCATGACGTCGACGCAGGTCGTTTTCAGATCCGATGCCGGGGTGTTTTTCAGATACTCCCCGAGATAGCAGGTCGATACGCTACCGACGCCCCCCGAACCCCCTGAAGACGCAGCAATCTCTCTGGTACAGACATAACTCCAGGTCCCAACCGGTGCGTCATTTAAGAAATTACAGTCACTAAATGTAAAGCCTTGTGCATTTGCAGCACCGATTGCATCCCTTTGATTCCGGAACCCGGAATCGGATATGGTTTCTGTTCGATTAGGCATATTTGTACAGACATTATTGGCAACGCCGTCGAAATCAACATCATTGGGTGACCAAATCGATACCGGAATACCATAGCCTGCAGCATTGGCATTGGTCACAATCTGCGCATTACCCAATCCTTTCACGAACCCAGAGCCGATGATCGGCACAGAGGAGGACTGGCTGGCCTCGGTATAAGATGCCCAGGTTTCCTTGATGACGGCGGTACTGCCTTCATTGGTAAGGGTGGCCTGGGAGATGAAGGTAATGGCAATGCGGTTGCCTTTGGCCGGATTCTGGGCACAGGCTGGAGTTTGCAAGGAGGAATCGATGCGACAGAGCACGGCCTGCACATTGACCACTGACGGGAAAGCCGAGACGCCACCGACATTGCCGACAGCGCCATATGGCAACAGCGTTGCCGCCAGACTTGCGCCGGTGCCGTCGGTGGTAAAAAACCAGAGCTCGTTTCGGCGCGTGATGTCCGGCTCGGAACGACATGGATGCGGTCCGCCGCCGATGGTGGCGCTGTTACTTACGCCGTTGCAACTGACCCAGCCATGACCGCCGGCAACAGTATCCAGCCAACCGCCTTGCGCATTACTAATAACCAGAGCCCGGTTGGCTTTGATGTATTCACCGGACATATTAATTCCGGTTTCCGCCGCCTGCTCGGCGATGCGTGCGCGGTTTTCATTGAGTGCAGTACGCTGCTCGAAAAAACCAATACTGGTCGAGAATAGAACCACGATGCTGAGAATCAGCAGCAGCATCATGGTGATGGCCAGCGTTGAAATGCCACGCTGGCGACCCGGTCCGGCAAAGGCATTCATCATGTGTATTGTCATTGGTGTCCCCTTCCCTTAGGTTCCAGTCGGTGGCAAAGCGCAGTTCGCGGAGGCTTCCAGACAGTCGGCACGCACTCTTATACTGCTGCTGATGCCGCGGGTGACTGTGCCGTCGGCTGACTGACGAAGCTGGCCCTGCAAACCGACGCCGATCTGACGGATGGTCATGGGAGTGGAGGTGGCCGTAGCGGCCTGCACGATGTAGCCCCTGGTATCTAATGTAAAACTGCTGATATTGATGATCCGCGGATCGGTCAATGCGCACCACCCTGAAGCGGTATTGCACGTTGTCGGATAATTGCTATAGCTCGGCGCGCCGCCGGCACAGGCTGGCGTGAGACCGGGGGCGCTTTCGCCGATTTCAAGCACGCCGACGGTCTGGCCATCGAAGGAATAGAAGGCAAGGCGCAACGCACGAATTTCACCCTGAGTCCGCTCAACGGTGCCTGGAGTTCCACCGGTACGGTCGTAGGCATAAATGACGCAGCCATCATTTTTGAGGCCATCGTTATTGACATCATCATCCACAAAAATTCGGGCGAAGGGCGATATCGTCAACGCATTCATAGTCGATGCCGCGGTATAGCGGTTCATGTTCTCGTCGTAACCGGCACGGCGCAACTCGCGCGAAACGAAGTCCATGGTGTTGCGCAGCTCCTGACTCAAGCGGGTGGACTGTACATATTCGGAGTTGGCGGTCAGGCTGGACAGGGTAAACGCAAGCACGGCCGAAACAACAATCAGACCGATGGCCAAAGAAATCATCAATTCAACCAGACTGAAGCCCTGTGATTGTCGTTGATAGGCGGCCATGGCGTCCTCAGTTGCAGCGTCGGTTGGTGTATTGCGGCATATCACTAGCTACATCTGGCTCGCAGACCACGGCGCGCCCGAACAGATCGATATTCACTCGCAGGCGGTAGTCGGTGCTGCCGGCAGGACTGGCCAACTCCCAATAACCGGCACTGGTCGGCAGGGCCAGCCCGCCACGTTTAGGATCGATGACCACCACCCCATTTTTACTTTTTCCGATCCAGTCGCTAGGCGTTCCTGAATATCGAATTCCCTTCCATTCAACCTGATCGACTGGATAGCGTCCGACATCACAGAAATTGGCGTTACCGGGATTGGTCTCAAAACAATTGCACTGACTATTATCGGCAGCTGTATTGGTGACCGCCGCACCCATACAATACTGGGTACTGTTGGTGCTCATCGACACTTTGACCAGAGAATTCCGCTTGAGGGATTCAAAACGGGCATTGGCCCAGAAGCCGATGATTTGATCAGTCGCTCCACGCAAAGCGCTGCGATGCCGAAATTCATTGAAGGACGGCACGGCTGCCATGAGAATAATCGACAGCAGCGCGATGGTGACTATCAGCTCAATCAGGGTAAACCCCTGGACGCAAGGCTTTTTTTCGGACATGCACGATTCCCCGCTCTAGGCACATCCTACTATGCCTGCTGATACCGAGCATGGCAACGGACAGCACGATGAACGGCCGGTTTTTCCGATGAGCGACGCCGTCTGTATTGCATTCAGCGCAGGAAGTTGGCATGCTTATTGCATATCCGGCGGGAGCAGCACATGCGCAGCAAAGGTTTTACCCTCATCGAGCTCATGGTCACCCTGGCTATTGTCGGCATTCTGGCCATCATCGCCATTCCCAGCTTCACCGAGCAGATCGCCAAAAGCCGGCGCGCGGAAGCCATGCGCATCCTCGGCGACATGCAGCTTAGGCAGGAGCGCTGGCGCTCGAACCACACTGAGTACGGCACATGCGATGAATTGGTTGCTCCGTCAACATGTACCGCATACAACGCGACAATACCCCATTACTCGATCAGCATTACGGGCATAACCCCTACAGGCCACACGCTAACGGCAACCCGCAAGGGCGCTCAAAGCGATGACCGTTGTGGCGATTTTGTGCTGACTGTAAGCAATGGAGTCGCTTCCAAATCAACCAGCACCGGCGCCGCCAACTGCAACTGGCCTTAACGGACCACCCGGTAGCAGGGGTGATAGACCCCGGAGATCTTCATCCGGCGTTGCTCGACGAAGGATTCCAGCAATTCATCCATGGCCTGCATGATGTCGGCATCGCCGGAAATCGTGAACGGTCCGTGCTGCTCGATGGCCTGCATGGCCGGTTCCTTGACATTGCCGGCCACGATACCCGAAAACGCCCGACGCAGATTGGCGGCCAATTCATGCAGGGGCTGGTCGCGCTGCAGTTTCAGTGCCGCCATGGCCTCATGGGTCGGCTGGAACGGCTTCTGGAACTCCAAAGGCACATTGAGCGACCAGTTGAAGAAGAAGGAATCCTTTTCCTTGATACGCTGCTCGCGCACCAGATGGATGCCGCGGCTCATCAGTTTGCCGACGCGCTCGGCATCATCGACCACGATAGTGTAATGCGCGGCCGCGAGTTCGCCGAGGGTCAGCTTGATGAATCGGTCGATATGCTCGAAATACGCCGCCGAGGCGCGCGGACCGGTCAACACCAGCGGCATGCAGATCTCGCTGTTGTCGGGATGCAGTAGCAGGCCGAGCAGATACAAGATTTCTTCGGCGGTCCCTACCCCGCCCGGGAAGGCGATGATGCCGTGTCCGAGCCGTACGAAGGCTTCCAGCCGCTTCTCGATGTCCGGCATGATGACCAGCTCGTTGACGATCGGATTCGGCGATTCGGCGGCGATGATGCCCGGCTCGGTGATGCCGATGTAGCGGTTGTGGATGCGGCGCTGTTTGGCGTGCGCGATGGTCGCGCCCTTCATCGGTCCTTTCATCGCACCCGGTCCGCAGCCGGTGCAGATGTCGAGCGCACGCAGGCCCAGCTCGTAGCCGACCTTCTTGGTGTACATGTACTCATCGCGGCCAATCGAGTGGCCGCCCCAGCACACCACCAGATTCGGGTCGGTGTTGGGATGCAGCACCGAGGCGTTGCGCAGGATTTCGAACACCGCGCTGGTGATACCGGCATTGGTTTCCAGATTGAACTTGCCACTGGTCCGGATTTCACTGGAGGTATAGGCGATATCGCGCACCACGGTGAACAGCAGATCGGCCACGCCGCGGATCAGAATGCCGTCGACGAAGGCAGTGGCCGGCGCATTTTTCAGGTCAAGGCGGATGCCGCGGTCAAGCTGCAGCACTTCGATATCGAAATCCGGATAGCGCACCTGCGCCGCACGCGGATCGTCGGATTCGGTGCCGGTGGTCAACACCGCCAGGGCACAACGGCGCAGGGTCTCATGCAGGCCGCCCTGGCTGATATCGCGCAGACGGGTCAGCTCTTCGCGCGACAGCACGTCCATGCCCGAGGGTGTATCGTTGAAGCGGCGCTGTGGTGGAAAAATCTGGGTGCTGATAGTGGGGCTTTCTTTGTTCATTGCATTCGATTGTGATGTGATAACTTCAGGATAAGGCTTTGCGGTGCATTAGGCAAAAAAAACCGGCCTTTCGGCCGGTTTTCAGGGATAAAGCCTGGATCAGAATTCGTATTTCAGGGTAACTTGCGCGGCCCATGCAGACTCGCCGCTGTTGTTGCGGGTAACGAAATCTTCAACAGTACCGTTCACGCCGTAGATGTAACGGCCGCTGGCATCCAGACCCATGTAGTCAACGAAGCTGCGCGACAGACCGCCGCCGGAGCTGAAGGCGATTTCATCGATACGGCCCCAGTCCTTGTTCAGCAGGTTGCCGAAGTTCAGGATGTCGAAAATCAGCGTGGCCTTGTTGCCCTTGAAGAAGCCCGGCAGTTCCTGGCTGATGCGCACGTCGAAGGTGTTGGTCCACGGTGCGAACGAGGAGTTGCGGTCAACCGAGCCGCCGGCAAAACCACTCAACCCCTGGGCTTCGATGACTGACCAGAAGGTGGCTTCGGCTTGTGCAGCGGTTACGGTTCCTGGGCCTTTGAATACCACCTCGCCCGAACCCAGCGCGGTCGGGATGTACATCAGGTCGTTGACCGTGCCGTCACCGTTCAGGTCGTTGTTGTAGATCCAGCTGTAGGGCTTGCCTTTGCGGCCTTCATAGAACACGCCGAAACGGGTCGCGTAGTCGCTGAAGAAGTTATGCTTCCAGTTCAGCGAACCGGTGAAACGATCCTTGACCAGATAGGCCGAGTTGGCAGCCACTTCTTCGTTGGCATTGAAGATCGAGACCGAGTTCCAGTTCGAGTTGGACACCGACGAGGTCAGCGGGCTGACTTCGGTGGCGTTGGTGGTGGTGAAGCCCAGGCTCCAATCCAGTTCCTCGAAAGCACGGCCTGAGAAGGCCACGGTGAAGGCACCGCCGCCGCCCTTGCCGGTACGCTCAGCCAAGAGCACGTTGTTGAAGCTGCGGTTACTGAGCGCACGGGTGCGGGACATGTTGGTCGGGGCACCGCAGGCACCACTGGTACTGGTCACCAACCCGCCGGAGCTGTTGTAGCTATAGCAGCTGGCACTGAAGCCGACCGGATGGTAGAACAGATCGCGGCCGTCGATGCCCTGACGGGTGGCTTGACCCAGATTCAAGTGCTTGTAGTAGATGCCGTCTTCCACAATGGTGCGTACGTATTCCAGCGACATGACCACGCCTGCAGCCAGTTCTTTCTCAAAAGCCAGATTGGCTTTCCAGACCGAGGGCTGTTCCAGATTGGCCGAGAGGAAGTCAACGTTCGGGGCCGGCGGGCTGCCAGCGATACCCGGCTGGCTGTCCGGATTCGGACTGAAGAAACCATTGTTACGCGGGCAGGCCGAAGAGCCGGTACCCGAGCAGCTGATGATGCCGGTGGTGATCCCGGTGTTGGAGTACGGGTTGGACAGCCAGACGTTGGCGGCCGCACCCTCGAACAGACCGAAACCGCCACGGACCTGCATCGGTTTTTCGCTGTCAAAGGTATAGTTGAAGCCGACGCGCGGCTGGAACAGGCTGTTGCCGTCCAGGGTGTTGGTGTTGTCGTAACCGTAACCGCCGGTGGCACGGGTGGTGGTGCCGGTACCTGGGGTGGTCTGACCGGTGACAAAGCCGTTCACGGCTGCAGCTGCCGCGGCGGCGTTGAATTCCGGGCTGACGCCCATGGATTTGCGGTCGATACGCACGCCATAGGAAAGGGTCAGATTGGTATTGACCGCCCAGGTGTCCTGCAGGAACAGGCCGAGGTTCTGGTAATCCCAGTTGGCGACGCCGTCATTCAAATCAAAGCCGTTGATGCCGACCTGGACTGCATAGCTGGTCGGACGGCCGCGGCTGAAGTTTTCCAGCATGGCGGCGGTGTACTGGGCGCGGGTCAGCGCACTGCAGCTGAAGTTGCCCAGACCGGTCAGGGTCGGGTCGGTATACACCACCGTACCGCTGGCATTGATGCAGTCGAAGGTGTAGTTGCCGCGGGTATCCTGCAAGAAGGCGTTGTAGACGTCATTGTCATCGTAGTCGAAACCGAACTTCAGCTCGTGGTCGCCCAGGAACCAGTTGGCGCCACCGTAGTAGTTCCAGGTTTCGGTCGCCAAATCATTGAAGTGGCGGCTGCGCTCGGTACCGGCCAGCAAGCCGGCGGAGGTGCCGGTCACGTCCGGCACGGCGCCCGAGAAGTTCAAACGGATCTGCGGCAGATTGGAGTTGTTGACCGGCTCACTGGCGTAATCGCGGTAGGACACCTTGAATTCGGTCGAGAAGTTTTCGCTCCAATCGGAGAAGAACTGGCCAACCCAGGTTTCAATGCTTTTGGCTTGGGTGTACCAATGCGAATCCAGCGACATGGCCAAGCCGCCGCTGGTGAAGTTGCTCGGGTACAAGGGCTCGTCCTGCTCGGTTTTGCTCCAACGCAGGCTGGCGCGGTGATTGTCACCGATGTTGGCATCCAGCTTGATCAGGGCGTCCTTGACCTTCAGTTCGGCGGCGGCGGCATCGGCGCTACCGATATCGATGCCCCAGACGTTGGTGGCGATGTTCTGGGCGGCGGTGATGTCACCCGTGGTGATCGGCACGTTGAAACGGTCGCTGCCGGCCGGGCCGGCGGCCGGACCGCCGCGGGTACTGGTCAGCTCTTCATAAGCGGCGAAGAAGAACAGATTGTCCTTGATGATCGGACCGCCCAAGGTGAAGCCGATGGTTTCTTCCTTGAAATCCGGCGGATCGGAATAGGTATCGGTGCTGCGATTGTAGCGGTCACCGGCCATGGAGTCCGAACGGTACACGTAGGACAGCGAACCGTGGAAGTCGTTGGTACCGGACTTGGTCACGGCATTGATGTTGGCGCCGGTGTAACCCTTCTGGGTCACGTCGTAGTTCGAGATATTGATCTGCACCGATTCAATGGCATCGATGGAAATCGGCTGCTTGGCGGTCGGCAGGTTGTTGGATTCCAGACCGAAGGTGTCGTTGGTCGCGACCGAGTCGATGGTGATCGAGTTGAAGCGGGAGTTCTGACCACCGACCGAGATTTCACCACGCTCTTTGTCGGTCTGCGACAGACGCGGATCGAGACGGGCGTAATCCTGCAGGTTGCGCTGGATGGAGGCGAAGGACTTCAGCTGTTCCGGACTGATGTTGGTGCCGGCACCCATGTTGGTGGCGCTGAACACTTCCGAGCCGGCGGCGACGCCGGTCACGGTCACCGAATCCAGAACCTTCTGGCCCAGCGAGGCGTCCAGCGATTTGGTTTCAGCCAGTTGCAGATAGACGTTATCGCGGGTTTCGGTGACGCCGTCTTTGGTGATGGTGACGGTGTACGGACCGCCGACGCGCAGGCCGCGCGAGGAATAACGGCCTTCGGCATCGGTGACGGCCGAGCTGACGGAACCGGATTGGTTGTGCTTGATTGACACGGTGGCGCCAGCGACCGGTTTGCCATCGTTGCTGGTGATGCGGCCGCCGATGGCGGACGAGGTGTTCTGCGCCATGACCGGCGCGGTCAGTGCGACTGCAAGCGCCATGGAGAGCTGCGAAATCCGGATGCGTTTCGATGAATTCATGATGATGAGACCTGTTGTGAGATTGGGGAGTCGATCGGTGCCGCCTGAAAAAGGTAAAGCCCAGCTGAACTACGACGAAAATTTTACCACCTAAAGTTAATTTTATGTATGTTTGATGACGGAAATATGACTTAGGCCGGACTGTTCAGGTAGGCCTGAATACCGTCCATGAGCATCTGGACCGAAATGGCCACCAGGAGCATGCCCATGAGGCGCTCCAAGGCCACCAAAACACGGGTTCCGAGGATTTTGTAGAGGTAGGTGGACGAAAACAGGATGACCGCCGTCCCGAACCAGGCGATGGCCAGGGCCATGGTCCAATCCCCCATCCGGCTGGGATCTTGGCTGCCGAACAGCATCACGGCGGCCATGCCGGAGGGTCCGGCCACCAAGGGGATGGCCATCGGCACGATGAAGGGCTCGCCGACCTCGCCATCGCCGAACATGCCCTCTGGGCTGGGGAAGATCATTTTCAGGCCAATCAGGAACAGAATGATGCCGCCGGCAATGGACACCGACTCCTGGCGCAGGTGCATGGCCTCCAGCACATACTTGCCGCCCCACAGGAAGGCGAGCAGCACGAAAAAGGCAATCAGCAACTCGCGGATCAGCACGATGCGCTGACGATGTTTGGGCAAGGGCTTGAGCAGACTCAGAAAAACGGGGATGTTGCCCAAAGGATCCATGATCAGGAACAGCAACAGGGCGGCGGATACCATTTCCATCGGTCAACTCCATTCTGGCCGCAGGATCCGACCGCGGTGGCTGGCTCCTTCGGCAGACAGCAGATAGACACAGGCCGGCGCATAGATGCCGGGCTCGGGACAATCGGTGGCGGCCTCTTCAACATAGGCCCGTGCCCGGATGCTGGTCCGCATCGGACCGGGTTGCAGCGCACTCACGCGGACGGGGCCATCATCGGTTTCATCATGCAGAATGCCCACCAGCCCCTCCAGGCCGGCTTTGGCGATACCGTAGGCGCCCCAGTAGGCCTTATTGACGCGCTCCCGGTTCTCGGTCACGAACACCACGGCGGCATCTTCGGCGCGGCGCAGGGCCGGCATACAGGCCTGGGTCAACAGCCACGGCGCGGTCAGATTGACATGGATTTGGGTCACGAACTCTTCCGGATCGGTGGACTCCAGGGGGCGCAGACCGGAAAAGTCAGCGGCGCAATGCAGGATGCCATTCAGGCCCCCGAGTTCGGCACAGATTTTGTCGGCCATGGCGTCGTAGTCGGCCGGATCGGCACCGCGCATATCCAGCGGATACAGGGCCGGCTCCGGACCCAGCTTGCCGATGGCGTCATAAACACGGTTGAGTTTGGGGACTTTTTTGCCGAGCAGGACCACGGTGGCGCCGGCAACCGCAGCAGCCTTGGCCGCCGCTTCACCGAGACCGCCGTATGCGCCGGTGACCAGAATGACCCGGCCGACCAGACTGTTCGGCGCCGGCACCGGCGATGCCATCATGCAGCTTTCTGGGCCTCGGCGACCATGGTGGCCAGATCACCGCTTTCGTAAAGTTCCATGGTGATGTCGCAGCCACCGACCAGTTCGCCGTTGATGAACAATTGCGGAAAGGTCGGCCAATCGGAATAACGCGGCAGGTTGGCGCGGATTTCCGGCTCTTCCAATACATTCACGGTATGCATTTGGGCGCCGACGGCTTTCAGCGCCTGCACGGTGCGCGAGGAGAAACCGCACATCGGGAACTGCGGCGTGCCTTTCATGAACAGCACAATCGGGGCGCTGGTGATTTCGGCTTTGATACGGTCGTTGATCGGACTATTCGACATTTGACGCTCCAGATGGATTGGGGGAAACACATCACATTCACTTCCAAGGTAGAATTATAAAGCTTATTCCCCCCTTACGCCCGCCGGAGACTTCCCCCATGGCCATCGAACTGCCTGCCCTGCCCTATGACCGCACCGCACTGGAACCGCATATTTCGGCGGAAACCATTGATTACCATTATTCCAAGCACCACCAGACCTACGTCACCAATCTGAACAACCTGATTGCCGGCACCGAATTCGAATCCGCCGACCTGGAAACCATCGTGCGCAAATCGCAGGGCGGCCTGTTCAACAACGCCGCGCAGGTCTGGAACCATACGTTTTACTGGAACTGTCTGAAGCCCAACGGCGGCGGCGCCCCGACCGGCAAGCTGGCCGAGGCCATCGACGACGCCTTCGGCAGTTTCGATGCCTTCAAAGCCGAATTCAGCAAGACCGCCATCGGCACCTTCGGCTCCGGCTGGGCCTGGCTGGTGCAGCGCGCCGACGGCAGTCTTGCGCTGGTCAGCACCTCCAATGCCGCCACCCCGCTGACCGGCACCGACAAACCGCTGCTGACCTGCGATGTCTGGGAACACGCCTATTACGTGGATTACCGCAACGCCCGTCCGAAATACGTGGAAGCGTTCTGGAATCTGGTCAACTGGGATTTCGTATCGGCCCAAATGACCTGAACCCGGTCGTTCCGGCATTAAAAAAACGCGCCTTCGGGCGCGTTTTTCTTTGGCAGATGTCCGCCTAAATCAACGCAGTCGGGACAGTACCTGCGCCACCTGCGCCTCGCGCAGCAGGGCTTCTCCGACACGGGCCAGCGTTTCGGCCAAAGCGACGGCAGATTCCTCACGCAGGGTGGCATGACCGACTTTCCGGCCCGCACGCGGCGATTTGCCGTAATCGTGCCAATGGCCGCCGGTTTCATTCAAGACCGGCCCGGCATCCGGCAGCGCGCCGATCCAATTCAGCATGCAGCTGACACCGACCGAGCGGGTGCTGCCAAGCGGCAGACCGAGCACGGCCCGCAGATGATTCTGGAACTGCGAAGTTTCCGCGCCCTCGATGGTCCAGTGCCCGGAGTTGTGCACACGCGGCGCCATTTCATTGGCCATCAAACGGCCATCGCACAGGAACAGTTCGAGCGCGAACACGCCCACATAATCGAGTGCTTCCGCCACTTTCCGGGCACAGGCAATGGCCTCGGCCTCGAAAGCGGCGGTATCGGTGGCCGGGGCCAGACTGGCGGACAGCACGCCCTGCTCATGCCAGTTTTCAGTCAGCGCCCAATGCCGGAATTCGCCGTCGCGGCCGCGCACGGCGACCACCGAAATCTCCCGCTCGAACGGAACGAAAGCTTCCAGAATCAGGCCGACGGTCAAGGTCTGCGCGCCGAGTGCGGTCCAGGCCGCTGCGATATCGGCCTCGGTCTTGATGCGGTACTGGCCTTTGCCGTCATAGCCGAGGCGGCGGGTCTTCAAAATGCAGGGCATGCCGATTTCAGCAATGGCCGACTGAAGATTTTCAAAATCGGGAATGTCGCGGAATTCGGGAACGCCGATACCGAGTTGGCGGAACAGATTCTTTTCCGCAAGCCGGTCCTGCGACACCGCCAGCGCGTTCGGATTCGGAAATACCGCGACTTTACTGCTCAGCCAATGTGCGCTCTCGGCCGGTACATTTTCGAAATCAAAGGTGGCGACATCCACTTTGTCGGCGAACTCCGCGAGGATACTTTCGTCACGGTAATCGCCGACCAGCATCGGCGCGAATTGTCCGGCGCAGGCATCGGCGACATTATCGAGCAGCAGAAAGCGCAGGCCCAGCGGCGCGCCGGAAATGGCCATCATCCGGGCCAATTGCCCGCCGCCAAGAATGCCGACCGTGGTCATCGACGCGGATCGTCCGCCGCCATCACTGCTTCGGTCTGGTCCCGACGGAAGGCAGCCAGCCTGGCAGCGACATCAGGGAAATCATGAGCCAGCATGGCCGCGGCGAACAGGCCGGCATTGGCAGCTCCCGCATTGCCGATGGCGAAGGTTGCAACCGGGATACCGGCCGGCATCTGCGCGATCGACAGCAGGGAATCCATGCCGCTCAAGGCCTTGCTCTGCACCGGAACGCCCAGCACCGGCACGGCGGTTTTGGCGGCCAACATGCCCGGCAGATGGGCGGCACCGCCGGCACCGGCGATGATCACCCGCAGGCCACGTGCGGTGGCCTGCTCGGCATAGTCAAAAAGGACGTCGGGGGTTCGGTGCGCAGACACCACCCGGACTTCGTGGGGGATGCCGAAGCTTTCGAGATGCTTGACCGCATGCTGCATGGTTTCCCAATCGCTGCGGGAGCCCATGACGACGCCGACCAGTACCGGATTTGAATCAGCCATAGCGCTAACCCCATCTAAAGGCGTATTCTATGCGGATATTGGCAAAAACTCCACGGTCATGGACAAAAAACTGCTCGACATCCTGTGCTGCCCGGCCAGCAAGCAATCCCTGCTCCTGCTGTCCTCGGACCAGCTTGATCGCATGAACGCGGCCATTACCGCCGGCAAAGCCGTGCAGCTCGACGGCCAAGCGGTCAACAAACCGTTGAAGGAAGCGCTGATCACCCGTGACGGTAAACTGCTGTACCGCATTGATGACGGTATTCCGGTACTGCTGGCCGAGGAAGCCATCGCCGCCGCCTCCATCGACGGCCTCGCCGCCTAAGCATGGCCGTGCGGGAAACGCCGGACACCACCATGGTTTCTGCCGATGCCGCGCGCAGCCTGGCCGAGGACATTCAAACCGGCGATGTTACCGCCGCCTTGTTGGAAAACGATCTGGAATCCGGATACGTCATCGCCAAGGAAGCCGCGGTCGTCTGCGGCAGGCCCTGGTTCGATGCCTGCTTCCGTCAACTCGATCCCGACATCGACATCGACTGGCTGGTGGATGAAGGGCAACCCGTCAGCGCAGACACGGTGGTGGTGCGCTTCCGCGGCAAGACACGCGCCGTGGTCGGCGCTGAACGCAGCGCGCTGAACTTCCTGCAGACCCTGTCGGCCACCGCAACCCAGACCGCGGCCTTCGCCCAAGCGCTCGCCGGCAGCCGGACGCGGGTGCTGGACACCCGGAAAACCCTTCCCGGACTGCGCCTTGCCCAGAAATACGCGGTACGCATCGGCGGCGGTTTGAATCACCGGATGGGTCTTTACGATGCGGTCATGTTGAAGGAAAACCACATCATCGCCGAAGGTTCGATTACCGCCGCGGTGAAAAAAGCACGCAGCCTGTATCCGGATATTGCGGTGATCGTGGAAGTCGAAAATCTCACGGAGCTGCGCGAAGCGCTGGATACCGACTGCACGCGGATTCTCATTGACGATTTCAATGATGACGACATGTTCGCCGCGGTGCGCATCGCCGATGGCCGCAAGCCGCTGGAAGTATCGGGCAGCGTCAGCATGGAGCGCCTCGCGGTGATCCGCGAATCCGGGGTGGATTTCATCTCGGTCGGCGCCATCACCAAGAACATCCGCGCCATCGATTTTTCGATGCGTCTGGGCAATCCGCCATGACCGCGATCATTCTGATGCTGCTGGCCTTTCCGGCCGTGCTGTTCTGGTCATCCGGACGCGCGGCGGCCGAACAGGCCGGGCATTTTGGGCGCCAGCTGTGCATGCGCGCCGGTGTGCAATGGCTCGATCAGAGCGTGCATCAGGTCAAGCTCGGCATCCAGCGCGACGACAGCGGCAGATTGTGCTGGAAGCGGATTTACCAGTACGAATATTCGCACGACGGACACGACCGTTACGCCGCCACCATCACACTGGTCGGCGGTCGTGCGGTTTCATGGGTCGAACCGGTGGCGAAATCGCCGGATCCGTTTACTTGACGATTCGCAGATGACCGCCCTTGCCCGGAGCCGGTGGCTTCGGCGGGTCTTCGGGGTCGCCATCAAGGGCGCCGCTGTGCGGATCGGGCTCATAGGCATCCAATCCCTCCTCCTCCGCAGCCGCCTCGTCGGCCGGCAACATCATGCCCTGCCCGGTTTCCTGGGCGTAGATTGCCAATACTGCGGCAACCGGCACATACAGGAACTGGCTGACACCGCCGAAACGGGCCTTGAAGCTGAGCGCTTCATTGCCGAGCTCGAGGGCCTCCACGGCACGCATGGCGATATTCAGCACCACTTTGCCGTCTTTGACGGTCGAAGCCGGCACCACCACGTCGGGCTGGGTGGCGTCGACCAGAATATAGGGGGTCAGATTGTTATCGTTGATCCACTCATAAAGCGCCCGCAACAGATACGGGCGGTTCGAGGTCATGGCAGCAGGTCCGGACATCAGCTGAAAGCGAGATCGCGCAGGACCTTTTCTTCGGGGGTCATGCTGCGCATGAAGGCCGGATTGCGGAAAATCCGCAGGCCGTAATCCTCCACGCACTTGGCGTCTTTCGGCAGCTGGATGCCCAGCGCCGGCAAGCGCCAGATAATGGGAGTGATCGCGCAGTCGACCAGACTCATTTCATTGCCGAAGAAGAACTTGTTGCTTTTGAAGAACGGCAAGGACTCCAGAATCAGTTCCTTCAGGCGTTTGCGGGCAGGCTCCACGTTCTTGCCGCCGGCCATGATGACCTGTACCTGCGGCACCCAGTCCTGTTCGACCTGGCGCACGGCGATGCGGTGCATGGCACGGAAAATCGGTTCGGCCGGCATCAGCGCCGGATGCGGATAGCGCTCGTCGAGATATTCGGAAATCAC
>Ga0315903_10005378_pt1 | contig 16725 bp, 15 predicted proteins | sample LakEriMetagenome_7_FD_203524 | JGI IMG/M metagenome (GOLD analysis project Ga0315903, IMG submission 203524) | Freshwater fungal communities from buoy surface, Lake Erie, Ohio, United States - Buoy 2 MA119 | ecosystem: Environmental > Aquatic > Freshwater > Lake | place: USA: Lake Erie, Ohio...
CAAAATGATGCTGATTCCATAAGGCAGAAGTAAATGCAATCAGATTGCCGTTTAAAAAGAAGCCATTGATTCTGTATTGGTCGCCAAAAACTCGTTTGAGATTCAGGAAATAGGCAGCAGTCGGTTTGACGAGTTTGACAGGAGCTTTCTTCATCACCCTGCAGTTCAGTTCAAAGATCTCTTCCTGCCTTTCAATAATTTCTTCGTTTGAAAGCGTTCTCACTTCAATGTTTTCCATTTTCGAAAGTGACTGATTGGCTCTTACCCGGTATTTGGAAGAGAGTGCAGACAGATAATCATCAAAACCTTTCCATTCAGGTTGTCTTTCGAATATCATTTCAGGATCAGTGTTCAGGATAAAATAATCCTTACGCAACAATGGACCTGCAACATTGTCTTCATCAGTGTAATAGTCTTTCACCATATGAGCGACAATCCTGGAGGTTTTGTCGGAAGTGAAAGTGAAATGCTTTTTGAGTTGAGAAACTGATGCTACCGCTTCAGTGAATGCATCGCTGTCAACAGCTCTGATTCCGTGATTTCCGCTGACCAGCAGATTGCCACAAACCAATAGGAATGATTTTTTACCGTTTCCGGGATTGAAAAGTACATTATTGATTTTGGCAGACAAACCGGCTGCCATACCTCCATACTCTTCAAGATCTAAGATACCACCCAAACCTTCATCTGACAAATTAACCAGTTGAAAATAAAGGATGGACCTGACCTTTTTTCCTGACTTCAGAATAACATACCTGAACTGTAAACCCGGTAATGAGCTTGCCTCCACAACCGACAGGTACTTCCTGAAAAGAAAAATGTCACCTGAACCCAAAAGACTGTCCCATTCCGGCGAAGGAACTGCAGCAATTTCGCTGTAAACCGTCGCATGCAAGGAATCAGAAAGTATCAGAGGGACATAGCTCCGGTTTTGTTCAGGAGATTTTTGTACTTTGCCTTTGCAGGAGAATAACTTCATAGATCAGAATGAACAAGCTTAATCTCGGATTGTTTTAATTTTCTTATTCCGTATAAACATGAGCAGAAAAATTTGAAAATCCCAAAACTGTTGCTAAACGGAGTCAGTCGTTTCAAATCCGGAAAAACCAACTCCAATCTGCTTCCCATATTGTTTGAGTGGTGAATTGGCGGGGAATTTATTTTCTTTGTATGGCAAGCGCGATTGGACTACAAATTAAATCAATACAAATGAGATGGTTACCCCTTCTGGTTTATTTTATTTGGTCTCCCGGAATTTCGACCGCGCAAAAGCCCCAATATCCTCCTGCTAAACAGTTACAGCTCAGTGAGGTCATTCATGACACTATCATTGATGATCCTTACCGCTGGCTGGAAAACTACTCTGCGCCAGAAGTAACTGAATGGGTCAGACTTCAAAATCAATTAACGGAAAGCTACATTAAAAGCATTCCATTTCATGAAAAGCTGAATAACCGTCTTACTGATCTTTGGTCGTATGAACGTCGGTCGGCACCTGGTCTTAAAGGTGGTTGGTACTACTATTATAAAAACGACGGCCAAAACAACCATGATGTGTTGTTCCGGTCGAATCAGTCAACGGGGATTGAAGAACTCGTCTTCGACCCCAATTTACTCTCTGATGACGGAACCGCTTCTCTCCGTTTTTTCGTTGTTGCTGATCACGGATTGCTTGCCGCCTTCGGCGTTTCAAAATCAGGCTCCGACCGGATAGAGATCCGGTTAATGGATCTCAAAACGAAGAGAGAACTTTCAGAAACTCTTACAGGTGTAAAGTTTTCTACAGTAGCCTGGGAGGGCAATGGGTTTTATTACAGCAGGTTTAATCATGCTGATCATTCTGACAGCTCCTCAGCTGCCGACACTTTTCATCAAGTGTATTACCACAGGGCGGGCACCATGCAGGAACAGGATCAGCTTATTTACGAAGACAAAACAAATCCGAAAATGACATTCGGTGCCCGTGTAAGCCGGGATGAGTCACTGCTCTTCATATCGTCGGCAAAATCATCCGGCGGAAACGCACTCAAAATGAAAAGAACCGGCAGTGATGAAGAATATGATGTGATCGCCGGTGATTTTGACTACACAAGAACTGTGGTAGATGCAGATAAAAACAGAGTGATTATCATCACCAATGAAAATGCTCCGCGGAAAAAAGTAGTGGAATATCATCCCGTGAATAAAACATTCAAAACGCTTATACCTGAGAGATCTGAAACGCTTCTGGGACTGACCCGGGCCGGAAACAAGCTGATCGCTCATTACATGAAAGATGCCAGCAGTAAAATCATGATTTTTTCTCTGACAGGAGCTTATGAAAAAGAACTTATTCTACCTGATTTTTGCAGCGTCAATACGATGAACGGAGATCCGAATGACTCCTTACTCTTCTACAGGATTTCAGGATTCACCAATCCCGGAAGCACCTGGAAATACAATCTGATTACTGGTGAAAACCAATTATTTTATCAGTCTTCATTGCCTGAATTCAATCCGGATGAATTTGAAACGCGACAAATATTCTATAAAAGTAAAGACGGAACCACCATTCCGATGTTTATTGTTGGAAAAAAGCAAATCCTTGCCAATCAGATAACACATCCTGTACTATTATTCGGTTATGGCGGATTTAACATCAGCAAAACACCGGAGTTCCTCATTGAAAGAATACCTTTTTTGGAGGCAGGCGGAATACTGGCATTGCCAAACATTAGGGGCGGAGGTGAATACGGTAGACAATGGCACCGGGCCGGAACCAAACTGCAAAAGCAAAATGTTTTTGACGACTTTATCGCTGCCGCCGAGTACCTCATCCGTGAAGAATATACCAGTTCCGAAAAACTGGCGATTGGTGGCCGGTCCAACGGGGGACTGCTCGTAGGAGCTGTCATGACCCAGCGACCGGAATTGTTCCGGGTGGCATTACCTGCAGTTGGTGTGATGGATATGCTCCGGTTTCATCTTTTTACCATTGGGTGGGCCTGGACTGGCGAATACGGATCACCTGAAAATAAGGATGAATTTAAAGCGCTTGCAGCCTATTCCCCCTATCATAATCTCAAAAAAGGCATCGCCTATCCGTCGACACTTGTAACTACTGCCGACCATGATGACCGCGTAGTTCCGGGTCATTCCTATAAATTCATGGCAAGACTTCAGCACTGTCATAAAGGTGAAAATCCAGTGCTGATCAGGGTGGATGAAAATGCCGGACATGGTGCCGGGAAACCGGTAATTAAAATCATCCGCGAACAAACCGACATATTTGCCTTTATGATGTCGGAGCTGGGAATGCAATACTGACTATCCGTATTTTGATTTTAACTTTTCAGTGATTTCATGTACAGCCGGACAAACTGCACTGTTCCTGATCACCAGTTCTATGGATTTGGTTAAAGGCAAGGATGATGTATGCGGATAGCTCCGGCAGGCAAATGGCCGGTTTTCGTAAATGCTGCATTTGTTATCGCTCATTAAGAACGGACAAGGAGATGACTTCAAAACGTAATCGCCATCTTCATCCAAATAAAGGTATTTATCTGTAAATACTCCTGGCCGGATTTTAAAATATTTCGAAATGCGGTCAATGTCCCTATCCTTGAATACGGGGCTGATTGTTTTACAGCAGTTGGCACAGGCCAGACAATCGGTATAGGCAAAAACCTCTTCGTCGAGCCGAACCACTTCATCATCGATTCCTGCAGGAGGTCGCTTTTTCAGCCTTTTATAGAACTTTCGATTCGCCGTCTCCATCCGCTTCCGGGATTTGTTCAGCTCTTCCGGTGAAATCATCGCTCAAAAATCCGGCATAAAAAGGTTAAAAGAACATTTTTCCAAAGATTTCTTGTAACAAATCCGCATTCCAATGCCTCTTAAACATAGAATTTATTCTACAAAAATAACTTCGAACAAAAATTTATCAGCTGACTATCAACAAAATAAGATTTATTTTAGTACTATGTATTGCATAGTACCATTTATTAAACATATCTTTGCATCGTAAAGTACTAAAAGTAACAACATTTAATAATCCTGTCATGAAAACATTATTCAAACATCTGTCAGCCCTGCTCCTAACAGTGGCATGGTCGTCTTCTCTCACTGCAGCCATTCCCGATATGAATGATGCAGGTAATTCAGCAGGGCAAAACGAAGTGGTCAAAGCCAAAATGATAGATGGCGTCTGGATGCCGGTTGTAGACCTGCCTGAAATTGAAATTACTGCAAGCCGGTTCGGAGGCACGATTTATAAAGGCACCTTAAATGTAAATGGTTTGCTGGTGCAGATCAATTTGCCTGAAGTGGTCATTGAGGGGAAATCCTTGACTGTTATCAACTCAGGAAAGGAAGTGATCTCAGATTCTAATCTTCCAGTTATCGAAATATGCGCTCCGATGCCGGTTTCTGAATTAACACCCATTGAAGTTACTGAAAGCGGACTCATAGCCAAAATCGAATTGCCAGAAGTGGTAATCGAAGGCAATAGCGGTTTCCCCTCTGATTTCAATATTCTAAAGTTGGCTGATATCCTGGAAAAAGGCTTAGCATTCAATCTGAATGAAAATGATTACCGGTTAGTGGAAAAGATCTCACACCCGTTTCCGGAATCCATTCTGATCACCGCAAAACAGTGTTTCCGTCAGGAAGGTCAGAAGCTGGTTTGCAATGTTTCGGTGATGGTGACATCCAAAATGAATGATTCAGGAGTAAGTGAGAAAATACTCAGAATGATACTGAACAGGGAATGACAACCTTCCCGGTGTCAGGCAGAAAATCCCCCGAATCGGATTCGGGGGATTTTTATTTTCAGGACATGGTTAACCAATTAATTGTAAACATGTTAAAGCTTCGATGATAATGTACCGGTGTTGCCGGGAAAAGCCTGAAAAAGGTTAACTTTGTGACCCGTTTTGAATTTTCACATGGATCAGTTTGTTGTTTCAGCCCGCAAGTACCGTCCCGCAACGTTTAATACAGTCGTTGGTCAATCCTCCATTACCTCCACATTAAAAAATGCCATCAGGAGTAATCATCTGGCTCAGGCATTTCTTTTTTGCGGACCAAGAGGCGTAGGCAAAACAACCTGCGCCCGGATTCTTGCCAAAACCATCAACTGCACCAGTCTGACCAATGATACAGAAGGATGCAATCAATGCGAATCCTGTGTTTCTTTTAATGGCGGACAAAGCCTGAACATATTTGAACTGGATGCCGCATCCAACAATTCTGTTGATGATATCAGAAATCTGGTCGATCAGGTTCGATATCCTCCCCAGTCGGGCAAGTACAAGATCTATATCATCGATGAGGTTCACATGTTGTCAGCACAGGCATTCAATGCTTTCCTTAAAACGCTTGAAGAACCTCCTCCCTATGCCATTTTTATACTGGCCACCACCGAAAAGCATAAAATCATTCCGACCATACTTTCGCGGTGCCAGATTTTTGATTTTAACAGAATCACCATTGATGACATTGCTTCGCATTTGAAATGGATCGCATCAAGTGAGCAGGTCAGCGCGGAACCTGAGGCATTGCACCTGATTGCTCAGAAAGCAGATGGAGCATTGCGTGATGCACTTTCCATTTTTGATCAGATTGTCAGTTATGCAGGTAATACGGTCACCTATAAGCATGTTCTGGAAAACCTGAATATTCTGGATTACGATTATTATTTCAAGATCACAGATCAACTTCTGTACGGTGACTACCCGGCTGCTCTCATGACTTTGGATGAAATCATTCGTGAAGGGTTTGATGTGCATCGGTTTATAACCGGTCTGGCGTCACACTTTCGTGATCTTTTGATGTGTAAAGACACAAAAACTGTTCAGTTACTGGAGGTAGGAGTGCAAACCAGAGAAAAATATCTGGCCCAATCGGGAGTATGCAGTCCGGCAATACTTTTCAAATTTTTATCATTTGCCAACCAAACTGATCTTGAATTTAAATCTTCACAAAATCAAAGATTGTTGACAGAACTCGCATTACTGAAAATGTCGGCCCTCAAGGGTGTTTTTACTGCTGATGAAGAGCCCGCGCCGGCTCCTAAAAAAAAAGCATCAGCTGATGTAAATGCCGAACCTGTCAAAGATCAAAAGCCCGCAGTTCCTTCTGCTCCGTTGAGTATTCAGGAACATAAAACACCTGAGAAGTCCACTCCTCCAATGGAGGCTCAGGCCGTTACTGCTGAGAAATCAATTGATCCGCAACCAGTAACTGCACCTGCTTCAAGCCAACAGTCTGCTGCATCTTCCCGCCGCAGGAGTTCCTCTACTGTTTCTATTTCAAGCCACCTTAATCCGGAGGCCGAAAAATCTATGCCGGAAAGTGATCAGACCGGTTCTTCAATCCGTAATCAACCTGATCAGGCATTTGATGAAAAAGCAATGCTGGATTGCCTGAAAGCATTTGCCGACAAACTTCAGTCTGAAGGCCGCAGACAACTGGCGGTTGCCCTTAACAAACACAAAGCAGTTATCCTGGAGCAAAATATCATTGAGATCCCGGTTGATAATAATATTCAGGCAGATGATATTCAGACCAACAAAACGGAGATACTGTCATGGATGAAAAACGGACTCCGGAATTACAGTATCGAAATCAGACACCGGGTTGTTGAAGATCATGAACTTAAAAACACAGCCTACACTCCTGCAGAAAAATTCAGCAAAATGGCTGAAAAGAATCCGGAGTTGAACAATCTGCGGCAACAATTTGATCTTGAGCTCGACTTCTGATCACTACCTCTACTAAAACTATCTTTGCAAACCATAAAATAAAAACGCATAACAAAAATGGAAGGAAAAAAAATCACTACTCAGAACGGTAAACTGAATGTACCTGATTATCCAATCATCCCTTTTATCGAAGGTGACGGAACCGGTGCAGATATCTGGGCGGCTTCAGTAAAAGTAATCGATGCAGCAGTTGAGCGTGCTTATCAAAATAAAAGGAAAATTGTCTGGAAGGAAGTACTTGCCGGCGAAAAAGCATTTAACCAGACAGGAAACTGGCTTCCTGATGAAACTCTGGATGTGATCCGTGAGCATCTGATTGCCATCAAAGGACCACTTACTACTCCGGTAGGCGGCGGAATCCGTTCGCTGAATGTGGCATTGCGTCAAATACTGGATTTGTATGTATGCCTGCGTCCTGTCAGATGGTTTGAAGGTGTGCCTTCTCCTGTAAAACACCCTGAAAAAACCAATATGGTTATTTTCCGTGAGAATACGGAAGATATTTATGCGGGTATTGAATACATGGCAGGAACTCCTGAAGTGCAGAAAGTAATTCGTTTCCTTCAGGAAGAAATGAAAGTGAACAAGATCAGGTTTCCTGAATCTTCATCTATCGGCATCAAGCCTGTTTCAAAAGAGGGTTCCGAAAGACTGATCCGTGCGGCCATTCAATATGCACACGATCATCAAAAACCTTCCGTGACTCTGGTTCACAAAGGGAACATCATGAAATTCACAGAAGGTGGTTTCAAAAAATGGGGTTACGATCTGGCTGAGCGCGAATTTGGTACTACTACATTCACTTGGCAACAATATGATAAAATTGCTGAAGAAAAAGGCAAAGCTGCTGCAGATGAAGCCATGAATCAGGCTACCCTTGATGGAAAAATTATTGTGAAAGATTCTATTGCTGATGCTTTCCTTCAGCAAATCCTGTTGCGCCCTGATGAATATTCCGTCATTGCCACACTCAACCTCAACGGCGACTATATTTCGGATGCGCTTGCTGCCTGTGTCGGCGGAATCGGAATTGCTCCCGGAGCCAACATCAATTACGTTTCCGGTCATGCTATTTTCGAAGCTACACATGGAACAGCTCCCAAATATGCCGGTCAGGACAAGGTAAATCCGGGCAGCGTGATACTTTCCGGAGCCATGATGCTTGAGCATATGGGCTGGCTTGAAGCTGCTAACCTGATTTACAGCGGTATGGAAAAAGCCATTGCCGGAAAACGCGTGACCTATGATTTCCATCGATTGATGGAAGGCGCCACCTTGCTCAAATGCAGTGAGTTTGGATCTGAAATCATCCGAAAAATGGAACCGGTTACGGTTTGATTTGCCTGTTCGGATCATTTATGTTAAGTTTACCCTTTCCGGTGTTCAGCCGGAAAGGGTTCATTGGTTGTTAACCATCCGCCAAAGAATCAAAATCTAATTAACTATATTGTATTCAATGCCTTTGCTGGGAAGCATCATTAAAGGAGGAATCTCGCTCAGATCCAAAATTCAGTTTGAGCGATATACTCCTGAACAACATCAGAAGAAGGTGCTGAAACAGTTACTCGCCAAAGCACAGTTTACCCTTTTCGGGCAGACTTATAAATTTTCGCGGATTCTTTCCAGTCCTCAATTCGTCAACAAATTCAGGCTGACAGTTCCGGTTCACGATTACAATTCAATTTTTTCCAAGTGGTGGAATAAATGTCTTCACAATGAAGAAGATGTTTGCTGGCCTGGAAAAGTCAGGTATTTCGCATTGAGTTCCGGCACTTCCAATTCATCGAGTAAACACATACCCGTCACTTCCGATATGCTGAAATCGATTCAGCGTGTCAGCATCCGCCAGATAATTTCTCTTGCCAAATACGACCTGCCACAAACGCATTTCGAGAAAGGCATTCTGATGCTGGGCGGAAGCACACATCTGCATCAGAAGGGCAGTTATTTTGAAGGTGATCTGAGTGGTATTACCACCAGCAATCTTCCGTTCTGGTTTCAGCACTTTTACAAACCCGGTAAAAGGATTTCCAAACACAGCGACTGGAATGCAAAACTCGATGAGATCACTGAAAAAGCGCCCGAATGGGATATCGGCGTTGTAGTGGGTGTACCGGCCTGGGTTCAGTTGTTACTGGAAAAAATAATTACCAGATACAATCTGAAAAATATTCATGAAATATGGCCTAACCTGTCGATGTATGTTCATGGCGGAGTGTCATTCGAACCTTACAAGAAAAGTTTCCAGGGTCTTCTGGGAAAACCGCTCATCTATATCGAAACTTACCTTGCCTCTGAAGGATTTATCGCCTTTCAGGATGAGCCGGAGCTGAAAAGCATGAGACTCATCATTAACAACGGCATTTTCTTTGAGTTCATACCGTTTAATCAGCAAAATTTTAACGGTGACGGAGAACTGATCGGAAAACCAAAAACATTCATGGTACATGAGGTTGAGGAAGGACAGGATTATGCCATCATGCTTTCCACCAATGCCGGTGCCTGGAGGTATCTGATTGGTGATGTGGTTCGATTCACCAACAAAGAAAAATGTGAAATCATCATTGTTGGCAGAACCAAGCACTTTCTCAGTCTGTGTGGCGAACATCTTTCAGTCGACAACATGAATAAGGCTATTGAACTGGTTTCGGAAGAACTTAATATCCGTATCAATGAGTTCACGGTATCAGGAATACCTTGTGGAAGTTTGTTTGCCCACAAATGGTATATCGGCACCGATGATCCGATAGATGCAGCTGTTCTCAAAGAATCTCTTGATGAAAAACTGAAAATTCTGAACGATGACTACCGTGTAGAACGTGGATCAGCTCTGCAGGATGTCATTGTTGAAGCGGTTCCTCACATTATGTTCCTGAATTGGATGAAGGTTCATAATAAAGTGGGCGCACAGAATAAATTCCCAAGAGTCATGAAGGATGTTCAGTTCAGGGAATGGGAGGAGTTTGTTTCCAGAGAGCGGTCTATAACTTTATGAAGAATTCCAGTTACTAATACCGGTCATCCGCTTAAGCATCGGGATTTAAAACTCAACACCTGAAAAAATCATATGCTTGAAGCCATTATCAGCGGTGCCATTTTGGGAGGCGTGCTTGCCCTTCTCGTTGGTCCGGTGTTTTTCATGATCATCAACACCAGCATTAAAAAGGGATTTCTGCCTGCATCGATGCTGGCAATAGGAGTACTGATCAGCGACGCCATGTATGTGGTTTTGACCTGGTATGGCAGTTCGGTGCTTCTTTATATGAAGGAATACGACGCTGTGGTGGGTATCACCGGTGGCTTACTGATCCTGGTCTTTGGTGTTTTCACTTTCCTGAAAGAAGCTAAAGTCCATGCGGATGCTCTTGAATTGCCGGATGATTCCAAAACACGAGCGATTGACATAGCCAAAGGCTTTACCATGAACACTCTCAATCCTTCAGCGGTACTTTTTTGGCTGGGAGTTGCGGGCACCATCACCGTCAACAATCAGTTCACAGGAAGCTATGCGGTGCTGTTTTATTCGAGTACCCTGGGTGTTGTATTTGGCACCGATCTGCTCAAAGCCTGGGCCGCTTCACGATTGAAAAATCTGATAACCGCCGGATTCCTGATGTGGATGAACCGCATATCAGGAGCGGCATTGGCATGTTATGGTTTGTTTATGATCGGAAAGTTCCTGACGAAAACATTCTGATAAATCTTATATTTGCACCACTCCGGGATGTTAGCTCAGTTGGTTCAGAGCACTGCCTCGACAAGGCAGGGGTCACTGGTTCGAGTCCAGTACATCCCACCACTTCATTCGACAATTTTCCTCAGGTCTGTCAATTGACTGTTTTTCCTTTGATTACTTTTTGATCCACTTTGAACTGATCAAGGCTTTTCATTTTCAATACCAGAAAAATATCCCGGCTTCCCTCAGAAGTAATGTACAACTGTTCTCCGTAATTGACTTTCCCTTTACCCTGATTCCAATCAAGTGCCTGCAGAGTATAGTAACCATCCCTATTTCGTATGTTTCCAAAAACCAGGTATTTGCTTCCCCCGTCCTCAAATGTGACTGTTACTCTACTGCCGTCGACCACATCTTTGATCACGCAAGGAGTGCCCGCCTTGATGACTATTTCCTCCAGCACCCGGTCTTTTGAAATAGTCAATTCACCGCCGGTGGTTTCTTTTTTTGATTCGGTTTCCGCACGCCTGAGCACCAAGGTATTGGATGTATAGAACTGAATGGACTTGAGCTCCTCGACATTAAGCTTGTACTGATCTCTTAATTGCTGGGTAAACGCCACTCTTCCGGTGGAACAGGAGGACATTAAAATAGGGGTTACAAACACTAACAGAATGAAATTCAGTCGCTTCTTCATGGAGTTTTTAAATTAACGAATTTGGTTAACAGGTCATAACCAATAATTATTCCAAAATTAGATGATGATACCTGTAATTGTCCCCTTTATGACCGATTATTATGGATTTGCATATCTTGTGCCTGTCAATTAACTCATAAATCGACGGTCAATTGAGATTTATTTACCATTTCTTTTTCAAGTTATTCGGTTGGAAAATAGAGGGGTCAATACCTTCTGAGCTGAAGCAGTATGTCATGGTGGTGGCACCACATACTAGCAACTGGGATTTCCTGGTGGGTCTTGCTGCCAGAAGCGAATTGCGGATTGATACTAAATATGTCGGTAAAAAGGAATTGTTCAAGTGGCCGTTCGGCTGGCTTTTCAGGAAGCTGGGAGGTTATCCTGTCGACAGATCACGCAATACCAATTTTGTTGACGCCGTAGCGGATCTGTTCAATAAGCACAAAGAGTTCTCCATTTGTCTAACGCCTGAGGGTACACGCAGCTACGCCCCAAATTGGAAAACCGGGTTCTATTACATTGCACAAAAGGCTGGTATTCCGGTGTTGATGGTAGGGTTCGACTATGGTACCAGATCCATAATTATTGAGCCTCCCTTCCATCCTTCCGGGGATATAGATGGCGACATTGAAAAAATGAAGCAGTTTTTCAGAAAAATGAAAGGAAAGATTCCGGAGAAAGGGGTACTTTAAAGATTGAAAAACTTATCCGGAAAATTTACGAGATAGAGTTTTTCTCTTGCTCTGGTAACTGCAGTGTACAACCATCTAAGATACTCTTCATTGATCATCTCTTCGGTCAGATAACCGGCATCCACAAAGACTTCCTTCCACTGCCCCCCCTGGGCTTTATGGCAGGTGACTGCATAACCAAACTTGATCTGAAGCGCCTGGCAATAAGGATCTGAAGCCACCCGGGCATTGATGGCTGTTTTACTTCCCGCGTCAGCATGTTGAAGGGATGCCTCTCTGTACAGCTGAGCCGACTGTTCACGGGTGAGGGCCGGAGATTCCGTATAAAGACAATCCAGATTCACTTTGGCTTCAAAAGGAGGTTGATCTGGATAATCAACCATCTCCAGTTCCAGTACCGCAAAACGAAATCCATATTGTTCTTCAAAACCCCTGATTCTACGCACTTTAAGCGCATCTCCATTAGCTATAAACCCTGATTTGGAGTCATCACCCAGCCAGAAATAGTTGTTTTTCACACACATCAAATGGTCACCGGCATTGATTTCTTCATCAAACCACATACCGGTGAACCTGATCTGACGATTGTAATTGTTCGCCGCCCTGTTCGAACGGCATACCACTACCACATCTTCAGCACCATGCTGTGAATAGGCTGAGGTCAGTTTTTCGCCCAATTCATAACCCGAAATTCTCTCAACATCCGGGAAACCTGTATTGAAGACTATTTTACAATCGCCTTCTGAAAGCTGTTTTCTGAGCTGAGTGGCATTCAACAATATACCACTTCCTTCAGCCTGACGCACAACCTCCTTCAGCTCAAAGTGGCCACACCTCAACTCATATTTACCCGCAAGTTTTTTAATGTCGAGCGCAGGGCTTTCTGACTGACCCACTGGTGGCAGCTGTGCCAGGTCGCCCACCAACAGGAGCCGGCAGTTGGAGCCGGACCTGACATAATCAATGAGATCACTTAGCATATTGCGTCCTCCGCCGAACTGCTCCGATTTTTCGTTATCGGAGATCATGGAAGCCTCATCTACAATGAATAACGTATTGACATGCTGATTGGGAGCAAGATTATAAGAGTACCAGGCTCCGTCTGAGGCCTTTGGACGATAAATCTTTCTGTGGATGGTGAAGGCCATTTTGCCGGAATAACCGGACATCACCTTTGCGGCCCGGCCTGTGGGAGCCATCAAAACCGTTCTGACCCTGAAAGATGGCAACACCTTCACCAAAGCACTGATTATCGTCGTTTTACCTGTTCCTGCATAACCTTTAAGGAGGTAAGTATCCCCGGTAGTTGACCGGGCAATAAAATTGGAAATACGGGCCATGGCCTCTGACTGTCCGGCTGTAGGCTCAAACGGTAAAATATTCTTCAGCTGAGAGAAAAGGGACTCCGAAAAGGTAGTATTCATCAGATGGTCAAAATAATATGAAAATCACTTAACATGAGTCGATTTGGAGCAATTTAGATAAAAAAATGTAGTTTTGTGGTGAATAAAAACAACATTTAAGTCAGGTTATGAAACCAATCAACATTATCCTCACAATCGCAATTATCGGGCTGAGTTTTTTGATCTTCAGAAGTATTTATCTTCCGATTCAATTTAACGAGGAAAAAACCAACCGTTACAGTTATGTAATCCAGCGACTGAAGGATATACGTACAGCCCAACTGGCTTATAAATCCGTTAACGGTCAATACACCTCTGATTTCGACACTCTTATTAATTTTATCAAGAATGGTCAGTTTACAGCGATCAAGTCTATCGGAAACGTTGAAGACTCAACAGCAGTCATTGTACGTGACACCATTTTCATTCCCGTCAGAGACTCGATCTTCCCTGCAAATTACGCGGTTGATTCACTGCCATTTGTTCCTTTTGGAGAAGGTTCCAAATTCGACATGAAAGCAGGAGAAATTGAAAAGGGCAAAGTTAAGGTGAAAGTTTTTGAGGTGGTTGACACTAAACCATTTGATCCCAAAGAAGTTCTCAGGGTTGGATCCATGACCGAGCCATCCAATGCAGGAAACTGGGAGTAAAATATCACTCAGGCATTTCATTCAGGACGATTCCTTCCGTACTGAGCAGTCTGCAGCATACAATCTGTTCATACTTATTGACGATTTTCAATTGTCTTGCGCAGTTGCCTCACATGGCGACCATGTATTTCTGGGACTTGAGGACTGGACATTAAAAAGCCAGCTCAAGTCAATTACAATCGACGATCTTGATGCATGCATGCATGCATCAAACTATCTCCAGCATGACGGTTACAGAAACGTTGTTTGCTGTATTGCAACTGGTAATCCCGTTTTCGTTCCCAATGCATTATTTGACGAGCGTTCTGCATTTGAACATCTCAAATTCACTTCCGGGGAACAATCGTTGAACTCCGAATTCATCGATCATTTGAGAAGGATGGATGCTTCAGCGGTATTTTCTGTTCCATCTCATTTGGTGAAATATCTTAAAAGCAAATTTTCAAACATTGTCTTCCATCATGCCGCCACTCCGATGGTTGAATATTTGCTTTCATCGGGGAAAACCGGCTTTGGAAACAGAATCACCGTTAGCATCGCAAATGAAAGAGCAGGAATATTCGTTACCAACGGTAAAAACCTTGAGTTATGCAATTATTTCAGTTTCGAATCTGCTGAAGAACTGGTGTATTATTTAGTCTTTATCTGCGAACAATTGCATCTGAATCCCGACTCTGCTGAAGTGATTTTCACAGGGGAGATCGATTCATCCTCTCCTGCATTTAACCTCGCATCCAAATATATCCGACAGGTCTCAATTGCGGATCGTCCGGGTGTATGCATATTCTCGGATGTTTTTAAAGAGATCCCTGAAGGAAGACATTTCAATCTTTTCACGCAAGCCGTGTGCGTATCATAAGCGGAAAATATAAAGGAAGAGTTATCAACCCACCGGCTGATCTTCCTGTCAGACCAACCACTGATTTTGCCAAAACCGGCCTCTTCAACATATTGGAAAACAGGATTGAAACGGAAAAGGCGAACTGTCTTGATTTGTATTCCGGCACCGGAAGCATCAGTTATGAACTTATTTCGCGGGGCGCATTGACGGTTACGGCTGTTGATCAAAACCGAAGCTGTATCCTTTTCATGGATTCAACTAAAAAAAAACTCGGTATTGATAATCTGACCATCGTAAAGTCGGATGTTGAGTCCTACCTGAAACGCGCTTCGGTCAGGTACGATCTGATTTTTGCCGATCCGCCCTACGACCTTAAGATTCACAGGACATTGCATGAATTAGTGTTTTCAAATTCGTTACTGACCGAAGGAGGATGGCTGATCATTGAACATTCTTCCCGGGAAAGCTATGAAGATCTGAACCATTTTGCATTCATGAGGAAATATGGAAATGTAGGTTTCAGTTTTTTTTCTAATTTAGACGCTGAAGTATAAACTCAACCTGATGCAACCCCGTATAGCAGTTTTTCCCGGTTCTTTTGACCCAGTAACCCTGGGACATGTTGACATTATCAAAAAGGGACTGCAGATATTCGATAAGATTATTATCGGGATCGGAAACAATGCAGAAAAAAAATACATGTTCCCGCTTCAAAAAAGGGAGCAATGGCTGAAGCATGTCTTTTCAGATGAAGCAAGAGTGGAGGTCTGTTTATACACCGGCCTCACCGTTGATTTCTGCAGAGAAGTAAATGCCGGTTACATTTTGAGAGGGCTTCGAAATGCTGCAGATTTTGAATTTGAAAAAGCCATCGCGCACACCAACCATATCATTTCAGGAGGCATTGAAACAGTTTTTGTTTTGTCGCGACAAGAGTATGGTTCGCTTTCATCCTCAATTGTGAGAGATGTGCTGCGAAACGGAGGTGATGCCTCTATGTTTCTGCCGGAAGCCGTAAAACTTTAATCAATCCGGAATTTTTCCGCCTTTGATAAAATAGTCGGCAAGACCGCTGATTGGTTTTCTGATGATGTTTCCTGATTTTATGTTTTTTGACGTTGCCACCTCTCTGATAACATCACTGAAAAAATGGGCGATGGAACCGGCAAAATGCACCGGATACGTCTTTGATTCCTGATAGGCTTTCACATTGGTTTCAAAAAACTCATCGATTCCATTCCGTATCAGATTTCTGATAAACGGGTCAGCGCCATGATCCGACAAGAATGTGGCAAAACCGGCTAGGAACACATTCGGGTTGGGTTCACTGTAAACTTTTCGAATGATATCTTCCTTACCCAGCTGATATTGCGCTCTGAACGCATTTTCCAGATGAGATGGAAGCAATCCATAAATGTACCACGCCAGAAGTTTTTTTCCAAAATAACTACCGCTGGCTTCATCACCCAAAACATAGCCCAATCCGTGACGGGTACTGCCAATATATCTGCCATCGAAAAAACAGATATTGGATCCGGTACCGATGATACAGGCAAGTCCTGGCTGACCATCACAGACCGAAAGGGCGCAACCCAGCATATCGTGCTCAACGGAGACAATTGCATTCTTAAAAAAACTACGGAGTCCTTCGGCTACGATTTCATTTCTTTCCGGACTTGAACAACCGGCTCCAAAAAAATACACAGCAGCAACTTTATCGCAGATTCTGCTCAGCCCTTCATTGGCTGAAAGCTCGCCGGTAATAAAGGTTTTGTTGTGAAAAAACGGGTTGAATCCGCGGGTACTGAACTCTTCAATGATTTTACCTTCACTTACTGCAACCCAATCGGCTTTTGTTGAACCACTGTCAGAAATTAAAATCATAAAATTAATTTTTCAAATCGATACTATTTTGGCTATTCTGAGAAATTCATTGTCCATAGCTGGATGTTTTTTGGTCGCTTCTGTAAACGGTGTGTCCACGATCTCTCCGTTTCGGATACCGACCATGACACCAGTT
>Ga0315903_10005381_pt1 | contig 16719 bp, 26 predicted proteins | sample LakEriMetagenome_7_FD_203524 | JGI IMG/M metagenome (GOLD analysis project Ga0315903, IMG submission 203524) | Freshwater fungal communities from buoy surface, Lake Erie, Ohio, United States - Buoy 2 MA119 | ecosystem: Environmental > Aquatic > Freshwater > Lake | place: USA: Lake Erie, Ohio...
ATCTGATAATTCACTTACATTCTTTGCTAAGTTTTTAATTTCAAGCTGTGTAAGTTCTTGTAGTGCTTGATATTTTATTTGATTCTCTTGTTGTACTAGTTCTATTTTACCTTTTAGTTTGCCTTGTTCTTCTGTGTTTTTTCTAACATCAGAGTGAATCATTTTTAAAAAGTACCCAAATATAGCAAAAACTAAACTTGCAATAAAAATGATAAGAGTCATTACCCAGCTTTCCATGTCTTTTAAATTATAAATATATACTATAATATAATAAAAATAAATGAAACTACAATGGGTTACTAGGTATTTTTACTTAGTAAATACAGTAAAGAATACATCAAATGTAGATTTTTCTTCTACAGTTAAATCATCATAAAGTGTTTCTTGATAATCACCTATATTAATTCCTTCTAAATCTATACCTACAAATCTTCTTACAACTTCCTCACCTACAAATACTTGATTATATTCAATAGTTAATTTGCTATCTACCAAAGACATAAAATCAGTATATACCAGTAAGTACTCACCTGTTAGTTCAGAGATTGTAAAATATTTCTGCTCTTGTGTTTTTAAATTTTGAGACACTATCGTGTCACTTAATTTTAATATATCAATTTTATAAGTATCCATTATATTGTAATATTATTATAAGTTGTGTTAATAGTAACTGCTGATAAAGTAACATTTGCATTTATTGGAGTTGTTGCTCCTTTAAATACTGTATTTGTTACCACTCCAGTAAATGATGCTGGCGTTGACTTTATACAATTAGCTGATGTATTTGCTACTTGAATATAGTTATTTACAAATGCAGGATTTCCTGATGATGGACCAATTGATACGCCATGACCTGCCGCATTATTATAATCTGTAATTATAGAGCAGTTATAAAAAGATGCTCCATAGTCTACATCATAAACAGTTATTGAACCAGATGAGTAAAATGAACTATTATAAAATTTAGACATTGAAAAAAATGGTCTTACTGTATATCCTGTTGTTGATTTTCCAGTACAATTATAGCCGTTTGATTGATAAAAAGCATTACCTGTAGTAGTTTGACCAGTGCAATTATAAGCCACTAACCCACTAAATGCTTTATTTGTATTAGAAAAAGCAAAACAATCATAAGCAGATGCACCTGATTGTCCTGCAAAAGCAACACCAGTAGATGATATACCAGTGCAATTTCTAATTACATCAGATGCATAATTCAAAAATATTCCTGTCCCTGAATTTGTTTTAATATAACAATTTTCATAATAACATCCTCCTGCATAATTAAATGAAGCAACACATCCTCCAGATCCTGTATTTTCAATTATTGAATTTTTTATATTATATACATATTCACCAGAAGTTCCGAACATATAATTAGCTGTATTACCTATAGCATTTATCCCATCAATTACCATATAGGTTAATGTATCATTACCTGTAAAGTATGCATTACCTGTGGTAGTTGTATATGTTACAGTAGTAGCTACAAATTTAAATATTGCATTTGTAGCAAATCCACTTCCACCATAAAAAATTACTCCTGTTGATGTAGCAGTATTGGCTCTTTTTATATTTATATTTACAAATGTATATGTCCCATTCCCAGCAGGAGTTGTAAATACATTTCCTGTATTACCAGAATAGGTATATGTATGTCCATTACCTTGGATGATTACTCCATCTTTTAATGTTACACTAACTAATCCAGATTCAGTCACATCTGAAAAAAGCTCAATAACTTGGCCAGATGCAGCAGCTGCCATAGCTAAAGTAAGAGTAGCATAGTAAGTATATACTCCACTTGCATTAGAAATACCCCATACTCCTGATGCACCTGTTACATTTACAGTAACATTATTACCAACAGCTGTAGCTGTAATTCCAGAACCTGTAAAATCAATCTGACTTACATCTGGTGTAATTTGTGATCCCTCATCAAGAATCTTAATACTTTTTCCTATATTAATTCCTGTACTCATATTAATATGTTTTGTTTAAAATAAATATATCACTGTAAATGCTGTTACCTGGATCAGCTGCTCCCCATTGTACTGTTATATCTAGTGTGTTAGAAATAGTAGTATCAAAAGTAGTATTATTAACTTGATTGAATGCAAATCCTTGAACAGAAGCATTTGATGTTTTAACATAATGAAATGTTCCTAATGAAACTATAGAAGCTACACCAGCTACACCTAACTGTCTAATGGTAAAATCTACATTTAAAGAAAATACATCATTAGTAATGTTAGTAATAGGTTGAGCAAGACTATCTAATAATATAACAGAACCGGATTTAACTCTTATTCTTATGGTCTGATTATTAGCTACATTTAATATACCAGCCATTACAGCTCTAAAGCTATCACCTATCTTAAAGAAATTAGCAGGTACAGATAAACTACCTACTCCTCCATTAATAAGAGATGTTTCTACTATAGTATTGGTAATAGGAGTACTGTTTGCTGTTTGAGCATACAAACCTCTAGTATAACCTAAAGGGTTAGAATAGTAACTATTTATTTCTATTTCAGTTGCCACTAGGTAAGTGTAATTATTATTAATTCAGCTCCTGCTGTAAGAGTACTATAACTAACAGCTCCTAATGTATTATTAATAGCTCCTGCATCAAAGTTTAATGTTTCCCCTGGTTTAAGTGTAATCCCTCCAACCGTTGCATTAGCAGTTCCTACACTAGCAAAAGACATAGAAAATGTTCCTGCCGCAACAGTACCTGATACACCTGTAGGCCTTAAAAACGTAGGAGTTCTTTGAACACCAGTACCACCATCAACAGTGATACTATTACCACCATCTTGAATAGCAACAGCACCTTTATCATTTACAGCTATAGGAGAATAATCTCCATCAGCATTTGTCATTACTGTATTAAGATCATTTCTGACACCAAGAACAAATGCTCCTGTATTACCAGATACATGAGCTGTATCTTCAGCAAATGTTGCAGGCATAGTTAATATATCTACCTGTAACTCACCAGCAGCATCAGTCTTAATCTTTCTGTTAACAGCACCGTCATTTCCATAAACTAGAATGCTATCATTAGCTTCTGTAATATTTACTTCTAATGGTAAATTATTAATTATATTAACATCAAGTCCTACATCAGCACCTACTGTAGTAGTTGTAACAGAGGTGCCGGCAACATTTTGTATTACAGTATTAATACTTCCGTTAGCATTGATGTTTAATGTATCACCATTTGCATCACATATTTTTATGCTATCATCAACACAAGTAAGTGGTTGAGCTACTTCATCTAGAATAGCTTGAAGTCCTTGTAATACTTTCCACTGATATGGTAGATTATTACCTTGGTTTCCTGTATCTTTTAAATTTCCTATTGACATAATTATTAGTTTTAGTTATATACTGAATGCTCTTATTGCACGTACATGAAGTGGAGTTAGTTTATTACCACCAGAACCAGCAGCCCCACCAATAAATGTAAATGTAAACACATAACTAGCATCTTCTTGTGTGCTTGTCCAGTAATCATTAATAGCAAGTTGAGCACCTCCAGAAGTAATAAGACCTTGAGACACTTCCCATCTATTATGCCAGAGTTTACTCATTTCATCAACAGCAGGAAGATACCAATCAGTTTTACCATTATTAGTACTACTATAACATAGCCAACTTGCAACACCAGGAACTATACCTGTCACAGGTGATGTTTCTGCTGAAAAACAAGTTTGTGTGTTTAATGCTCCATTCCATGTACTATTAGCAATACCTATATCAAAATACAGTGTGGCCCACTGTGCACCTGCTGATAAATCTGTAGTATCTACAACAAGATAATTTTCTACAGTTCCTGATGTTGGTGTTCCGAAAGGAGTTGTAGATAACCATCTATGAAATACTACACCTCCTTCTGCAGGAACATACTGACCTATCTCATATGTAAATTTAAGAGCTGCTATGTTTAACACTTGTGTTTCTATCTCAGATAAAAGGTTAGCATAAGTAATGGCAGTAGGTTGGTAGTTTCCACCCCAGGTATTATCTCTAGTACCTACAGCTATTAGATCATTATCTGCAAGTGTTGTTTTAATCTTACGTGTTCTGATAAGATTAAAGAAGTTTGTAAGATTCTGTAACATGATTAATTAAGTGTGTATAGTTCATAGTATACATACAATGCTCCTGTCCAGTTAGCTATGTCAGCCGCAGCTGGATTTGCATTATATAAATTAAATCCTACACCTGCAGCAACACCAGTAGACAATAAATAAGGAATAGCATTGTCATCTACACCTTGACTATAGTACAGTGAATACTGTACATATATATTATCTCTATTTGCAAATGTTAGATCTAAATCTGGGTTATCAATAAAAAATACAGTAGATGTTGCATAACCAATATCTGGTGTTAAAAAAGGATTTGTACCCATACCAGTAATATCAATAATACCCCTGGTTGTATTTACAGTAACTGTGTTATTTATTGTAATATCTAACTCATAATGTTTAGTATTACCTGTGCAACCTGATTGCACTGCATCAACTAATGGCATAGCATAAGTTTGATACTGATCATCTCTTTTGTTAAATCCAACATTAGCACCTAATGCTACTAGATCTGTCTTAGGGTCATTTGCTTTAGTCTTTATTAGACCAGATGTTTTTATGTATAGCCAATTTAAAATATCCATGATATAAAGTTTAAAATGTTATTAGTTATATGTTTAAAGCATGTTCAGTTATACGAACTCTATCTATATAAGCCACATCATTAGGATTAGTTAAGGCTATTGCAAATATAATATAAACAGAACCTTCATCAAAAGTCATGCTTTGTCTAGTATTAGCTGTATTACTTAAATCAGATGATGATTGCTGAGCTCCATTAAAGAATGTAATTTCATCATCCATTTTTCTAAAATCTCTAATGTTTCTTAAGTATGCATCTACTGCTGCAGGTTGATTTGCACCTGTTGCAATTAGTGTAAAATTACCTGTAAAATCTGGTGTGTCTGATATATATACTCGAGATTGAAGAAATCCAAATGCTGTAGTTCTGTAGCAACTCCAAGATACCTCAAGAACTGATCTTGGTGCCAATAAACCTGTTAACTCTTTAACTACTGAAACTTGTGGACTAGTAGATCCTGTAACCGGAGATCCTTCAAAAGGAAGAGTGAATATATTTTTAACATAATCAGTTGGTAAAGGACCAGGAATCCCTTGAATTCCTTGTGGACCTTGAGGACCAGTTGCCCCCTGTGCAGCAAGTAATGCCCAGTTAGCAGTATCAGTAGCTGGATCAGAAACTGAGGGTCCTACACCAGCTGGGTTATAACAAAAGTATGAAGCACCTCCAAAAGATACAGCATCATTCTCAGCATATGTTGTAGCACTAGACCATACACCTTGCCAGTTTAATCCTGCTGGACCAACTGGTCCTGGAACTCCTTGTGGTCCTTGTGCACCCTGTGCTCCTGTTGCACCCGTAGCACCAGTTGCACCTGCAGGTCCTTGAAGACCTTCTGCTGCTAACAAAGCCCAGTTAGGATCAACATCTGGACTAGTAGTTCCTGATGTTGCTGTTATACAAAAATAAGATGCCCCTAAATAAGCAACTGCATCATTTACATTATATGAATTTCCAGAAACCCATGCACCTTGCCAATTTAGTCCAGCAGGTCCTACTGGCCCAGGTACACCTTGTATTCCTTGAGCACCTGTTGGCCCCACTGGTCCAAGAGGTCCTTGAGCACCGGTAGGTCCGGTTAATCCAATTGGTCCTTGTATACCTTGTGGTCCAACAGCACCTTGTATACCTTGCGGACCCTGAATACCTTGGGGACCTTGTGCACCTTGAGATGCTAATAATGCCCAGTTTGCAGGAGCTGCGTTTGGAGGAGTTGTTCCTGATGTTGGAGCAATACAGTACCATGAAGCACCATTGTAACCAACTGAATCATTTACTGAATAAGATGTACCAGATACCCATTGACCTTCCCATACTAAACCTGCAGGTCCTACAGGTCCAGGATTTCCTTGGATACCTTGTACTCCAGGAATTCCTTGTATACCAGCAGGTCCAGTAGCTCCCTGATTTCCTTGTGGTCCAGGAATACCTTGCGGGCCCGCAGGTCCTTGTGGTCCAGCTGGTCCTACAGTACCTGGTGCTAATTGATCTGCAAAGTCTTGTACACTGATAGCCCCTGTTAACCAAGCGTCATCTCTTCTGCCATCTTTAAGTGCTACAGGTAAAAGTGTTTTATTAGGATCTACAGATGTTACTTGTCTGCGTCCTCTTATCCAAGAAATAAAATTTAAAATGTCCATGATAATTAGTTTTATAAATATACTATAATATACAAAAAATATTTTACATAAAAAAATCCCCAGCTAAAAAACTGAGGATCTTTTCTTTTTGGAGAGTTGTAGGTTAAAACATCATACCTGTAAAGAATGCTATAAGCAACATTACTATTAAGGTTATATTAGCATATTTCTTTCCTTCTGGGTCTTCTTCCCATACATTGTGTATCTTGTTGTATAAAGGCTTACTCATTGCATTATGTACTAGAAAGAGAAATCCAATGCATAGTACACTGAGTATAAAAGTTATTCCTACTATCATAGTGAGTCAATTCTTTTTTGTAAATATACTAAAGCTTTTTTTAAATCTTCCTTTTGGGTTAATTTATTTTTCTTACCAGCTCTAGCCACATATTTAATTACATTACCTAGATAGAAGTCTTTATCAAGTCCCCAAGCTTCTAATACTTGAAATACTTCATATGTATTATCCTTACCACCATAATAGTCAGGCCTTGGTCCTTCATCTAAGTTTACAATCCTTTTCTGCCAATCTATTTCTGTTGCTAAAGGAGCACATGGTTTATTAATATATGTATCCTTTCCATAAACTCCATCCACCATATCTTTATATGGAGAGTATGTATCACCTGGACTTGGTTTATATGTGTTATAATTTCTTTCAGCCATAACTTACCATACTATAACTACATCACCTTCATTAAGAACAAGCTTGATCTGCCCATCTATTTCAATGCGCTCCATGTGCTCCATATTTAAAGCCCCTGTTCTTACGTAGACAACATCACCTTCTTTAACATCTTCTACTTTATCTCCTATGGCATAAACTGTAAGTCTACTCCATAGTTTTGCAGCTTCTTGCATCATTGCTTCTTCATCCTTGGCTGACAGCTCAAGTGCTGACTTTTTTCTTTCAGGTACACTTAACAAAATAGTGCGGCCTCTTAATAACTTAAACGGTTTCATGTTCATTTATTTTTTAGAGTTAATACTTTTACTACTGACATAGATGCATTTAATATCTCACCTAATGCATGGTCAAAGAGTAGGCTTTTTAACGGACCTCTTTCATTCTCATAGTCTGTCTTTAAGATCTCAGCCATTTCAGCTGCTAGTAACTTTACTTTAGTTACTGTAGTATCATCTAAATTATCTGGATCTAATCCCATTAACTGATGTCCAAATGGGATGATCTTGTGCTCTATTATTTCTGGAGCTTGATCTGGTACACTGTACACTGGTTTCTTTTCACTCATATTGTTGGTTTTAAAAATTTATGCATCATACTTCTGACTGGTGCTGGTAGCAGATACCTTCTCTACCATAGGGGGATCTTCAGATAAAAGGGTAAACTTAATCTTCTCTAAGATACCTATTATATGTGGATTGCCATAAGCACCCTCATTAACTCTTACCTCCAAGCCTCCTTCTGTTTCTGTGATAGAAACAATCACTGTATCTTTTTCCATGTCAAGTATTTTTATTAGCTCATCATATACCATTCTAGCCTCCAAGTTAGACCCTGTCTTTTCTGCAACAAGTAACCATAACTTTTTCTGTTCTAGTGTCATCTCATATAATAAACTTGATCTGACAAATATATAAATTTTTTTTGTTTAAACTAAAAACCCCGGAAAAATTCCAGGGCTTCTAGCAAATCAATCAAGTAAGTTAATTTTTAATTGTAAAAATGAACACTGCAAATATAATAAAAATTATTCATTATCATAAAACATTCTATCAGAATCTTCTGTATTCCATTTTTCATAATCTTCTACATTATAAAATTCATCACATACCAGATAGTCAGGTTTAGTAGGAAAAGGCTTAGTAACAAAGCTAGGCTCAGACCACTTAATCCTATTATTAGGTTGCAGTGCTATCTGACCATTGTTAAGAAATATAATATGATGACTCTTGTGTTCAGATGGATCTTCAGACAATGTTATATCTGTATTTATATCATTACTACCCCAATTAATTGTAGCATAGTATTTACCTGGGTACCATTTTCTGTCTTTAGCATAAATTTCTACAGGAGCATCTCTAAGATAGTTAAGTTGTATTAAAGTAAAGTTGTAAGAGAAACAATTCCATATCTGTAAGTAGTGAAACGGCAGATCTGGATCCGGCAGCTTTGGTTCAGTAAGTAATGCATGAGATGGTAGTTTATCTCTAAGTACTCCATTCTCTAACAGTACCTGGAACAGTGCAGCTTGTCCCGGCATACACCTAACTGAAATAATAACCCCCGGGGTAAATTCTCCTTTGCCTTTAGTATGCTGATACATATACTCATTCCTAACAAATACCTTCAGCGGAAAAAAATTATGTTCTATATATGCCATTACTTTTTAAAAAACCCTTTCTTAGGTTCTTCCTTTTTATTAAATCCTAACTTCTCTATAATCTTATTAGCTTCATCTTCAGCCATACTAATAACCTCTTCTTCTTTGTCAGTAATCTTCCAGTTATTCAAAAGTATACTCATATGCATAGTCTCATGCATAACAGCTGTAGCTTTTTCTGTAAGAGAGTACTTTTTAAATGTACTTAAGTTAAGAAACAAGAATGGTTTGTACGGAGCTTTTGCTGTAAGCTTTTTATCAGCTGGATCATAATTAGTCCACCCATAAATATAAACTCCGTTGCCTTTAGTCTTATCAATCTCTTCTGCCTGGGCATCAGCTCTATTAAGACCATGCATTTCATCTACCTTATAATAATCAAAGATCTCTGTAGCATTATCTCCTGCTAACAGAATATATTTACCCATGTCAAACTTTTTCATAAAACAAATATATAAAAAAAACAAAACCCCAGTACATTAATACCAGGGTCTGTCTGAGTAAATAAACTTCTTATGCAAGAAACTTCTACAAATATATAAATATATTTTGTAATTGCAAATGTGGTGAGTGATTTATAGTATATTAGAGAATGAGGTGACTCCTACATCATCACACCCCGGGCCCACGCTGGAGCTGGTGTACCCCCCATGAATCTGAGAGCAATGACTTGGAATCTGACTGTGCAAAAACTTTTTTTTTCACAGGGAAGAGTTCTCTCTCTGAGAGAAACAACTTAGTACTTACATTAAAATTAATTACTATGAAAAAGATATTGTTATATCTGTTTGCTACTGCTATGCTTGGTAGCTTCAGTGGATTATTAATGAGCTTTGGTGCAGATATAATACCATGTATAGGATTTATGTGCCTATTCTGGGGATGTATGTTAATGCCAATGCTTGGGGATGCTGATTAGCATTCCCTTTTTTTTCTCTTTAACAACTTGTTACTTATATTAAAACTAAAATTTGCTAGCCTGTGTAGTGTCTATTAGACCACTACCTATTAGAGAAAGAACCCCGCGGTATGCTAGAAGGTTTAAGCCCTTGTTTTTTTATTCTTTAACATCTTAATACTAATAGTAAATTAAAATTTAATGTCATGATTACTTATGTTATAGTTGACGGTGTATTAACTGTTAAAGAATGGATTAAGAATGCTAATGCATAATTTTATTTAGAGAGCCTGTTGAGCTCTCTTTTTTTTATTGTTATAACAACATTATACTTATTATAATTGGAATGAACATGGTGTGCCCACACTGAATCATTCAGGGCTCTCAAGTGCTATTATCCTCATGTAAGGAGCACTGAGGAATAAAGCAGAGAGTGCTATAACTCTATTGAGATTAAGAAAGATGTAATGTCTTTCTTTTTTTTCTTGTTAAACATCTTTATACTAACATTAAATTATTAACCTTTAAAATTTATTGTTATGAACAAGAATTTATCTTTTGGCTATTCTCACTTAGGATTCCACACATTAGTTAAGTTAAATGCTAAGATAACTTCAGCTGCTGCTGAGTTACTTGCAAAAACTTATGGTGTATGGACCTGTGATAATGGCAAATACGGGTTTAGAATAGAAGGGTGTTTAACTTCTGATAAAGTATATGCTTTCAGACAATCTTTATCTCTTGCTATCTTGGATTACAAAATAGAACAATTAGTTTCAAAGAAACTAAATATTCTAGGTGTACCAAGATATGTAGAGACAGATTTAGAACAGATATACTAAATCAGAAAGGGGTAACACCCTTTCTTTTTCTTTTATAACATCTTTTTACTTAATTTAAATTATTAACTTTTAAATTAAATATTATGGATAAAAATACTGTAGTAGAAATCATTGGATTGCTTGATGCAAGAATTGAAAGATGTATAAAACTTATTAATGAAGATGAAGAGATTATTGATGATGACCGTTTCAGGTATCTAGAAACTTCTTTATCTACTTATAAAAAGTTTAAAGAGACATTACAATCAATTTTGAATAAGCAGGACAAGATTGAGAAAGTTACAAGCAAGTTTTAGAACTTGCTTTTTTTTCTTTTAACATCTTTATACTTAATTGAAAATTAATTATTATGACAACAAGACAAATGCTAGTTGTTGCTTCTATTGCTTTAGCAGTATTAGTAACAGGCTTCTGTATAGGAGCCGCTTGGAGTGCTGCCTTCCGTGAGAAAGGCTGTGAGAAGTATTTAGAAAGAACTTCTAAAGATTATACTGATGTTGGTGGAAACATTGACATTGAGTATTATCTAGAAGTATCTGAAGACTCTATTTGGATAGAGAACTATAATACTCACAGAGTTTATGGTGGAAAGTATTCCCAACTTGATTCTTTAATTAATGTGGACAACCTGTAATGGGTTGTCTTTTTTTCTCTTAACATCTTAATACTTTTAATAATTATTAAAACTATTTATTATGGAAGCAGTTACATTAATAAATGTAGTAGCAATGATTGATGCAAGAATCAATATGTATCAAAGAGCAGATCTTCTTGATCCCTTCTATGTAGGAGCTATTACTTCACTACAAAGTTTAAGTGAAGAACTCCAAGAAGGAATAGAAGCTGCAATTGCTGCTATGGAAAATAGTACAGGTGAATAACCTGTATTATTTTTTTCATCTTGCTCCGCAGCTTAAGCATCTTTATACTTATATTAAAATATAATAAGGAATGTTTCCTGGGGATGCAGGGCCAGCCGTGGCTACTGCTTAATCCACCTACGAGAGGGGATCTACGGAAACACTTGTTATATTAATATTTAAAACAGCTGTTATGGTTTGGCCTCTACATAACATAAGCTGGTACAAAGCCAATTAAATAATGTTATAATAGCAAGCTTAAATAACTTGTGAAAACTATTGCATGCTCAGAACGTGAGATCCTATATTGAGGACATAAAACGTAGCTAACACTTAGAGTGCAATAGAATTATAACATTATTTTTTTTATTAAACATCTTATAACTAAAGTTAAAACTTATATTATGAAAGAATTTAGACTAATAATGCAAATACTAATAATGTTTACAATAGCATTGACAATGTTCAAAGATCTATTTGTAATTATTGTATTTACAATAGGTAGTGTATCCTATTTTATTAATGAGTACAAGAAAGAGGTGTAGACCTCTTTTTTATTATGTAATCTTTAAATCTATATAATATGACAAAAGCTATTGGTTTATTTAACATGTTCATGTGTTATGGTGCAACTATTATGTGTGTTGCTACTGTTGTTTATGAAATTGCATTTCTTCAAATGTATGTTAATGCACTTATCATGGCATTAGCAGGATTTGCAATGTTCTTCATAGCAAGAACTCTACACAATGAATGGAGACAAGGGAAGCTGTAAAGCTTCTCTTTTTTTCTTAAACATCTTTTTACTTTTAATAATTTAAAACTTTATATTATGAAAAAAGTATTTATTGCAAATAAAGATTCTTATGGTGCTGAATTCTATGATGAGTGTAAAACTCTTGATGAATTAAAGAAAGCCATTGTTTATCATGAATTGTATTGCTATTATGATGAAGAGTCCTATACAGATGATATGTATACAGAAGAGTTGTTTAAGAAACATTCAACTAATTATACAATCTTTGAAGTAGAGCTTCATGATGAAGAGTATATTCAATGGCATGATTATGATGGAAAATCTTGGTTCTCAATAGAGAAGAAAGACCCAAAACTTTTATCTATTGTAAAGAAAATTAAAGAGGAGTAATCCTCTTTTTTTTTAAACATCTTTTTTACTAGTATTAATTTAAAACTTTATATTATGACAGAAGAACTACAATTAGACAGAAGAACCATAGACATTGTTCTCAATACTATAAAAGCCCGTATAAATCCTGAATTGGATATTATGGGATTTTATGGTTATGATGAAGAAACCAAAGAATATGGTTTCTGGTATAAAGGACCAGGAAATCCTACAGAGGCTGATTTTAAATTAGCACGTGTTTATATGAGTGTTAAACAACAATATGAATACTATAGTAATTTAGGTATTAGCTTTGGTATGGATATAATAGAGGAGTAATCCTCTTTTTTTTCTTTCTCATTTTGCTACGCAGCTTGTGGATTCAAACATCTTTTTACTTAAATGGATTATTAACCATTTAAACTTTTAATTTATGTTGTTTACAGAAACAAAAAGTATGGCCGATTTCTGTGCTGAAATTGGTAGTGTTAACCAAGATGGGAAGCCTGTGTATGTGCTCCGAACCAACAATGACAAAAACCATAAGAATTATGGTAAACGTCATATTGTGTTCAGAGATGCCACAAATGCCAAGGCTGCCATAGCCTCTAAGCTTTCAGCTGAAGAGGTGGCTGACCCTACCAAATTGCAAGTGTCTTGGTTTGAAGACCCTGCATCAGACAGAGAAGGCTACATGGTACACGGCATAGGTGTTGCGGCATCCTATGACGAAGTTGAGATTGTTATTGGCTAACAAGCTCAATGGGATAATACAGGTAACGGGAGTGTTGCCTGTATTATTTTTTGTCTTTTCATTTTGTTATCACAGCTTATGGGAACATCTTTCTACTTGCTTGGGTATTTAACCGCAAGCAAGTAGAAAAAGGCTTTGGCCTTTGGTCATCAGTCTACGGTCATAAGCCTAGTTCACAGTCTGTGCATACCGGTCATGGGAGCATTCCTGAAATATGTGCAGTAATTATAAATTTGTGGTAAATATTTTTAGGAAAAGTGTGTGAGAGAATGAGTGTGAGTGATAAACTCTCACCAATACTTTGGCTCTAGTCAATAGCTCAGATTATGGGTATTAGCTTACATACTATAATATATATGGCTAAGCATACAGTCTATAACACACAGTCTGTAGATACACCCATAGTATTAACTCTAGTATTATTACTATCATTATTATATATAATAGTAAGTAGTAGGGTTAGACAGTAATATCTTCCGGAAATTTGTATTTACCGGTCATATATAGAAACAGTTGTGAATGTATAAAGATGTGGAAATGTCTTTATAATGTCCATGAACTTGGTGAGCAAGGGCTAAAGATGGCTTATTGCAAGAATGTAGAAGCATAGTCTTCTACCGTCATAAACACAACTGTTTCTTTTGTAATTACCACAAGGTTTCAGGCATAACCTCTCATCCTGTAAAGCAGGGGTTGACTTGTGGTATATATACTCTCATCCAAGCAGGAATTAAGGATGGTATCTTAGTGCCGTTCGTGGGGGAGTCCATAAGGTTGAACTTACCACTCAACTGGAGGATTAAGCAACCTCAGGTTAAAACATCCACAAGCGTGGATTGACGGTCAAGGGTTGCAACCTTGTGAGAGTACAAAGAATGCTTCAGCAATTAATATATTATTTAATTGGTTATAAATAAAAAAGCATTCTGCAATGAAAGGCTACTACAGCAATATTTACTTTATAGGAAATAAGTTAATAGTAGCCTGGTTAATGCACCACAACTCACTTCCCAAGGGTGAGCAGTTGTAATAGGACAAGCCGTGATACCTCGAAAGTAGGTCAAACAAAGTCACCACTATTACAACTGAGTGCAGAGGGGCCAAAAATATTGGTGTGAAGAATACTTCAGCACAAAATCTATAAACTACAATCAGAACAAGGTTCTCTTATGAGAACTTAACCAGGGAAGGTGTCTGTGTCTAAGTAATTAGGCAGGTTTTTAGATAGTATTCTGTTATGCACCAAGGACCTGCCTTCCGAAAGGGGGCAGGTACCTTCCCACAATTAATTAGTAACCAATTAAATTTATATATTATGTCTAGATTAGTCAATGCAACAAGACAGTATGATGCTTCAACTGCTAATGGAGCTGTCACACATTCAACTAGTTTGAATTACTGTTTGGATTTGTTTTTCTTAGCAGGGGCAAGTAGAAATATGTCAGAGTCTGATATTATACTTGCTTTTGACCGTGCACGTGGTCAGAATAAGAACTTGGCATACAAGATTCTGTTCTGGGCGCGTGATGCAAGAGGTGGTGCAGGTGAGAAGAGATTCTTCCAAGTGGTTATGGAACATATCAGTAAGATTGATTCTTATGATTATGATCAATTAGCCATACATATACCTGAGTTTGGGTATTGGAAGGATGTATTCAAGATTGAAAAACCAAATGAGAACAATCTCAATTGGTTGGCTATTCAACTTGAAGAATCACCTAATGCTAACCTCTTAGCTAAATGGTTTCCGAGAAAAGGTCAGTGGTTTTCAGCCATGCACAAGTATCTTAAACTAACTCCAAAAGAGTTTAGAAAGAAAATTGTGGGTATGACCAAAGTAGTGGAAACTCAAATGTGTGCCAATGAATGGGATTTGATCAATTATGGTCAAGTGCCTTCAGTTGCCATGAACAAGCATAGACAAGCATTCTTTAACCGTGATGGTAAGAGATATGCAGAGTATATTGCTGATGTTCAGGCTGGTAAGCAGAAGATCAATGCTTCAGTATTATTTCCTCACCAACTGTATCAAGCAGTTTGCAAGGGGGAGTATATTGATGCTGTAGAAGCTCAGTGGGATGCTTTGCCTGATTACATGGCTGGTAGCACAGAAAGGATTCTTCCTGTATGTGATGTCAGTGGTAGTATGACAGGGCTTCCTATGGATGTATCTATTTCTTTAGGGATTTATATCTCTGAAAGAAACCAAGGTATATTCAAGGATGCATTCATAACTTTCTCAGAGAGACCTGAGATGAATTACCTATCAGGTAGTTTGTCTGAGAGAATGAGACAGTTACTGAATGCTAACTGGGGTATGTCTACTAATCTTCAAGCCACATTTGACTTGATTCTTAACAGTGCTGTTAGAGAGTCATTACCAGAGGATGAGATGCCTACTAAATTGCTTATCATTAGTGATATGGAATTTAATGAGGCAGACTGTTACAAAACAAACCTTGATGTTATTAGGGCAAAGTATTCTGATGCAGGATACAAAATGCCTGAAATAGTATTTTGGAATGTTAACGGTAGACTTGGTAATGTTCCTGCATCTGCTAAAGATTCAGGCATTGGCTTGGTATCAGGCTTCAGTCCTTCAATTTTGAAGGCAATATTGCAAGGTGAGATTTATTCTCCTGAGCAATTGATGCTTGATGCTGTGGACACTGCACGGTATTCCTGTATTGGAGTTGAATAAGATTCGGAGGTTGGTGACACCTTGGCAACAGAAGTCACCATTTTTCTTTTTTTAGTAACCAATAAAAATAAAAAATATGATTTCAACTATGATTAACAACAGGGAGTTTGTAGAAACTCAACACTATTTTAGCTCTGAGATTAACAGTAAGCTAATAAGTGCAACAGAGAAGTATTATGGTTATCCATTAAATTCTGCTGAAAAACTAGCACTAACTTCTATGGAGTTAAGTGACAAACAATGGCTACTTCAGGAATATGAAAAAGAAGTAACATATCCACCAGCAGATTTAGACAATATTTATTAGTTATTACAGGAGTCAGGGAAACTTGGCTCCTTTTGTATTATTAAAACTTTATGATTATGAATTTAGAAGAATTAGAACAAGAAAGAGCAAAGTGCCAATTACACTTAGAACAGCTTCATATTTATGAACCTAGTGAAGAATGGTACAAAATGAGAAGAGAAGAACTTGAGTATCAAATAGCTTGTATAGAAGAAGCTATAGAAACTGAGAAAGAGTCAATAAGAGAAAATAACAATGTGAGTGCTGCATTTCTTGTAGTACTGTATGCACTAGTTATAACAGGATTATCAATTTTAATATTTATGTAAAATGAAAAAGTTATTTATGATTGTGGCACTTATGATTGCCGGAGTTGGTTACTCACAAAAATTACCAAAGAATTTGACACGGTCAGAGAAGAAGTATGTCAAGAATGTAATTGAAGTTACAAATGATGTTTTAGTAAATGTAACCAAAAGAAATGATGGTATAATAGTAGTAGAATTTTGGAATACTATGTATACTCTCACAGAATTTGGTTATATTGATGAAGTATGGATTTTGGAAGATGGGGATTGGATGGC
>Ga0315903_10005384_pt1 | contig 16713 bp, 16 predicted proteins | sample LakEriMetagenome_7_FD_203524 | JGI IMG/M metagenome (GOLD analysis project Ga0315903, IMG submission 203524) | Freshwater fungal communities from buoy surface, Lake Erie, Ohio, United States - Buoy 2 MA119 | ecosystem: Environmental > Aquatic > Freshwater > Lake | place: USA: Lake Erie, Ohio...
AACGAATATGTTCCTCGATAAGTTTGCGAACCTTCTCACCTGCACCTGCGATGTTGATCTGTTCGTCCCGATAGAGATTTCGTGCAGAGTTCGCAATCTTTCCGAGTAACTTTAAGTCTCTCAGATACGGATTTGCAGACGGATCTGGTAACACAACATCCATCTGCTTACAGAATATCTGAAAGTCTGTGAAGAAGTCCTGTCGTTTTTCCTGCGGTTCTAGAACTAGAACACACTCGTCAATATCACCGATATCCATACCGGCAAAATGCTTCATAACACGAGTATGTGCGTGTTGCAGATGCGGGATCTCATCTTCAAGTTTACGCAATGCACCAACGACATCCTCTTGCGTAAACATCTCAAGTGCTTCTGTTAGATAGTCTGAGAGTCCGTAGTAGTCAACGATGAACCCTCTTGACTTACCTTTGTATGTGCGATTGACCCGTGCGATTGCTTGTAAAAGTGTGTGATCTCTTAATTGACGATCCAGATACATCACCTGTGCTATTGGTGCGTCAAACCCCGTGAGTAACATATCCTTGACAATGAGAAATGCGAGATTTGAACTGTCTTTATCAGTCCCGAAAGGTTTCTTAAAGTTCTCAATGTCGTTCTTGTGTTTCGTTGAGTCTGTCCATGGGTGATATCTCGGTTCATCGTTATGCTTTCCCGAGATCACGACAGATGACTCAAATCCTCCGAGTTCATCCATCATCCCCTTGTAGGTAACTGCCGCAGATCGTGAACTTGTCACAATCATTGCTTTGAACCCGTTTGGATAGATGTGTTCTTTGTAATGTTTCAATATGTCAATGCAGACCCTGCGAATTCTCTGAGGTGCTTCAAGAATTGCTGTTTGATTCCCATACTTCAGACGAATCGCAGTCTTCTCTTCATCCGACTTATCCGTGAAATACTCGTCAAAAAGACTGTCCAACGAATCTCCAGTTACCTTGAGTTGAACCTCTCGTCCTTCATAGAGAAGTTGAACAGTAGACCCATCTTGAACTGCTTGTTCAATCGTGTATTTGTCAATGTAAGACCCGAACTCACCTGTAGTCTGTTCAGTCCTAATTAGTGGTGTTCCCGTAAACGCAATCTTGACCGCATTAGGTAGTGCGGTATTCAATGCTGCACCAAGTGTTCCGTATTGAGTGCGATGTGCTTCGTCTGCAAGAACAATGATCTTCTCAGAGGTGTTTAGTTCAGGAAACGATAAATCTTCTGCACTCTCCTGAAACTTCTGAATCATTGCAGTTACAAGATCCGATGAATCTTTCTGTAAGAGTTCTCGTAAAGTATTAACGGAAGTCGCACGATGAACAGTCTCATTCTGAGTCCTGCCGAAAGTGTCGGTGAGTTGTTTGTCTAACTGCGTTCTATCCGTGAGAAACACTAACTTGTAGTCTCGTAGACTTTCTTCTCTACGCAGTTTGATTGCGAGAAAAACCATCGTGAGAGACTTACCAGATCCCTGTGTGTGCCAAATGACACCCCCACGATCTTTCGCAGTCTTTCCGTTCTTGAGTCGTTCTATCGTCTTATGAACTGCACGAAACTGTTGATATCGTGCAATCTTCTTGATTGTCTTTCCCTCGTCTACCTCAAACACCGTGAAGTTACGAATCAGATCCAGTAGATTCTTTCTCGTAAATAGACCCGCAATCAGAATCTCTTGTGAAGATGCGTCAGAACCCAGAGAGTCTTTCGGGACTGGATACGGATCTTTCCATTCAAGAAAGTGATCCATACGAGAAGTAATCGTTCCGACTCTTGCACCATCCCGATATGTTGCGACTATTAACTGATTGAAGTGAAAAAGTTTCTCTGCACCCTCATCGTGTTGCGGATTTCGTCTGTTCGCATATCGCATCAACTGACCGAGTGCTTCTTCCATCGGATTTGTGATGTATGGAGACTTGCACTCAATGACTGCAATCGGCAATCCATTGATGAACAAGACTATGTCGGGAATGATGTTCTGATTCGGTCCAGAGACTTTGAACTGATTGGCACAGAGGAATTCGTTGTTCTCTATGTTCTCAAAATCAATGATCTTGACAGTCTGACCACGATTTCCCTGTCCAAGATCCTGTTGAACCGAGATGTATTGAGTTAGTTGTTCCCAGAAGAACTTATTTGCTTCAAGAAGTCCTGCGAACTGAGACCTTGTAATGTCACGCAGAACTTTCTGAAGATTTTCTGGTGAGATCCACGGATTGATGCGTTTTAGGGATTCTTTGAGTCGTTTCTCAAGAATCGGTTCTTTAAGTGAACTTCTCTCATCAGACAACTCGGGAACGAGTTTGCGTCCATCCTCGTAGATCCAATCAAGAGACTTGAGTTGGTCTATCGCAGGTTGTTCAACTCTGAGAAGTTCGTCCGAATCCACTTAGTTCACCGTTACACGAACTTTGCCAGTTAGAAGATCTTGCATGATTGACTGCTTCAGAGATTTATAATTTAGAAGCAACTGAGACTTTGCATCAATGTCTCTTTCTAATGACTCAAGTATCTTTGTAATATTTCTCTGCTCAGAAAGAGGGGGAATAATAACGAACTGTTTTGAAAACTCGGTCTGAGTTAAAAAATCTCTTGCACTTCCCTGCTGTGTTCGCAAGAACCTGAGAACAGTAAGTTGGAGAGAGTAAATCGCATACTGCTGCGAATTCCGAATATCGTCTTTTACTCGTAGTTTCCACATATTCTGGTTTAACAATGCTTTTTTTCCGTTTAGTCTCACTCTCGCATATTTTCCAACGGTTGCACCGACCATCACCAACAAAAAATCATCATCTTCTAACCAATATTTTCCGTAATTCAAACTCTTTTCGCACGACAGATACTGAACATCGGTGTCAAAATTTAGTTCATTGTTACTTGAGATGTTAGTTACTCTGACAATCGGCACCCCTGACGATTCATAGTCTTCTGACTTAAATGCAAAACCCCTCCCAATATCCACATATTCCCCGATTGTTTGAATGCTCCAACTCCTCGGAATCCTTCCAATCTCCGTCTCTTTGAACTCTGTGTGACCGATACCTTTCGTCAAGAGTTCGTTCATTGTTGCTTTCTTCAGATCCTCTAACTTATTGATCTGAGACTGCGTGTTCTCAATGACTTCATCAACAGAAGTCAGAATCTCTGCGATTTTTTGTTGTTCTTGTATTGTTGGTAGCAGAATCTCTGTTTCAAGCACTTCTCTGAAGTTCAACATTTTTACTGTCGTTCCTCTGCCGAACGACCGAATTACTCTCCGTGTTTCTTCCCCTGAAAGTAAGTAATACAGAAATATCTTAGAAACTAATTTGTTATGTTTCAACGCAGTTACATGATGCGAAAAAAGCGTCGGGGTATTACTTACACGGTGAGGAAGTCTTACTGGCACTCCAAGTATTTCTCCCTGCGGTGTCACATCAGTATTCACTACAAGTAGTTCGTCTTCTTGCAGGGGATCTTTCTCGGTGAACTGATCCGCAAAAAATTTTTCACCATCTTGATTGTATGAAGCATCTTTTCTAAAGGACTTCATATTGATATACAACGGGAAATTACTAGTGCGATCTGCTAGTTGATTTGAGTTGTAGGAAATCCCTCGTCTATGTGTGACGACTTGTGATAGTAATACTTTGCTCCACTGCGATAGATTTGGTTTATTCATACCCCAACTCCTTGAGATATGACCACATCTGTTTCTCTGACTCTTTGACCCTTGCGTCCAGTTCGTGCAGAGAGACCCGATACTTGTCCCACCATCTTTCAAACTGTGCGATAACTTTCTGATCATCAGTTTTTAGATAGTCCCGAATCTGTTCCTTTGACTCAATCTCTGATTTCCATTCGTAATACTCCGAATCCCTGCGATTGAATACGCAAGACACATCCATACCCTGCAGAGTCTCTTGAATGTATTCATCCTCTACTTCACGAACTGGAACACCTCCGTGAAGAATTCCCCGAACATCAAAGATTTCGGGAGGTGGTGAAGTATCTGCATATCTGCGAATGTTTAAGTTGTAATCATTCTCACGAATTTCATCTAACGACACGACTTTTGAGTATCGTTTTTCATCTACATACGAATCAAATGTCGTGAGAATCTTCTCTATGTCCTCATCACGAAGTCTGTTCTGATTTTTACCTTCTTCGTAGTCCAGTTCTCCGTTAATAAAGATGACTTTGTCCTTTCGTTGAACATCTTTCTTCTTGTTGATCACTAGAAGTGCTGCAGGAATTCCCGTCCCATAGAACAAACTTGATGGGAGTCCGATGACTGCTTCTAAGAGATCGTTCTCCAGAATCCCCTTGCGAATCTCTTTCTCACTTGCACCTCTAAACAACACTCCGTGCGGAACAACTACACCCATCATTCCATTTGCATTGAGTGACGCAATCATGTGTTGAACAAACGCAAGATCACCTGTGTCTTTTGGGGGTGTTCCAAACGGGAATCTTCCAAATGCGTCTGCGTCTGCTTCTTCTTTACCCCACTTCGCAAGAGAGAACGGTGGATTCGCAATGACACGATCAAACACCATCAATCGTCCACTCTCGGTGTGTTTCGGTTCTCGCAGAGTGTCACCTTTGCGAATGTCTGCATTGAACACACCATGCAAGAACATATTCATCTTGCAGATTGCCCAAGTTCCGAGATTCATCTCTTGTCCATACAACGACAGATTTGATGGGTTTTCACCGTGTTTGACGAGATAGTTTCTCGTCTGAATCAGCATACCTCCTGAACCCGCAGTCGGGTCATAGATCTTCATTCCCGCATGAGGTTTCAGGAGTGACACGAGAAGATAGACAACTTCACTCGGTGTGTAGAACTCTCCACCTTTTTTACCTGCTGAGTCTGCGAACTGTTTGATCAGATATTCATACGCAGATCCGAGAAGATCAGGTGACTCAAAATCTTCATTGCGAAGTCTGAACTTTGAGAAATGTGACAGTAGATCCTGAAGTTTCTTGTCTGTTAGTTTGTTCTTGATGTTGAAGTCTATTGAGACTAATACACCTTCAAGACTCTGATTGTGTGACTCAATCGCATCTGTTGCTTTATTGAGTTCTGCACCGATGTCGTGTTTCAGATCCTTGAGATTCTTCCATCTTGCTCTCTCAGGAACAAAGAATGTCTTGTCATACTCATCTTCATCTTGTGCGAGTCGTTCTGCGTCTGCTTGTGACTTTCCTGACTTCACATAGTGTGCGATGACTTTTTCTTGCTCTTCTTCAAATGCGTCTGAGAGTCGTTTCAGAAACAACATTCCAAAGATGTAGTCCTTGAACTCAGACGCATCCATATTCCCTCTGAGAATGTCTGCTGTTTCCCAGAGAAACGATTCAAGTTGTTGAAGTGTGAGTTTCTGTGTCATGACAACTTCTGCGTGTTTTTCATATTATGAAATCTAGCACGAGACAAGATCATCTGATGACTCTGCCGAGATTGAGTTAGATCGGGTTTTTGCGCCTTCTAGGACCGTCTCAGGGACAGTTTACCTCTGATGACTATAGACAGAGACTAGGGGACTTACTGAAGTGCTTTAGAACGAGATTTCATGCGTTCAGGGGGGTTTTAGAGGGTGCGGAAGACTTAGTTTTAGTGTGTTTCTTCGCAGATGACTTGGTGGACTTAGTCGATTTTGACGATTTGGCAGATTTACGAGGTTTCGTAGGTTTCAGGGATTCTTTCGTAATAAATGCATGTAACTGGCGTCTGACTTGGTCGGTAGTCAGGTGTTGCGCATAAAACTGGTCAATCATCTGTTGACTCGTTCTTGCGTTACGGGCAAGGACTAGGGTATCGACATTGCCCTTCATCAATCGCAGCATGATGGAGGTGTGTCGAAGTGAATACAGAGTGAGATTCTTGCCAGTCCCCTGCCCCAGACCTGTGCGGTCAAGGACAGCACGAAACTGTCTTGCAATGATTGCCATCGCAGTATCACGATTCTTATATGACGGAAGAAACAGGTAATCGTCTTTACTGCGAGGGTGTTTCAGCAGTTTCTTTTCATCGAGTAGTCTTTTAATGACACCAACAGTTGCAGGCATTGCTTGCACTTCGTTGGCATTGGTCTTAGTGGCGGGGTGATTGAGTGCGTACCAAGTCTCTTTGCCATCTTTGCGAAGATGTAAGTGTTTGAACTTCAATACTCGCAAGTCAGAGGGTCGGATGAAAGAGTTCACCATGAACTGGAATAGATAAAAAAGTTCCATGGTTATCTTTACACCTCGCACTTCTACATCTTCTTGTGCACATCGTTGCGTTTCTTCGCAAAGTGTTTCGTATTCTTCGAGTGTGAAATAGTCTCTGCGTGTTGCAGTCTTGAGTCTTCCTGTCACTTTGGGGAAAGTCGGCAATCGCATCATCAAATCGTTTTCGACTGCAAACTTCATAATCTTCGATAACACGACTAAAAAGTGTTTCTGCGTGGCGGGTGATAAATCTCGTTGACGCAGTCGGTCTAGTAGTTGTGAAATCTGTGCGTTGGTGATGGTGGAGATGTCCTGCTCACCGAAGACGGGGAGCAGGTCACTTCTGAATCGTGCTTCGTCATTGCGGTGGGTGACTTTTTTGGAGTTCTTAGATTGGGTGTCGAGAAACTTTCTCCCCACTACGGCAAAGGATCGGGAGGTGTCAGCAACTTTGTGCGTAGCAGCAGAAATCAACACAGACTGATAAAACTGCACAGCAAACTTCTTGGCATCTTTGACGGACTCGGACTTGGTGGTTTTGATGAAGTATCTGCCGTTGAAGTAGACACGCACCCAGTAGAAACGGGAGGCAGCGGTCTGATAGATGATGAGTTTTTTGGGATAACCCGCAATGGTCTGAATCGAGGACGCAATGGGGTTAAGACGATTGGTCATGGGTGAATGCTCCTCCAGGCAAAACGAGGGGTCTGGAGGGCAGATTTTGGGTCGCAGACGGGGTTGGCAGAATCTTCGGTGACTGCGGAGGGCAAAGAGAGGGTGGGTCTAACGAGGGTAAGACTTAGGCAGGTGGAGGGGGTAAAAAGTCGCATCAAGACACAGTATAAAAGTATCTAAGTGCGACAGGAGACGATTGGGGCAGTTTTTAGGCGTTTTTTGCGTGTTTTGGGGTGAAAAATCGATCCGCAGGTTCTGAGAGACTTTTATACATACTTTTATACAGTCAGACAATAAACTTCATAACTTATTGATTTTATTGAGTTTTTATCTTGACAATCTCAGGTACTGTGTTATCATAATCCGCAGGTCCGGGGTTCGAATCCCTGAATCGCCACCACAGAACCCTTATCCAGTAACGATTCCAGACGAATTAAGAAGTTGTCGTTACTTCAAAAGTATAAAAGTATCGAGTTTTATACTTTCTACGAGTGGCAGACTTTTATCGCAGTTCATCATCAGAACTGCGTAATGTATAAAAGTTTTTCGATGCTCCAGACCGACTTGTTCATCAACAGAACTGGAGAAAGTTATGTCGAAAAAAACTGCCGTATACGCAAGATGTTCCACAACTGACCAATTCCCAGAAAACCAGATCCGAGTCTTAAAAGACCTCGCAGACCGCAACGGTGACGAGATCGTTGCAGAGTTCGTAGATAAGGGCGTTTCTGGGGCGAAACGAGATCGTGATGCCCTAAACCAAATGATCTCTGCCGCAAGATCCAGGAAGTTCTCAAAACTCTATGTTGTCTCCATAGACCGTCTATCCAGATCCACTAAAGACTTGATTGAGACCGTGGAGACCCTTAATGACCTGAAAATCCAGATCGTCTTTCAAAGAGAGAATATAGACACGACTTCGGCAATGGGTCAGTTCTTTTTGACGGTTTTGGGATCTCTCGCACAGTTTGAACGGGAAATCATGCGAGAGAGAATAAAACAGGGCATCGATCGGGCAAAATCTCAGGGTAGAAAGATGGGTCGTCCAACGAAGATGAATGACTCTCTAAGAAGTGCCGTCAGACTGCTTTATACCAAGGGGGCGAGTATCAGAAGCATTGCCAAAACCTGTTCAGTAGGTATCGGGACGACTTACAAGATCATTCAGGAATTAGAAGAAAACAACTTACGGACTGTCTAGTCGATCACTTTCTTCCGCTTTATCCCCGCATCTTTTCTCTTTTTACGCACCGACCCAGGATTGAATGGATCGTTCTTAGCACTATATCTACGGAAACCATCTTCACCCTGTGTTTTCGGACCTTTTCGAAACTTTCTTTGAATTGCAGGTCGCTTGGACTTCCGCTCCTCAAGTTCTTGTTTCACCTGAACCGCAGTCTTCTTCGGTTTCAGTTCGTAATCACCTGGGAATTTACCGAGTGAAACATTCAGTAGAAGTTGATACGCATACTGGACATATCTGCGAATCTGTTTGCTTTCCGCATCATTACTCTGACTCTGCTTGGTGAACGGTATCTCTCTAACTTCGGTTGTCTTGCGTTTTAGTTTTCCGAAAACATCCTTTGCTTTGAATAGATAGTCACGATTTCTGTAACTAATTCCCGTGTTCTTCAACGGAACATAAACCTCTTTCGCAAACTTGTAGTAATAGGCGAATTGTGCAACTTGGTACTCGGGTGACGTCAGTGTGAAATCTCCCTTGTATAACCTCTTCGTTTTACCCGATTTCGGTTGCTGTTCAGTCTTTCTCTCTGACTGTCGTGTGCGATACATGCTTGCAACCATTTTCCCAACTGCGGTAGGTGAGAGTGTGTAGGGAATTGAAATTACGAAATCCGAATCAGAAACTCCATCACTACTGTTCAGAACCCGAACCGTGGAAACCTCTCTGAAAAGACCTGAGTGTTTCTTCCACCAGTCTTCAAATGACTCTGTCTGATAGTTACTCCAACTCTTGTAGGGAGAGTTCAAGGTCTTTAGATTACTGACGACTCTTGCATCCTTGAATTCATGCGCTAAACGCAAGAATAGAAACCAGTAACGAATCTTTGACTTGAGTGAGTTCTTCATCGGGGAAACGGACGAATTTAGATATTCAAAGTGTATCCGAAGTTGGGACGAATATTAAGTATCAGACTTTGTCTGTAGACCCTGAAAATCTCGGTTGATATCCTGAATTTTCACTGGGAGTTGTCTGTGTCATTCGAACTACAGAACTCGCAGTGCAGTTTAAGGAGACTTATATGTTATTGAGTAACAAGCGTTTTAATGAGAAGTACAACAAAGATGGTCGTTTAACGAAGAACTATATTAGTGGTTTACTCGGCAAGTCCGATAGCAAGAGTGACCTTGCATTCTTCAAATGTAAAGTTAATTGCTCGCTGTGCGATGCTGTAATTGAAGATGTCAGAAATTCAAATAATGCTCTCCCGTTATCAGAGAACCGCTGCTGCAATAAGTGCAACTTCGAGAAAGTTCTACCCGCTCGATTTGGTGCGTTTTCAGAGAGCAAGTAATCAACGCTGAGTTAAAAACTCCTACGTTAAATTTATGACAGATCAGTCGACACTTTTCGAGAGTCAAGTGTCGACAATTGAAAGGAAATGTATGCCAAATATGATACGAATGCTGAAGGAACAAAAACGAATTATTGAGCGAAACTATTCTCTGAGAGCATGGATCGAAGAGTCGAAGCACTTGAAGTTCTTTATTTCTAACGGACTTAAGACACGATTTGTAACAGTAAGTAAAACAAGCAGATCAAGGGAAGCACAAGAGAAAACGATCGCGGATATAAGACGCGTTCTAAGACTTTGTTTTTTAGTTGATACACGACAGTCAGACTTCTATGTAAGTTATGCATTGCTTAGTTCGCAAAGTTAATAGTTTGTAGACAGCGTATTTGCGCTGTTTCAGTCACTCGGAAGTCGTATCCAAGCGTCTTTCTGACTCCAGTAAGTATCAATACTTACCGAACACTCTAAAAATGAGTGATTTGCGTCTGAATTTGACGCACAAAGTGACTAAATAGATGAGATCCGTAGAAGTCGTAGGCAGACATTCTTCACGACTTTTACCCATCTAAAACAACTCAAAGTGGTTAATTATTGCTCAGTAGAGATGCTGAGCAATTAGAGATCCTATTACCCAATTGCTCCTAATGAAAGATTACTGAAATGAACTTACAGAAGATACACACAGAGATACCTCAGCACTCTCAATATCAATCCAGACCAATCTCTATTCCTACCCAAAGTGAATACCGATTGAGATGTATCCAGTACCTATCTCGTTCTGCTTCCACTCCTCTAGAACTATCCAAATTGGACCAAATCCGTCTTTCTTTGTCCGATATGTTCCAGAACTATCAAGATGAGTACCGAATCCTGTACCACATGACCGTGACCTATTTCCAACCTGATGCCTATAACCACACCCATGCTGGAATCAATCGTTTCTTCGTCAATATGTACCTAAAGAAACTGCTTCCTCACCTGTTTGAATCCAGACACTTCAATAGACAGTCCTTTCGTCATCTACAACCAATTGCCTGCGTCTTTGCTGATGAACACGAATCGTTACCTGTCTTACAAAGTGAATCAATTCGGTTACTACCAAAATCTAGTGCTTTTGCTGCTCGACTTCATCATCACGCTATTGTTGCGATACATCCAGACACTCAGGAACGATTTGAAACTCTACTTGGTGAAAATACACTAAGGAAGTTCTCCCCGAAGATAAAGACCTCCTATATCAATGAGGCAGAACCGATGCGAGTTCTGTATGCGACAAAGATGCTGTGGAAGTATGAAGATTACCTTACATTTCCTGACAGATTGAATGTGCGGAAGACAGTTGCCAAGTGATCCAGTATCGACTATCTGCTTTTTTATGGGTCGCTAGATCAAAGTGAAATTGAGTTGAAATTCCTGATGAACCCTACTTTAAAATTTTTTTCCGGACGCCAGACGATCCAGATGTTGCTCGATGCTTTCCTGTTGACTAAATATATGTGTCAATGAATCACGCAAGAAAGGGTACAACACACGAATGCAACGCTTACTCTTAGATAAAGACATACACATTCGCCTCGATGAACAGACTCAGCAACTCATCTCAAAAATAGCAAAAGAGAACAATCTAAAAGATTCAACCTTTGCTCGAATAGTCCTGCAGAGAACTGTTCCACACTACAGCAGAAACAGGTTTTTCGATGCGTTATAAGACATTTACAGCGAGCATTCTTTGAGTAGTCGTGAATTAGACATTCTCTCCCGAAGTTTAACTGGCGATTACACGGTGCTCAGGAGTGACTTCCTTGCATCGGATCTACTTAAAGATGGTCAGAAGTGGTTGAAGTCGGTCTCGGATACTGCAAAGAAAGAGAAGGCGAGATTTGTAACTGTGGTGGCGGTGGTGAGGGATTAGTTTAATTTTGAGATAGACTCACTCTCTATTTTGTTAATCCCAAGAGTTTATCTTTTTCAATGTGCTTCGCTCTGAGTCGACTGGCGTTTGGACAGAATTCCCACTCGTTTCCGGTTTCTACATTGACGCTACCGGGACGGATTCTCGCCTGATCCTCGACAGTCCACTCGTCTTTAACGGAGTTTAACCAGTTTTCAACGGGAAGACGATAGTGATCAGTGAAGTTTGATAAACCGAATTTTCCTAAAGCATCTGACTTTTTGCCGAGAATTCCGCTGAGTGCTCCTAATGGGTTACTATCAGACCGATCGATTGGTTCAATGCAGATTGCTTGCAGGACAATTGAGTCAGATTGAGTCTTTCTGCCGTACTGATTTGTCCACTCAATCTTTCTATTCGCTACATATTGCCCAACAATACGCACGTAAGTATCGCCTATCACTAAATCCTGTTTCTTTATCCAAATTGTGTCTTTTGTTGATCGAAATAAAGCGGCAGATTGAATTAGTCGATTCGTAAATAGTTCGGTAACGTCATTCTGTATCAGTCCAGAATCATTTGAATAACTTTTTAGTTTACCCTCGATGTGCCGGATTTCGTTGTCTGGATCAATACTTACACGCATACCACGAGCGTTTGATCTCACTTTCCTGGCAGTCAACGCAGCACCACAGTTATCCGGACGTAATTTGCCGCTCTGTAACTGCTTAATATCCTGAAGGACACGATCTGCGTATTTTTCAGTTACCTCACAAATAAAAGCGAGTTGCGCGCTGTATGCTTGCCGCCGTTCTGATTCTAATCTTTCTTCTCTATCGCGTGCTTCCTTCGCCTTAATTTCTTCTTGCAACATCCAGTTTAATTTCGCTTCTTTGATTTCCTCGCTATCACACTTGGATATACGTTCTCTATTAAATGCACCAATGAACCGCAGATTATCAGTCCGCTCGATTGAATTCTCATCAATTTTACGTGTGGACCACGAGTTTACTACTTGGTATGAGTTCTCTGAAATAAATGAGATTTCCTCTACAATTACATAGCGTCTTTTTTCTGTTTTGTCATTGTGAACATCAAATACTTGCGTGACGAGAACCTGACTTGTAACCCGTATTTCGGGATCTCCCTCTTTAATTCTCTTCAGAATTTCTACATTGGATACCCGCCCGGAGAATCGTTCAACTATCCCCCCGACTTCAGTGTTAATGTCTCTCCAAGACGTTAGGCGCCCCATCATCACAACGTTGAGAGAATTTCCTCGTTTGGTGTAAGTGAGAACTCCATTGTTCTTCTCGCTCCCTGTTAAACAGTTGTTGTGTTTGTTCCAAGTGCCAACTAGACGATTTAGATAGTACTCCTCCGTCCGAGGACGTTCGTCCTTTTCAATGCCCCCCGGGGAGGAGTCATTCTTTCTCTCCAATGTTTTTTGTCTATCAGTTTGGTCAGAAATTTTATCGACTGCGTCTCCTAATTTCCTAAAAAGTTCCCCCAACTGCGCGTGGGAATATTGAGAATACAAAAAGAGTGGAGCGCATATTAAGCATAGTCTTAGATAGTTCATAGTATCACCACATAACTTTTGATCTTTAGTTCTGGTTGGTGCAAAGTCGATTCATCATTTCGTCTGCGATCTGACGTCTCTTTCCTGTCACTTGTAATTGTTGAAGAAAGCGTCCTGGTTTGGACAACAGGACTTATATCGTCCCGCTTTGGTTCTATTCCCGAGACCGCCTGGTGCATGGGAGTAAATCCCCCCATATTGGCACTTACCGAGATGGTGTCCGCCTCGTGAATGGGTCGAAAAAAGATGTAGTAACTCATCGCTCCTTCGTCAGAATGGAGCGGTCTGGGTTGGAACAGGATATTGATCATGGGTGTCTTGTTCCAGAGTGTCTACAGTGGTTAGATTTAACTCTAACAAATGTTCTTTGGAAGAACAATGATATTAGTTAACCCATTGATTTTACGAATGGTTTTTTCTTGCCGTCCCTGCTCAATCGAGTTCTCGATAACGCGTCTTAGAGTCTTTTCCCTCTCAGTCGCGTCTGTTCAGAAAACTATCTTGTGTGTCGGTAGATGAAATATAACTCTGCGATGTGCAAAAACACTATTCAATTAGTGTTCAAAAAAGATTAGGTTCTTGATGAATCATCTTTCCGGAGATATTTACCATAATGAATGATTGCATCCGCCTCGTCATCTTTATCTTCGGAGACTGAAGTTCTTGCAATTGACTCTCTTTCAACATACTCGTCATAGAACTCCGAAATATTTCTTCTTCTCTGAAGGTCACTCGTAGGGTCTGTTTGCGCCGATATTCTTAAGTGAAAATTTTGATCTTCTACCCATAGGTCGTAGAACCACTGTTCACCAATTCTTGTTTTCGGATTCTTTTCAAATTTTTCATCACACATAATTTCTTGGTGCCGGGTTAACATTTCTTCTTGTGATCTACCAAAAGTCAACAGAGTTGACTCTGCAATCTTTTTAGCATCTTTCGTGAGGGGGTTCATAATATCTCTGTGAAAAACAACCAATAGCAGTTCGTCAAGGGTCAATGATTCATAGAACTCTTGAAGGATCTTCTTGTATTGATCGTTTGTCGTCATAAATGCAATAAAAATTTCTATTTGTTTCTGAAAATTGGGTGCAGTTCTAATTTTTCCAAAGTTTGAGTATCCTTGAGTCATTTAGGACTTTATCGTCTTCTTGAAAAAGATGATCTTCGTTTCGCAGTTGTTCATAGAAATCGTCTCTGCTTTGGTACACACCGCAAAAATACGCATAGTGACCCTCTTGTCCATGTATTTCCACTAACCAACCAAGAATCGCACTCCGACCGTTAGTGTGTCTGATTTCTACAGTGTGAACAGAAGGACAAGTTGAACCATCTCCCGACTCAAACTCTTCAGATATTCTTCTCCATGCATATGCAAGTCTTGAGTCATCGGTTATTGCTTCTGTTGGATCTTCATAAGCGATCAACTCACTGTCGTTGAACTTGAATTCTGCTAGTTCATAAAGTTTCAGAATTATTCTTTCGTCACTCCATGCACCGACTAGTAAATCCCAACCTTCGTTTTCATACCAATTAACTAACTCTCTCAAGTTTTTAGGTAGCGGAAGTTTATCGTTTGTAGTTTCAACCACACACATTGCAATTTCATTTAAATGCACTGGCAGAGTCTGCATAAACTTTGTTCCCAAAAGAGTAATAGATAGACTGCTTACTAGGGCAATTATTCCTCTAACTCAATCTTGCGTTCTGAGAGAGTCCTATCTCCGTAAACCCAATAATCAGGTCCACGGACTGTTGACCAAGTTTTGCCATAGTTTCGGGTGAGAATCTTCAGTGCTGATTGACTCAACGAAGTAATTTCACCTTCAAATTCAATATTGCGATCATCAACCACTTTCGCAGTAATAGATTCGTCTCTTACAAAGTAAAGTGTAGAACCTACTGGTATCTGAACAAGTGAGAATCGAAAGGTTTGTCGTCTGGATCGTTCACGATTGAGTGTCTGAAGATCTTCCTCATCTTCAACCACATCTTCAATCGGTGTCACATCACTAATTTCAACGAGTTTGAGAATTGCAAGAACTCGTTCAGGATTAACACGAAAGAACTCTCGTTTTGGATTTACACGATGATCTCCGAATCCCTCGTGAATATGTCTCTCAACTTTTACTGCATCTTCTACCTGACACGCATAGAACACTTCAAACGGTACTGGAACTCCAGAGTGGGATGACAGATTGCGTAGACGATCCTCAAGATTAGCGGTCCTTCCGATCTTGATAAGATCGGGAATTGCAGGATTAGTTAGGATGTAGACGATCTCATTCATACTAGTAATCCCAATCCGTTCCACTTCAACCATTCTTTGCGTTCACGATAGTCTGCTAACACTCTCTCAATCGTCTTCCAGAACTTCTCTGAGTGGTCGTGTTTGACCAGATGACTCAGTTCATGCACTACGACATAGTCTACGATCCGATGCGGTGCAACGATGATTCTCCAGTTGAACGATATGTCACCCCGAACCGAACAAGAACCCCACCGAGACTTGAACTCGCAGACCCTGACTGATTGCGGCGCCGCACCAAGAATCTTTGCGTATCTCGCAGTCTTTTCTCGCAGTCTGTCCTCTGCCCGATCCCGATACCAACGCATTAGAGACTCTCTGACAGTTTTTTCTCGTGCAGATGCAGTCAGACCCCTATCAACCCCGACCTCCAGTCTTCCAGACCTTAATTTGACCTCTGAGAACCCTGTCTGACTGACCTTGAGACGATAGTTCTTCCCGAGATAAGTGAAAGACTCACCCGACACATACTCCTTCCCTTTCGGCAACAGAAACTCAGACTGAACCCGTAGTTTTTGCCGAATCCAGTTCTTTTTAGACTCAAGAATCCGTCTGATGCGTTGTTCATCAAGTGAACTAGGCACCATGATCCGAATCCGTCCGTGATCCACAACCAGTTCCGCAGTCTTGCGCCTTGAACTGTGTTGAATGTCTACACGAAGATTCTGATCTATCAAAAGATTCATTTGAACTTCACCTGTGCGAGTTCCATGAATCGTGACGAGATCGTTCTTGCGAGTTCTTCAGTCCCGAAACTCTGACTGAGAATTGCCCTCTTGATCTCCTTGCCGACCCGTTTCTGTTCATCCCACTTATTAAAGAATCCAACGATAGATGTTGCCTCGTCCATCATCCTTGTCAGTTCTTGGACAAGACTGATGACCTTGCGATGAGTTTCTTCGTCCACAACATCACCCATCTGCTTCGTAACCTCTGCCATGAGAGTCTCATGAAACGCAAACTCAGTTTCAGTTAGACCAAGAGATTTCGCACGATCTTCTTTCTCGGTTTCAATCGTGTCACGAAAGTTTAGAAGTAACTGAACAAGTTCATCCCACTTTTCCTCGTGTTTACGAATGAGTTCTTCAAGTTTCTCTGACAACGACCGATAATATTCAGGGTTTTCTTCGATATTGATCTTTATATGGTGTCGGATCGCATTTTCAATTTCTGCTGCTCTTGTACGGGGATTTTTAAATGAATTAAGTTTTTCTTTGAAATTTGGAGCAAGTAGATCAATTGGTGGAATCTTTGGGTCTACACCAGTAGAACGAATATGTTCCTCGATAAGTTTGCGAACCTTCTCACCTGCACCTGCGATGTTGATCTGTTCGTCCCGATAGAGATTTCGTGCAGAGTTCGCAATCTTTCCGAGTAACTTTAAGTCTCTCAGATATGGATTTGCAGACGGATCTGGTAACACAACATCCATCTGCTTACAGAATATCTGAAAGTCTGTGAAGAAGTCCTGTCGTTTCCCTTGTGGTTTCAAAACAAGAACGCACTCATCAATCTCATT
>Ga0315903_10005385_pt1 | contig 16713 bp, 22 predicted proteins | sample LakEriMetagenome_7_FD_203524 | JGI IMG/M metagenome (GOLD analysis project Ga0315903, IMG submission 203524) | Freshwater fungal communities from buoy surface, Lake Erie, Ohio, United States - Buoy 2 MA119 | ecosystem: Environmental > Aquatic > Freshwater > Lake | place: USA: Lake Erie, Ohio...
TAATTTTTTTAGCTAATATTTTTTCTAAATCTTTATACTTATCTATAAAGAATTCTTTAGATAATTTAGATTCATCCCAATTAATAATATAACTAGATAAATTTAAACATGAATCTAATACAATATCATCTTTAATATAAGGAAGTGATTTAGCTATTCGATCATATGTTAATAAAGCCAAATCAATCTCCCAGGGCATTATGTGATATCTTATTTTATAAATCATTTTAATTTATTATAAATTTCTACAATTCCTTGCTCTAATCCAATATAAGGTAAATTAATGGGTTTTTCGGCCCCTATATAAGATTCCCCATATTCTTGCATTATATGAATTGGCACTTCATAATCAGATAAAGTATTTATTTTTTCTACTATATTTTTTAGAGTAACAGCAATTGAGTATCTACATTCAGTTTCCTTTGGAGGGTTGGACTCATTAATATAGTATTCTACTATTTGAATAAAATCAGGCATATATATAAAATCCATATATTTGTTTTGATATATTATTATAGGTTCTTTATTTATATATCTATTAATACTTGCTTTAATAAATCTAGTATCTAATTCATTTTCATCAAACACACCAAATATTCTTATATTATAAAAATTAGGTATATTAGTTATGGAGTTCCTAATAACCAGTTTACTCAAACCATAAGGAGTATCAGGGAAATATATTTCAGCTCCAGAACCAAAATGAATAAGTTTATTAAAATGATTTTGATTTGATAATAGATTATAATACATTTTTAAATTATCATCCATTATACCCCAATTTGTATCTTTTGGATTAGTTATTCCGGAAGCAGCACAGTGTATTACAACATCAAACCAAGTATCTAAAAAATAAAAATCAACATCTTCAGAATTAGTTAAATCACATTTATTTCTAGTAATAGTAGCTACTTCATACTTATCTTTTAAAGCATTATATAGCGATTTGCCTATATAACCGTTAGTTCCTGTAATTAGAATTTTCATTTTGTCTTAGAATAATCCGCAAACTCAACTAATATAGTGCTAACTCCATCTTCACGACCTAATGCTTTTTCATAAGCAGGCATTATTTCTTCTGGTTCATTTAATTCAATTACTTCTATATTCTTAAGCATGGAACGAAATGCATCTGAGAAATTACCTTTATGTTGACATTGGGGGTCTACTGGGTGTTCACTTCCAACGGCTACTCTAATAATAACTTTAGGGGTACATTTACCATTAGACATAGTTATAAACTTATCTAAATGATTTACTATTTGATCTGTTCCCATTAATATAAAATTCCATCTAGGATATGTTGATACGGGGATCATACCTTCAATAGCCATTCCGTTTGCTAGTCCTGATTGTAGATATTCAGCTACAGGGAGTTCTATTTTTTTATTATCAGGAAGGTGTTTTAATGAATCATATAGTCCTGTTCCTTCATATTCTACTGCTTGTCCTATAAACATTGTTTTAGGATGCTCAGCTAGAAAACTCATTGCTCGTTTTAATTCTTCAAAATATTTCATATATTAAAATTGAACCCTCACACCAGCACCAGCATGGGGGTATTTTTCATTATTGTATTGATAGTAATATAAGTTCTTTTGTTTGAGTATCCCACCTTTATATTCGGTTTCTAAATAATAAGGTTTATTTCTATTCCAAATATCTGGGGTTGGGGTGCAAACTGATTTTTTATTATCTTCAACAATGAATGTAATAGGTAAATTGTGGTTTAGACTGTATTTATAAGCCTCATGGAATGCTCCAGTTTCAGCACTCATATCTCCAACCCAACACCATACTCTGTTTGACTTACCTTGCAATTTAAGAGCAAATGCAATTCCAGCTGCAATTGAAGGGATACCACCAACAATTGAACTGCAAATGAATTTATATTCAGGTAAGTTCATAACCATAGACTTACCATTCATTATATTTTCTCTTATTATTTCTTTAGGAATGCCTTTAAGTAATCCTTGGTAGTGGTTTCTCCAAGTACAACACACCCAATCATTTTCAATATCAATTTCTTTAAATACTTCTATTATTGATTCTTCATTCCCCGAATACAAATGAATAGGTGCTTTAATACTACCTGCATTAAATGTATCTCCTATTTCTGTTTCAAAGGATATTAATTCTTCCTTGGTTACCATATGAACTTATTTTTATAATATTTTATAATATGAGATAATTCTTCATCAAATTTCATTTTAGGTTCCCAACCTAATGCTCTTAATTTAGAATCATCTAAGGCATATCTAACATCTTGTCCTACTCTAGAATATGTAAAATCTAAATGTTTAGATGGTGTTTCAAACCCATATTCATATATCACTTTACAGACTGTGTCTATATTTGATTGTTCAAACCCACCAGCAATATTGTATATTTCATTTTCTACTTCTGCTTCAATAATAGTAATAATAGCTTCTGCAGTATCACTAGCATGTAACCAATTTCTAATAGGTGTACCATTATTATGTAAAGGTATTTTTCTACCTAATTCTAAATACTTACATGTTTTAGGAATTAATTTTTCAACATATTGACCAATACCATAATTGTTAGTTGGTCTAACAATAATGTAAGGTAATTTATATGTTCTAGCCCAAGCTAATACTAACATATCAGCTGCTGCTTTAGTTGCTGAGTATGGGTTAGATGGTTTAAGTAGGTCAGTTTCAGTATGAGCACCCTCATCTATGTCACCATATACTTCATCAGTACTGAAGTGAAGTAGTATTGGTGTTTTGGAGGTTTCTTGTCTGTAATTTTTAATTAGTTCTAATAGGTTGTGAACACCATTAATATTGGAATGAATAAACTCATCACTATTAGCTATTGAATTACCAACATGGGTCTCAGCAGCAGTATTAATTATATAATCACATTCATACAAAAATTTCAAATCATTTATATCACAATGTACAAATGAAAAATTTTTATATTGTTTAAATTCATTTAGTAGTGTTTTATTAGCGGCGTACGTCATTTTATCTATACCTTTAACATACCACCCTTTTTTTAGACAGATCCTTGTAATATAAGATCCTATAAATCCTAAACACCCTGTTATATATACTATTTTCATTTTAGTTTTTATTTATAGAAATCCACTCTTTTGGAAAATAATTTCCATTAATTATATTATTTAAAGAAGGATGATTTAGATAATTATAAGGACAAATAACTCTTTTATCTGGGTTTTGATTTAGGTAAGCACCCCACCAACTAAAAGTACTATTTGCAATTATATTATGATCACAAAGAGTCATTAGGCACATATCTTTAAATCTATCTAAATTTTCAACATAAACACAATTATCTAATTTAAAATTTTCTTTTACCCATTCTATTCCATTTGAAAAGATTAAATACTTTATTTTTTTATTAGGAAAAATAGATTGAATAACGTTAATTGCTTCTTTATAATATTCCAAAGATAAATTTAAAGATGAAACTTGTAAATAATCTCCTCTTCTAAAATGAATTGATACTAATATTTCATCTTTTTGTTTTATATTAGAAATGTAATTTGAACAGAAATCTTTAATTTCATCTTTAAAAGTAAAAGTTTCTATTATCTTTTTTTGGATTGGATGAAATATTTCATAAGTATTAAAAATCCCGCTAATATTATAATTTTGATTTGAATCTAAATAAAATAATCGCTCATCTACGGATTGGCTTTCGTCTAAATCAATACTATATATGTCAAGATTATTAACATCTGAAATAGGGGATATATTGATTTGGGATTGGAAGGGTTCATTTAATGGGAACCCCCATCTTCTTTCTATATATTCCTTAACAAATAGTATATCTAGTCCTGTTTTTTCACTTATAGCTAATAAAGAAGCATATTGTGACATTTGTGAGCCAAAATCACAGGAGATTGATATATCTAATTGAGTTATAAATCCCATTTTATTTAATGGCTTTTCATAAAAGCATCAACTACCTGCTCAATATAATCTAACTGCTCATCAGTAATTCCGGGATATACTCCTAGGAAGAATGTATCTAGAGTAGTTTTAGTTGCTATTGGGAATTGAGTTCTTGGATTTTCATATTCCTTAGCTAGTTTTTCATAGGCAGGATGGAAAAGAGCATTGCCTGTAAAATAAGACCTAGTTTGGATTTTTGCTCCTTCCATATGATTGACCATTTCAGATTTAGTAAAAGGAGTATTATCTTTTAATGTTACTAGATAACCAAACCAAGAAACATCTGCTTTATCATTCCATGTAGGCATGTAAAAATATTCAGAATATTTAGAAAATATATTATATAAGCGATTAAAATTATATTTTCTTCGAGCATGCATTTCATCAAGCTTATCTAATTGAGCAAGACCCATTGCTGCTTGCATTTCAGTTGGTTTTAGATTATATCCAATTTCTTCAAACACATACCTATGATCAAAAATAATATCATCCTGTTCTTTAAACCAAGCACCAAATCTACAACCGCATGCTGTACCTTCTGTTACATTTCCTGGTTTAGCCGAATTACAATAACATGCTCTACCCCAATCTCTGAGTGAGGCTAGAGCCATTCTCTTTTTAGCTGAATTAACAGCTACAAACCCACCTTCACCCATTGTCATATGATGTGCTGGGAAGAAGGAGCAAGTTGAGATATCCCCAAAGGTTCCTAGGGGTTTTCCGTCCCAGGTACTACCTAAGGCGTCGCAAGTATCTTCTAAATAAATCAAATCGTATTTCTTTACTATATCCATAAGTCTATCCATATCAGGAGGATTACCTAATACGTGTGCAAAGATTATACCTTTAATTTCTTTATTAACATCTTTTTCAAGTAAATCTTCAACTTGATCCAGATTAAGGTTTAAATTAGGAAGTTCAACATCAACAAAAACAGGAACAAATCCACTTTGAATCAAGGGATTGATTGTTGTGGGAAAACATACTACAGGAGTAATAAATTTAGAACCTTTAGGTAATTCACCACCACGTTTAGTTGTTAAAAGAGATACCATAAGCAAATTAGCAGAACTACCTGAATTTACTACAATACCGTCTTTCTTACCAAGTAGCGGTGCAAATTTTAGCTCAAATTCTCTTCCTTTTTCTCCCAAAATAAACCACTCATCTAATAAAGAGTTAACACCTGCTACAAACTCCTTATCATCATAGAATGGACCTGAATATTGCACCCAGTCTTTACCGGCTTCCCATTTTTTATTTTTCTTTTTTTCTTTTACATAAGCACTGATGGCATCTAATATAGCCTGTTTTGCTGTATTCATCTTATACTAATTTATTAAGTTTAAATATTTCTAAAATCTTATCTACTATATTTTGTTCATAATTAACATATTGTAATGCTAGTTTGTAATTTTCCTCAATAATGTCCTTTTTAGATTCATAATACTGAGGTGTTAATTTATTTGAAAGGTAAATAAAATCATCTGGATTTTCAAATTTAATTACACCTTTTTCATTAAAAAAATTATCTATATTTGAACATCCCCAATATATTGGGATTGTTTTTAGTAGGAAACAATCTAATATTTTTTCACTAAACCACCCTCTATGTGAAAAGTTCTCAATAGCTACACCAAACATAGAATCACTAAATATTTCTTCCTTATCAATTCGAGCTTTTTCAATATTACTTCTGTCTCCGTATGTGTGGAAGAATTTAGTAGGAACTTTAATTTCATTTTTTCTAGCTAATATCTCATGCCTCATTTGATGACCATATGATTTTAATAAAGTACCACACAAATGGGCAATTTTAAATTCTTTAGAATGGTTTACTTCATATTGGTGCGGCTTAAACCAGGTATGACCAAAAGGTAAAAATATTGCATTCTCGCAGCTATTTAATATTTTATCATCCCAGGTTATTATAATATTAAATAAATCTTTATTTTGAATAACCCAATCGTGTTTACCAAAATATTCATTAGGTTCATATAATGTTATAATATTAATGGGGGATAATTCCTCTTGGGACTGAGGTATACATTCAACGAATAAGGAAAAATCAAGATCTTTAAGATGATCTAGTTTTTCTTCAAATATTTTTTTATCTAAAAAATCAATTTTTAGTTTCACTATTATAATAATTTAACCAGTATTCAATCATTTCATCTAACATTGTTTCAAAAGTATATTTTGGAGACCATCCTAGTGCTCTTAATTTAGATGAATCCCCTTTTAACACATCTAATTCCTCAGGCCTAAAATATTTTTCATCTTTAACTACATATTCTTTCCAATCTAAACCCAATGATAAAAATACATAATCACATAATTCTTTAACAGTATGAGAAACTCCAGTAGCACAAACAAAATCATCTGGGTTTGGTTGTTGTAGGATCAACCACATTGCTTCTACATAATCCTTTGCATGTCCCCAATCTCTAGAAGCATCTAGATTACCTAATTTAAGCTCATTAGATAATTTTAATTTAATTTTAACTGCTTCTTTTACTACTTTGTTAGTAACAAAATTAGTACCACGTCTTGAAGATTCATGATTAAATAAAATACCATTTGAAATAAACATATTATAAGAATTTCTATAATTTCTACAAATGTTATATCCAAACACTTTAGCACACCCATAAGGAGAAACAGGATGCATTGGAGTAGTTTCTCTTTGAAAACCATCATCATCAATACAATTACCAAACATTTCAGAAGAAGAAGCTTGATATATTTTAGCATCAGGTTTAATAAGCCTAACAGCTTCAAGTAAATTTAATACTCCTATTCCTGTAGTGTTAGCAGTATAAATTGGTTGATCAAATGAAATTCTAACATGAGATTGAGCTCCTAAATTATAGATTTCATCTGGTTGGATTACTTGGATTGCTTTAATAAGGGAGGATAGATCTGTTAAGTCAGCATATATTAATTTGACTTGATCAAATATACTATCTAAACGAGCAGTTTGGTTTTCAGATACAGAATTGCGCTTTAAAATACCATATACTTCATATCCTTTACTTAGCAAAAATTCAGCTAAATAACTACCATCCTGTCCATTTATACCTGTTATAAGTGCTTTAGAAATCATAATACATTGTTTTCAAGTATATAATCGTATGTTTGCTTTATCCCACTATATAAATTTCTAGAATTAAAAGATGGTATTTTTAATTTTAATAAATCAGTTGATACATCTTTTCTATATTGTCCATTTGGTTTAGTAGTATCAAATTCAATATTTAAATAACTAGCATTACATGCTTCAAGAGCAATTTCAGCCATTTGTTTAATTGTTAAATTCTCAGAAATAGCTACATTCATGTTATCATAAATCTCATTTTCTAAACAATAATTGATAACATACGCTAAATCATCAGAATGCATAAATTGTCTTAATGGAGATCCATCCCCAAACAATATTATTTTGGAATCATTATTAACTTTGGCTTTATGTATCTTTTTAATTAAAGCCGCTATAAAATGACTATTATCTCCATATTTATCAAATTCACCATATAAATTACAAGGAATTAAATATTGATACTTAGTCCCATATTGATTATTATAAGCATCAATTTGAACAGCTAATGAGCGTTTAGCATAACCATAGGAGAAATTAGTTAATGCTGGAGGGCCAATATGTAAATCATTTTCTATCATAGGATAACTAGAGACTACATCGGGGTAAGCGCATGTGCTTAGTATTCCTATAAATCTTTTTACTCCGCTTAGATAGGAATATTTTACTAATTGTGTATTCATTAATACATTATCATCAAAATATTCAGCAGGTTTTGCAATATTATCTATTATACCTCCTACTTTAGCAGCTAGGTGTATAATAGCATCTGGGGATTCCTTGATGAGCATTTGTTGGATTCCCTCTCTTGTTGTTAGATTATAGTCTTTGGAGGAAATATAAGTAGCATGAGGTAGATATTTTTGTAATGATCTACCTACCATTCCTGTTCCCCCAGTAATTAAAGTTTTATAATTGCTCATAAAAAGCATTTTGTTTTTCTTGTCTTTTAATATCTTTTGGATGAAATAAACAGTATTCTTCTAGTTCAGGTAAAGGAGAAAATTCTTTAAATCCATCTAATCTCTCATGTACTTTATTTATCCATTTTATATTAGGAATGTTTTTCCAAATTCTCCATTGATAGTCAGGAAAGTTAACCCAACCTTTATCATTAACATTCCATCTCCATTTTTGTATATGCTGATCAGTTAAGTCCGAAACAGTATTTATCCTTGGGACAAGCATAACTTCAACACTGGGGTTATAAGCGAGTATTTTTGGTAAGCTCTCAATAAACCAAGGATGAATATATTCATCTGCATCTATTTGGAAAATATAATCTTTTAAGCATTCTTTAGCAAGATTATTTTTAAATGAGGCAAAATCATTATTAAGAGGAAATTCAATTACTCTAAGATTTGCTCTTCCAAAGTCAAAGCATGTAGATCTAACTTCTACTGTTGCTGTTTTATCTAGTTGAATAACTATTTCATCTTCAGGTCTTATAGATTCAGTTAGTATTTCTAATAGTCTATCTAATTCAACATGCTCATTACAAGCAGTAATAGCGTAACTAATTGTGGACATAACATTATTTTTTCTTTTCAAAGAAACCTATATAATCAAGAGCTTCCATAAAATCTTTTTCCTCAAAATGTTTTACTGTTATCATATCTGCTTTTCCATCCTTAGATTGTACTGCAGCCCACTTCCATTCATCTTTATTTTTGCCGTCAGCAAATATCATTGATTTATCTTCTAGAATTACAGTACTTGGATACCAATGTAACCCATTTTCATCTTTAAATTTAAGATCTTTATAAAGTTGGGGCATTACTGATTCTGTTACTTCTAATTTATCTTCTGTTAGAGTTGAATTAGATGTGAATCCACACCCAAAACAACTCCAAATAGTTAATACATCATTAAATACTTCATGACAAGCATTACCTCCACATCTAGGACAATCTATAAGTTGTTCTTTCATTAGTCTACCTTTTTAAGTTTAGGTAATTCAATTTTCTTCAATTGAGGAAGTTTAAGTTGTACTGGCTTAGGTACTTGTTCATTTAGTATAGAGATTAATCTTTCAGACATTTTTTCTAAACTAAATTCGGTACGTGAACGGTAAGCTTGTCTTTTTGCTCCATCAACATACTTTTTATAATTTTTATAAATATCTTCAAACACATCAGATGCTTTTTTATAATCAACAGTAAACCATTTACTTTCAGTTGTAATCATATTAGCTACAGCGGCGGATGGATGAACATTTGTTAGTTCTCCAGGGAGCATAATTGACATTTCTGGATCGAGAAAATCTGTATGTCCACTCCAGTTGCTGGCTATTACTGGTTTTTGGGAAAGTGATGCTTCAAGAAGTGGTCGACCGTATCCTTCACCTTTAGTGAATGTAGTAAATGCTTTTACTTTGGGGTGGTTATATAATTCATTTATTTGTTCGTCTTCTAACTCACCATGAAGTAAATAAACATTAGGTAAATCACCTCCTACACTTTCTTGAATGCGTCTAATCTTATCAAGCATTTCTTCTCTATCCATAACTGAATAAGTAGCACTACTTGTTTTTAGGATTAGACCTGGTTTTTGTTTTTTGTCTTTGAATGTTTCAAGGAAAGTTTTAATTAGCATTCCTGTATCTTTTCTGTCTTGTCCTAATTCTCCTTGTAACCAATGTCCAACATAAAGAAAATTAAATTCTTCACTTACTAAATCATTAATTACATCATTAATTTCACCTTCAACATTATCTAGTTTTTTATATATTTCAGTATTTACACCTTCAAATAATACTTCAACAGGAGAAGTTAATTCTACTCTTCTTACTACTTGATGTGATTGATTGTCTTTTTCTTCAAATTTACTATTTTCAAATGTTTGTTTAGTAAAATTAGAAGATACTAGATTTAAATTCATTCTATTTAAACCATCAATCCAACTAGGATCACAGAGTGTAGTTTCAATACCCGCGGTAATACCAATATTAAATTTACCTACTGGTTGGAATTCATTTGGTACTGTAATTTGGATCCAGCAATCTGGTTGTTTTGGGAGTTGAGGAGTTTGTAAAATACAATCTTTAAGTAACTTATGATCGGGATTATTATTATCTAAAAATCCCCATGATGTATTACCCCAACGTTGAGCAAGTATTTTTACATCAAATTTACCTGATTTTATAATTGGTAGTACTATGTCTCTAGATCGCCCACCATATCCAGAAAAGGTATCAATTGGGCAGCTTATAACTATTAGTGGTTTCATATTATTGTGCGATAACGTGTTTTACAAAATGTTTAGGTTCTTTTAATGCTTCTACTTTAATTAATTCAAAAGCATATCTTGGTTCCCATTTATTAAAGGTTTCATCAATTGATTCAACTACATTCTTACACATATTTTTTGCTGATTGCATTGATTCATCTGATGTAACCCACTCTCGAGCAGCCTCACATTGCTCTTTATATAATTCGGGATTATTTATTTTTGAATTATATACAGCTTCAATTTGTTTGGCAATATCGTGTGGATCCATTCTATCATCAAATATATAAGGCGAGGAACTGAACCTATTAAGCTAATATTACTTGGAAATACTGGGTAAGCCCATCTGCCGTGTTTTTTATATTTACCCCTATGATTGGAACCAAATTCTTCTGTAAATTTAACCCATTCTCCATTTTCATCTTCAAAACGCATTTGATCTTGCATACCACCAGTTACACCAGCAATAATAGGTTTACCACACATCATTCCTTCAGTAAGTGATAATCCCCATCCTTCATTTGAACTTATTAAAGCAACAACATCAGCTGAGTTGTAAAGTAAATTCATTATGTTAGTTGGGTATCTTCCATTTGAAAATGTAACATTGTATTTAGGATTATTACCATATAACATTTGATGTACTGCAGGAAGATCAGTTCCATTTTCATCTACTGGTTGGGTATGAAGTGTAAAGATACATTCTTTAGCTTTATCTTCTGGGAGGGAATCAATGAATATCTTCCAGGCAAGCATCAAATCAGGAACTGATTTACGGCGAATGTTTCTTGCATTATATAAAAGATTAAATTTATATTCTTTTCCTCCAAATAATTTATCTTTAAATTCTTTAAGTGCAAGATATTCAGGATGGGAAGAATCAATAGGGAAGAAATGATTTTCATTAATTCCATGAGGAACATACTTAATTACTTTTTCAGCTGCTAATTCAGGACCAAGAACACATCTATTAATGTTTTCCGTTTGTTTTGAAATAGCCATTAAACAATCGCATGATTCATAATATGATTTATTATACATTGGATAAGGCAAATCATCCCAAATATTTAAATAAATCAAAGGAATTTTCTTTCTAATTTCCTGTTCCATCTGAAATAACCAAACCCAATATCTTGGATCTGTAAAGATCATAATTGCATCTGGGTTTTCAAGATCCATTAATTGGCGAATTAGTTCTGGGCTGCCATAGCCATCGATTGGGTAGAGATAAACACTAGCATCTTCAATACCTGCTATATTGTTAGTATCACCATTAAGATCAAATCGTTTCCCTTTTTCAGGATGGTTAATAGCACCCCCTACATTTACCCAATTATAATGATGAGCTGTACCTAAAACTATTTCGCGTGCCATAGTAGAGATACCACTTGTCATTCTAATATCATCACAAAGCAACATTATTTTTTTTCGCTGTGCTTGCGGAATATAACCTTCTTTCATATAACTAATTTTAAATACTACCTGTAAATTGTGTGTCTAATTGATTGTGAATATTTTTTCTGAAGTCTTCATTTGTTAGGTAAAGATACATTGCTCTTTCTGTTAATTTTTGAACGCTGAACTTATACTTAACACAAGCAATTTTGAATTGCTCAAATAAATCTTCAGGAACTTTCACGCTTGTTAATTGCATTTTGTTTCCCATAATATTATATTTTGATATAAATATATACGCTTATTAGGAAGAATGCATTTTATCACAAAGTTCTTGTTTATTATTATAGGGGCACCACTTACATGATTTTTCACCTACATTTTTAAGATACGACTTTATTTTAGGTTTACCAACTTCATCAAAGCAATCGCTAATAAAAGATTGAAATTGTTCTATTGTTTGTTTTCGCTTGGTTTTTCCACTAGCGGGTTTGAATGACTGAACCCTGGGAATAGGGTATTCAGCTTGTTCATAGATTTTGCGCTTAACGATGAAGAATTCGACTTCGATTTGTTCAACGTCCCATCCAAATTGTCTAGCGAAGTATTCTTTGTATAGTAGGACTTGAGCAACTTTTTGATCGTCTCTTTTTTCACTGTCACTCCATCCACGTGTCGACGTTTTGATATCATATATATAAACTTTTTTTAAATCTTCATCATATAGAGCAAAGTCAATGAATGCTTTGTAGTAGATGTTATTTGCTATTTTTAAAAGTAAAGGTAATTCAATACCTAATAATTTCATTTTACGAATAGTGAATAATTTATTTCTATTCTTTTTAATCCAACTCAACATAGTAATCCCATCATTGAAGAACTCACCCATTTCCTCAGCATTAGTGAAATGTAATCCTGCTGCTTTATATTCTTCAGCATACACTTCTCTAAATCGCTCTTGAAATAGAGCTTCTAGATCCATTTTATCAGCAGATGCTCCACTCTCATTATACATTGTAGTAATATATGATTGAAGTGTTTCATGAAAAGCCGTACCAAACACGGTATGAATACTAGCTTGGTACGGCTGTTTATTCTCTACATAGGTTAAATACCATTTGTGAGGGCATGAACTCCACATTGAGAATTGAGAGTATGAGACGCTACGCTGGAAACTATGATTTATTTCTGGCGGTTGGTAGTTTTTGATTTTTAGCTCGACCTCAGATAACTTTTTCTTGGCTGCCACTTATGTATTCTTGTTTTATTTTTTCTAGGTATAGGATAGCATCCATATGTTCTTGTTTAGCGTGTTCAATCCACTCTATTAAAGTTAAATCGGTACGATCTAAATCAACACCATATTTTGCTTTACCTTTAGCAGCACGAACAGCAAACTGATCTATAATTGAAGTGACAATTGAGTCTAGTTTATCCATTGATTTGGTTTATAATATTTTCTAATTCATCTTTAGAAAGCATATCAATATATTCCTTAGCTTCACTTTTACTTATTTCATAATAAGTGGCTACTGCTTCTACTTGATCTACTTTATATTCCTTTTTGTTCTTAGCTTTAATATATTTAAGATACTTATACTGTTTTGGAATAAGATCTTTATATAGATTATAAAGATACTCACCTTTCATCTGCCAAGTATTCTTTTGTACTATATTAACCACTTCACAATAATCAGGATCCATACTTAAATAACGATTGATCATCCAGTTATTCCAACCTTCATCTCCTAAGTATGGTCCCTTATTAGTTGTAATATTTTTAAGATGGTCAAATATATTCATTAGTAATATCTTGAGTCGTTTTGATTTTTATTAGCAGTATTAGTTAACATAATATAATGATCTAATTCTGACTTTAAATCTAGGTATTTTTTAAATAAACCTTGGAGTTCAGTTTCTAGAAATTTAATTTTTTCATCTGATGCTTTTAAAGTTTCGGCTAGTCCCATTATTTGGGCTTTTAAAGCACTATTTTCTTGTTGTAGCTCGTTTGCTTTCATTTTATATCTATTAAATATTTTCAGCATTATTTCTTAATTGCAAAGGAATAAATTCTTCATTTACATGGCCACACTTACTACAAACAAATACAGGAATTGGAATCATAGCATCCTGTGCTGTACCTGTGATAAAGCGAGAGGCTTTGCGAAGCATTACCCCTTCTTGAAATATTTCATTACTGCATTCATCACACGACATTCCTGTAGTTTTATCTAATGTGATATTTAGATTCATTTGTTCTTGACTCATATTACTTGTTTTTTAGTATTTTTTTAATTCATCTTCTAACCATTCTTCTTTACTTTTCGGTTCGAATAGTTCTGCTGCTTTTGCAGCCTTTGGAGAAAGTAAAGCAATTAATTCAGCTTTATCAGCTTGATATTTGCTTATAAATTCTTCGTAATACTTATCAACATTTTCTAATAACTCTTCTTTTGTTATCATATTACTTGTTTTTTAGTTATTTCTAATATTTTTGCTATTGCAGCTGCAAAGTTAATTTCTTTATCTGGTACTACACCTGCTCTCCAAATATGGTCATCTAATATAACTGATAATTCAGCATCGTGACCATAACTAAATTCAGATAATTGCTCAAACATATAGCGATAAGCAACTTGAAAATCGTCTACTTGCGCGTCAGCTACAAGTTGGCGAGCTTGATACCAAGCATCTTTATCGCGTTTTTTCAATATTTGAATTAGTTGTTTAGTCCAGTCTACATTAAGAGCAACCCATTCATATTTCCCATCTTTAACACCTGCTTGTAAATTCTTAATAATTGAACGAACATCAGGATAAAATTCCTTAACTAGTAATGCTACATTTTGAAGATCATATACTATACCTTCAACATCAAGGATATTAGTGCAAACATGCCTTGCAACATCACCTTTAGATGGTGGTTTTAGAATATGAATTTCACAGCGTGATTGAAGAGGCTCAATCAAACGTTCAATGTAATTACAAGTAAGTACAAAGCGAGTTGTGATTGAATACTCTTCAATTAGATTACGAAGCGCTGCTTGTGCGGGCTGAGTTAAGAAATCAGCCTCATCTAGAATGACAACCTTAAGCGGTTGGAATGTTGATGTGGAGGCAAATTGTTTTACTTTATCTCTAATAATATCAATACCATTTTCATCACTAGCATTAATGTAAAGATAATCACATTTAATGTTTTTAACAATTAATTTTGCTAGTGTGGTTTTACCTGTACCTGCTGTACCGGTGAAGATGAAATGGGGTATATCGTTTTTAGATATACAATCGGAGATGCGGTTTTTAACCGCATCATTTCCGATGTATTGTTCTAATGTTTCTGATCTATATTTCTCAATCCAGAGAGAGTGTTGCTTCATAACTATTATTTTGTTTTAAATTACATTCCAAATTGTGACAAATCAACCTCATCTTTCTTTTTCTCAGCTGGTTTATCATGGATAACACATTCTGTCATTAGGAGTGTAACCGCAGCTGCTGCTGCGTTTTCAAGTGCACAACGTACTACTTTAGTAGGATCGATAATACCTGATTTGAAAGCATCTACTGTTCTTTCCTCGTTGATGTCAGGAACAGCGTTTTTTTCTTTTAGCGCTTGGATCCACTCATAATAGTCTTCACCAGCATTAGTTAGAATTTTTTGGAGGGGTTGGTTACATGCTTTAAATACAATTTGACCTCCCAATCCAAAATCACTGTTATCTCTATTTTTAATTACATTTTTAGCATTAAATAGAGCCATACCTGCACCTGGTAAGATACCCTCTTCAAGTGCTGCTTTAGTTGCTTGGAGAGCATCGTCAATGCGGTCTTTTCTTTCCTTCATTTCTACTTCAGTACCTCCACCTACATTGATAATAGCTACACCACCTACAATCTTAGCAAGGCGATCTTGTAAACGCTCGATTTCGTATGGTGAATTTGCTTGATCGATTTGAGCTTTTAATTCATCAATGCGAGCATCTATTTTCTCAGTTTCACCTTTACCATCAACAATTGTAGTAGTATCTTTACCTACAGTGATTGTTCTAGCACTACCTAACCAGGACATATTAAACTTATCCAGTTTCATTCCTTTTTGTGGTGAAACCAAAGTACCACCAGTTACAATAGCAATATCTTCAAGGATAAGTGTTCTACGATCTCCAAAGTCAGGTGCTTTGACAGCTACCACTTTTAAAATACCTCTCATTTTATTTACAATGAGTGTTGAAAGTGCTTCACCATCAATATCTTCAGCTACAATCAATAACGACTTATTATCTGAGGAAATGCGTTCGAGGATAGGGAGGAGATCTTTTACAGCGCTAATTCTACCATCAAACAATAAAATAGAGGCATCAGTAAGTACTGCTTGCATTGTATTATTATCAGTCACCATATAAGGTGATTTATAACCTCTATCAAACTGAAGACCTTCTACTACTTCAAGTGATGTTTCACCTGAACGAGATTCTTCCACTGTTACAATACCATCTCTTCCTACTTTATCAATTGCTGTAGCAACTAATTCTCCAATTTCCTCATCCCCATTAGCTGAGAGTGTAGCAATTTGTTTAATTTGCTTTTCATCAGTGATATCTACAGATGATGCTCTCAATTCAGATACTACATCCTTAACTGCTTCTTCAATACCACGTTTTACTTGAGTAACATTAACTGATGGTTTTGATGTTGCCTCAAGTGCTTGGTCAGCAACAGACCATGCTAGTAGAGTTGAAGTAGTGGTTCCATCACCTGCTTGATCAACTGTTTTTTGTGCTGCTTGTTTAATTACAGTTGCAGCCATGTTTTCAATTGGATCTTCTAAAGTAATGGTTTTAGCAACAGTAACACCATCTTTAGTTGATGCTACTTGTCCATGATCTTTTTCAATCAATACATTACGCCCAAAAGGACCCATTGTTACTGTTACAGCATCGTGTACTTTTTTAATACCGGCTTGTAGTTTTTCTTTCGCTTCACGATCAAATTTAATTATTTTACTCATATTTTATTTTTCTAAAATTGCCAATAAATCTT
>Ga0315903_10005387_pt1 | contig 16707 bp, 12 predicted proteins | sample LakEriMetagenome_7_FD_203524 | JGI IMG/M metagenome (GOLD analysis project Ga0315903, IMG submission 203524) | Freshwater fungal communities from buoy surface, Lake Erie, Ohio, United States - Buoy 2 MA119 | ecosystem: Environmental > Aquatic > Freshwater > Lake | place: USA: Lake Erie, Ohio...
TCCAATACGCAGATTGATCAGACGACCGCGACCGGCATCAGCGTCATCAGCAACATGGCTGCGAAGCGCATCATCAGGATGAAGCAGCAGATCATGTTCGCTATGAGGCGAGCCGGAGAGCAGCAGATTGCTCTCAATCAGCAGCTTCTTCCCGGCCCGGTCGCGGTTCGTATTGATAGGGAGTCTGATGATGATTGGCGTGTGGTGACGCCGACTGATATTCAGGGCCAGTACGACTTCCGTGTGGAGGATGCGAACGAGTCGTTGATGCGGCAGGAGCGTCGTGCTGAGGCTCTTGCGTTCGCTAACTGGTTTGGGCAGAACTATATGCTGCTCACTCAGAGTGGTGTCACGCCGAATATGCGTCGAGTCGCTGAGGATGTGATTCAGGCGTTTGATGAGGATCCGAAGGAATACTTGGGTGAAGAGCGTGACGATGAGAATGTGGCTGCTAATCCTTTGGTCGGAGGGATTGGCATGACACAGCCGGGACCGACAACCCCTATGAGTGAGGCCCCGCCGATCCCCCCTGGGGGAGTGGCTAATCTCGCTGCGCTTTTTGGGGCCGGTCCCGGCACTACCAACGAGTAACCGACCAGCCGACCTTCCGACCGGAGGAAGAAGATGAGTGAGAACGACGAGAGTGTTGAGCAGTCTGATCCGATTGCTGACGCGATTCTGAACGCTGATGCGAATCGTGTAGAGGCCGAGCCGAGTGTTGCGCCGGATTCTGCACCGGATGTTGCACCGCAGGAAACGCCTGAAGAGTTGATTCTCGGCAAGTTCAAGTCTTCTGAGGACTTGGCTGAGGCGTACAAGAACCTTGAGCAGCAGTTTACGCTGACGGCTCAGCAGAAGGCCGACCTTGAGGCACTGCTGAACGACGAGGATGAGGACGAGTACGAGCAGCCCGCCGCATCGTGGGGTCGCCCGTTTGATGGCGAGCCGCAGAACGAGGAGCAGCTTGTCGGATGGGCTGAGAAGGATCCTGGTGCTGCTGCGCAGTGGGCGATTGCGAACTCGGGTCGTGTTCCTGACGAGGTTGTGAACGCGGTGTGGGAGCATTGGTTTGAGCGCAAGCCGAGCGAGGCGATGGCGTGGTACACGCAGCAGCAGACGCTCCAGCTTCAGCAGCAGTACGAGGAGCGCATCGCGCAGATTCAGGCTGAGGTTGCTCCGCTGCGTGACGCTCAGACGCAGACGATGTACGAGGCGAGCCTTGACGCGCTAGAGTCGCAGATCCCGGACCTTGCCGACTACTCGGACAAGATCCAGGAATACATCGACAACATTCCTGTGGACCAGCTCCACTTGGCGTTCTTCCCGAATGGGATGGATACGCCGGAAAAGGTACAGGAAGGTGTACGTTCTCTGTATGCGATTGTGCGGATGCGTGAGGCTCCGATGCAGGCGCAGCAGCAGGCTCAGCAGCAGGCTGCGAATCAGGCGTTCACTCAGTCGCGGCAGGGAATCGCTGATGTTGGTCCGACGGATTACGATGCGCGGATCAACGATGCTATTCTGAATGCGTAGTTCCGACCAAGTGTGGCCCAACCCGACCGTTGGACAACCGCAGAATCCCGTAAACCCTCTAGTACGAAAGTGAGATAGTGTAGATGCCTACCATTCTTACTGGGGTCGTTGACGACGCGGATATTCTGTCGAACCAGCGCGTCGTTGACATGTCCCCCACCATCGCGCAGCTTGAGCCGGACGAGGCTCCGCTGACGACGATGCTTCAGAAGGTCGGCAAGCGTGCCGCTTTCTCGCAGAAGGTCGAGTGGCTTTCTGACGAGCTGGTGCCGCGCCTGACGACTCTTTCCGCTTCGGCGGCGTCGGACCTGACGGCTATCGCCGTCGCGACCGGCACCGGGACGTACTTCCGTCCTGGCGATGTTGTTCGCATTGCGACCACGGGCGAGAACTGCTCCGTGAGCGCCGTGTCGGCCAACACCGTGTACGTCACGCGCGCGCTTGGCGGCGTCACGGCTCTCTCCGCTGCTTCGGGTGTTGACCTGATCAAGGTCGGCAACGCGGCTGCTGAGGGTGCCACGCTCGGCACGCTCATCCAGACGAAGAAGGTCGCCAACTACAACTACGCTCAGATCCAGCGTGACCCGTGGGGCTTCACGAACACGCTGGTCGCGTCGAAGTTGTACGGTGGTCCGGAGCCTGCGAACGAGGCGAAGAAGAAGCTGATCGAGCATAAGCGTCAGCTTGAGAACTCCCTGTTCTGGGGTGTTCGCGACCTCAACACGTCTGGTTCCACGCCCATCGGCTACGTCGGTGGCATCTTCCAGTACGTCACGTCGAACATCACGAGCGTCGGTGGCAACCTCACCGAGTCCGTGATGGAGACGTTCCTGCGCACCGCGTTCCGTTACGGTTCGCAGAACAAGGTCATGTTCGTCTCGCCGCTCGTGGCGAGCGCCATGTCTTCGTTCGCGCAGGGCAAGCTGGCTCTCGCTAGCGTCGATACGAACAAGTACGGCGTGTCGCTCGGCCAGTACCAGTCGGCCTCTGGCGCTGTGATCCAGATCATGATCAAGCGCGACTGGCTCGACTTCCAGGCCAGCGGCAACCAGTACGGCGGCATCGGCGTCGTCGTGGACATGGACGACGTGAAGATGCGTCCGCTCCGCGACACCGTGTTGAAGCCGGACCGGCAGGCCAACGACGAGGACTCGGTGAAGCAGGAGTACCTGACCGAGTGGTCGTTCGAGCTGGGGCAGGAGAAGAAGCACGCGATCATTCGCGGCATCACCGGCTACTAAGCCAACACGAACAGGGGAGTCGCCTACGGGCGGCTCCCCTGTCCACCCTCATCCGACCCAAGAGGAGAACTAGAAGATGCGATTCGTTAGTAAGCACGCGAACTATATGGTTGTTGCTAGGCCCGACAAGATTCAAATGGTTCTTGGTCCTGGTGGCACGATGCTTCCGCAGACTGTTGAGGCGGCGATTATGTGCCAGTTTCAGCATGGCATGGTGCGGCCCGAGGAGGCTGAGATTGCGAAGCAGCATTGGCTTGGCTTTGGCAAGCGTGAGGATGGTTCGATCATTGCGTACGGTGCTACGCCGACGACGGTTGTTGGTGTGGTGAATGGTCAGGCGCATGAGGGTTGGAATCCCGACTTGATGTTCAGTGTGTTTGATACTGAGTCGATTGGCAATGAGGAGGATCGGAGGATCGCTGAGGAGCGGCTGCTTGCTGATGCGGGGTTTGGTCAGGATCACATCCTGATTGGTGATAAGCGGCTTGAGGCTCCGTGGCCGACGTACGAGCAGGACAAGGGCAAGAAGGGCGAGCCGACGCATAAGATCATCTGCGAGATGATCAAGATGGGTGGGTACGATCCTGACTATGTGATCACGTATGAGAAGCAGCGTGATCGTCCGCGTCAGGCCGTCATTGACGCGGTTGAGGAGTTGAAGGTCGAGCTTGCTGCTGAGGCTGCTGAGGCTGAGGCGTTGAGCCGCGAGATTCCCGCGTAGTCGTGCATCACAACATTGCCGCGTACGAGGCGGCGGTTCGTCGTCATGTGACGGTGCTGATTCCGTGGCATGGCGAGAACGAGGATCTTCTGCGCGAAACGATTAGGTCGATCCCGGATGGGATGCGGATTGTGATCGCGAAGAATGGTGGCAAGCATGAGATGGCGACTGCGTTGAATCAGTCGCTTGATGCGATTCATTCCAAGTACGTGTTCTGCATGGGGTCTGATGATGTGTTGAGCAAGGACACGCTTTGGAAGTTGTGGGAGGCCGCGATTGACTATGACGGGGCGTATCCGTGGATGCTTGGGTTTGGTGCGCAGCGTTTCCGTTTTGCAGCAGAACCGTGGAGCGTGCAACGCATTCAGGACGCGAACGTGTGTGGCGTGTTTCTCGTCAAGACGAAGGCGTTGAAGGCGATTGGTGGGTGGCGTGACGTTGCGATTGAGGATTGGGACGTGACGTACCGGCTGGCGAAGGCGGGGTATAGGCTCGCGCCAGCGCCGCTTGCACGCTATGGGTATCGGCAGCGGACGGATGGTTTGCATCGCTCGACGGTGCGTGAGGCGCAGCGGCTTGAGTTGTCGTGGGAGGATCTTGCGCCGTACGAGACGCGTGAGCATATCCCTGGTGTGTTCTATCAGTGGAAGCTGGATGGGACGGGGTATGTTAGGTGCGAGTTGCCTGCGCGTACTGTGGGTGGTGTGTCGCGTATTTCGTGGGATGCGCGGGATGCGCACCAGTCGCCGTCGTGGGTGTATCAGTATCCGAACTCGGATGCGCAAGAGTTGTGGGATCTTGCGAAGACGATGGGGAAGCGTCGAGTGATTGACGTGGACGATAACTACTTGTCGGACGACTTGGGTGATGTTGTACGACAGTACCACCCGGAGAATGCTGATGCGTGGAGTGAGCGTCAAGAGTCGCATAAGCGGATGGTTGAAGAAGCCGACTACATTGTTTGTGCGACTGAGCCGCTAGCTGAGGTTTACAAGCAGCACAATCCGAATGTTGTCGTATGTGAAAACACGGTTGATCCGGTGGATTGGCCGAAGCCGAAGCATCATAAGAAGATCGTTGGTGTTGTTTTGAGTGTGAATCATATGGTTGATGCGCACTTGGTTGAGGATGCGTTGCGCGAAGCGAGCCGCATCAAGGATGTTGAGGTTCAGATTCTCGGCTGGGATCCCGATTGGGACTTCGCGTATACGCACGTTGGCTTTACGCCTGGCGTGCCCGCGTATCGGCGTGTTCTAAGCCGGTGGAGTATTGGTCTTGCGCCAGTCGTGGATAATGATGTGACGCGATGCAAGAGTGACTTGAAGTGGTTGGAGTTCACGATGAGTGGTGCAGCTCTGATTGCGAGTAAGTCCGAGGCGTATCGTGGTGTTCCAGACGAGTGTCTTATCAGGTGCGAGTCGTCCAAGGACTTCACGTTTGGCGTGCTTCATCTGCTTCAGAACGAGTCGGAGCGGCGTCGTTTGATTCGCGTGTCGAGGCGTCATGTTGATCAGTTTCGTCTTGTTGGTAATGAGGCGTTGCGGAGTAGGTACAATCTAGCGTTAGCATGCTAGTTCTTGAGAACCAGTCTTGGCGGCGTCCGATTCAGGCTCACGCTGAGGAGACGTACGATTATACGTGGGGCGAGCCTCAGCGTTCCATCATGTGGTATTTGCATGGGCCGCATCAGGAGGAGGATGCGGATCGGTTGGCTCGCGGCTTGGCGTGTGGTGTGTGTTTGGCAGTGTTCCCGGCAAAGCCCGCGTTGGAGAATGCGAAGGTGTGGCGCGAGCATGCGCACGAGTGGAAGCCGCTACGCGAGCCTGCTGATGTGATGGCGATGATTGCGCAGGGTAAGTGTCCGACGTGCGGCAGCGAGGTTCGTGACGAGATGCACGACTTGATGCATCGTGGCCTTGACCCGCTGCGTCCGAAAGGAATGGACGAGTAATGGCTACGTTTGACCAGCTCAAGACGCGCGCTGAGAACCTGGCGTTGAATGATGATGACACTGAGGCCGGGTTGGCTGTCAATGATGCGTTGACGGATATCGTTGTGACGTGCCAGTTGAAGGTGGGTACGGCAACGGGGACTCTGACGAGTGGTCAGAGCGTCTACACGATGAGTGGTGATTTTGCGATCACGGACTTTGGTGCGCTTCAGTATATGGAGTATTTGGCGCTCGGGTCTACGCAGTCGTACATTCTTGAGCCGATCAGTGCGGATGAGATTATCGCGTTGAATGCGACGAATCCAATTGGTGCTACGCGTCAGTACGCGTTTCTCGGGTTGGACACGATTCGTACGTGGCCGGAGCCGCAGACGACTGGCGACACGATGACGATCTACTACGCGAAGACGCCTACCGAGCTGGTGAATGATTCGGATGTGCCGAGCGATATTCCGTCGCAGTGGCACTGGCTTATCTCGATTGGTGCTGGTGCCCGGTTGGCTGATGCGGTTGGTGAGGATCAGAACCTCTCTAATGCGCTTGATGCGAAGTTTCAGGTTGGGATGGATAAGTTCCAGAAGTTCTTGACGCGGCGTGGTGGGCGTACTGCTCGTCGTATTCAGTCGGGTTACTTGCGTACGCCGCGTCGTCCGTTCCACGATAACTCGACGTATTATTCTGCCGCAGGCCGCTAATGGCGGGTACGCTCCAGTACGCGTCCCACGCTAACTTCAGCGTTGGGATGGTGCGGGATATTCCGCGTCACTTGTTGCCTGAGGGTGCGGTGTATGACGCGACGAATATCGTGATTACGAACTCTGGTTCGTTGGCGAAGCGTGGCGCGTCGAGTACGGCGTTGGCGGCGGCGACGAGTCAGGCTCCGTCGGAGATGGGTGCGCAGCGTAGTGCGAACACGGATGGGCGCAGCAGGCTTTATACGGGTGCCGTGTTGGACACGGGGTTTGCTCAGTTCGGGTCTATGCCGTTTAGTAGTGCGGGGCAGACGCTCAGTACGTTTACGTCGAGTATTACGACTGGTGAGCTTGGTCGTCCGACGACGTATGGTGATTCGATTGTGTTCGCTGTTTCGGGAACTGGTACGAGTCCTACGGCGTGGTGTGGTGGTGCGGACTTCTCTGAGACGGCGGCGAACTATTCGGCTAGTGGCTTGAGCATTACGACAGTGGTTGGCAACAACACGATCAACGTTGGTGCGACTGCTGCGGGCAACATCAAGATCGGCGGGTACGTCCACTTGTCCAACGGGACGGACGAGTATACGGGCCGCGTTGTCAACGTGGCGTCTCCGAACATCGTCGTGGATCCCGCTCCAATCTACGCAAAGACGTTTACGAGTCTCGCGTACTATCCTGTGCTTCCCCAGGTCGGAACGAACAATGATGGGCAGTACGTGTCGTCGGCTGGGTGCGTTGGCACGTTTGTGTCTGGTGGAGACTCGCGCATTGTGCTTGGCAACGTCAAGATCACTACTGGGTCTTCAACGCAATCGCATCCGAATCGGATCATGTGGAGTGTCCGCGAAGCGTCCGACGCGACCGTAAGTAACTGTGACGGGATTGTGCAGGCCACGCGCGCAGGCTTTCCCAAACTGAACTACATCGACATTGAAGACATTGAACAGGTCATTGCGCTTGTACCGATTGGTTCAGGCAACATGCTCGTTGTCGGCACGAAGCAGTGTGTCCTTCTCGCTGGTCAGCTCCTCACGCAGTCAGCAGGCCAGACTGAGGCTTCGCTTGGGCGTGGAGGCTTGACTGCTTCTATTCGTGGCTTTCCGCAGCAGGTTGGTTGTATCAGCGCGAAGAGTGTTCAGCGTACGAGCGCGGGCGTCATGTTCGCTGCTGCTGATGGTGTCTACTTGACTGATGGTTCGTCGCTGATCAATACGATGACGAATAAGATCAGCAACCTGTGGGGCGACTCGCTCAGTGGTGGCACGATCTTCGCGTTTGACTCTTCCGCGTTCTCGTCTCCGCCGGATGCTGTTGCTCCGTTTGTGGCGGGTACGGATGTGTTCGCTCCGAGCGGGTATACGCTAGGGGTGTACGGGTCTGCGAACATCAATGATTCGCACTACTATGTCAGTCTCGCGTCGGGTGGATTCTTGTGCGACTTGCGATCCAAGTATGGGTGGACGCGCATTCAGGCGGGCCAGTTGGAGATTGCGGCCAGCACAGCCGACGCGGACCAGACTTCTAATCGGATCTACGCGATCAAGTATGGGGCGGATGCGACGGTCAGCAGCACGGATCGTGTGATTCGACTCGACCCGGTGGTGTCGCCAGCACAGACGAGTGTTGATGCTGATGGTTCAACGGTGAATGCGAGCATCACGACGAAGGCGTATACGGAGGGTGATCCGGCGCAGAAGCGTCGTTATCGGCATACGCTGGCGACGTACCAGCTTGTTGGTGGTGATTCCACGTACCCGTCTAGCACCACGTACCCGTCTACTGATTTGTTCCCAGGGTCGAGTGGTGGGTACTTCACGGTGACGGCTGTGCGCGGGTTGGATGGTGCTGGTACGAGTACGCTGATTGGGACGACGACGGCTACGAGTACGACGAGTACGGTGGATCGTTATGATCATCAGACGTTGAATCAGGCTGTGACGTATGTGATTGAGACGTTTAGTGCGCCGCCTGCGTTCCAGTTGTATGAGATTACGAATGCGTTCAATCAGCTTCGGCCTGGGCGGGTTGTGTAGTGGCTCGGGGTGATTTGAAGGCTCCGAAGACGATGACTCCGCCGGAGTTCAAGATTGCGCCTGATCTTGAGAAGGAGCCGATTCCGAGTCGAGAGTCGATTGAGCATGTGCGGTTCGGGTTGGGGGCTTCTGGTCCGTTGACGCAGGCTGTGTTGAATAGCAATGTGCAGGGTGTGTTGAATACGTTTCCGGTTGGTGTGACTGCGCCGACTGGTGCGGTGATGGCGTATGCGGATGCTTCAACGTGGAATCCTCCTGCGGGTTGGCTAGAATGCAATGGAGCGTCAGTGTCTAAGCAGCAGTATCCACAGTTGTTTGCGGTGATTGGTAGTACCTTTGGGTCTACTGATACTAACTTTACGTTGCCGACGATTACTGCGATTGGTGCGAACATCAAGTACGTGGTGAAGTTCTGATGGCGATTACGATGTATACGCCGCAGCGGATCAATACGAAGCCTGCGCTTCCGCGTGGGATGGGTGAGGCTGATCCGAAGAAGCAGCTGATTGAGGCGTTGAAGACGTTGAGTGGTAAGCAGAATAAGCAGTTGTTGAATCAGTCGCCTGCTGCGGTGATGGGTGCTATGACGAATCCGCCTGATGTTTCTCCGGGTGTGGGCGGGTTGGCTGTTGGTGATGTTGGGATGCGGGCGCGCATGATGGGTGGTATGTAGTGGCTCGTGCGCCTCAGATCAAGCCCGTTGCGACCGTTACTAGGCCGAGGCCGCAGCGTGGCGGAACTCCTGCTGGGATGGAGGGTGTGCGCCCTGGTTCTCCCGCCGCGATTGCTGCTGGTTTTGGTAGGCCGCAGCGGCAGACCGCTGCTCGACCGGGTGGTACGCGCGCGCCGGTTGCGGAGTCTCGGATTGCTCCGCCTACTGCTGCTGCTGCTCCGCCTCCGCCTCCGCCCGCTCCGACGTTCCAGCCGACGAGCGCGTGGTGGATGAGCCAACTTGCGGCCGATCCTCGTTACATGACTACCGCTCCTTTGCTTGATGAGCGGCGTGCTGGCATTGGCCGCTCGTACGGTTTCACCGTTGCGCGTGACGCACAGGGACGCCCCCTATACCGAACCGCCGCTGGTGCGACTCGCATTACGCAGCAGTTGGACGATAAGGGCGCAATTGTCTACAAGGACACTGAGGGTAATGTCTATAAGCCTAGCGATCTTCAGCTTGATATTCAGCGCATTGCTCGTGGTCAGACTGGTTACTTGTCTGGTCAGTTTGGTGCGGCTGAGGCTGGCAGTGAGGCTCGTCGCTACGGCATTGGTGATGTTTCCGCACAGTCTGGCATTCGGCGTAGTGGCATGCAGCAGTCTGCTGAGCAGCAGGAGTTCAACGCTCTCCAGTCTGCGCTCGCCGGATTGACAAGTCGTGCTGGTGCTGAGCTTGCTGGTGTGGATGAGAAGTTTGCCGAGTTGTATCGCGAGATTTATGGTGACTTGGCTAAGCGGGCTGATGAGCTTGCCGCTCCGGTTGCTGCGCCTGAGGCGCCTGCTGCTCCTCCTGTTGAGACTGGTCCCCAGACTGCGCCTGCGTCTACGGGGCCGACGACTGCTGCTGGCGTGACGGTTCCGCAGGCTCCGCTTGAGCGCCCTCGTGCGATTGAGGTTGCTGGTCAGCGTGTCGAGTTTCCGAAGGGCATCAACCTTACGGGTGTGAATGTTGATGCTATTGGTGATCGGATTGTGAATAACATTCGTGCTGCTGGTGGTGTTGGCAAGCTTCGTAATGGTCAGCGGGTTGGCGAGTTTCGTGCTGGCGATAAGGGGTATCGCGTGTTTTATCGCAATGGTCGCTTTGTCATTGAGTTGATCGGATAGACTAGAGTAATGCCAGAGTTTGTTTACGATCCCAATCGCAAAGATGCAGCCTATTTTGATACGGCTACTGGCACTCTGAACATTCCTAGCCCTACTCCGAAAGAAGAGGAACAGCAGCAGCCTGGCGGTACGCCGGTTGCGCCCGCTTCTGCGCCTAAGAAAAAGAAGAAAAAGAAGAAGCCGCAGAAGCCGACTACTCCGGCATACAATCCGTTTACTGCGCCGTTCAAGACGCCTAGCGAGTTGCGTGCTGAGGCTGCTCGGCTTGCTGCACTTGGCTCTACTAGCGAAGAGGCATTGCGCGCTCAGCAGGCTCAGGAAGAGGCGGGCCTTACTGGTTTGACTGGCGGGTTGGCAACTGCGCTTCGTGGTGTGAGCGAGGCGCAGACTGCTGGACTTGCTGGGCTAGGCTCGTTGTATCAGCAGCTTGGTGGCGCTGCGCAGAGTGCGGCGCAGAGTGCGGCTGCTGCGGCTGGCGCTCCGACGAGCATTGCGCCGGGTGTGACTCCTACTGCGGTGCAGGCGTTTCCTGGGTTTGGTGCTGCGGTTCGTGCGTACGAGAGTGTTGCGCCTGTGATTGGTGCGCAGCTTGTTGGTGCGTCTAGGGCGAATCTTGCGAAGGCGTTGACGCAGCGGGCTAGTCAGGTTAGTTCGGATACGGCGAAGTATCTGCGTCAGTTGCAGCAGGAGGAGATTGATCGGGCGGTTTCGCAGACGACTGCTGAACAGAATCTTGCTCGACTCGGTTTGTCTGAGCAGGAGTTTGGGTTGAAGCAGCAGGATGTTGCTTTTGGTCAGCAGCTTGATATTGCGAAGTTGAATCTTGCGCAGCAGAAGGTTGCGGCTCAGATTCAGAAGGATGCTGCTAAGGCTGGGAAGGATAAGCGGAAGGCGATCAAGTCTGCTCAGGCAAGGATTCTTTCTGATCCTGAGAAGTGGAAGACTGGTTCTACTGGTGAGCGCGAGTTTGAGTTTAGTTGGCTGGATGAAAATATGGCAGTTCAGCGTGTGACTGGCGTTGGCGTTACTAAGGAGCAGGCGTTCAAAAGTATTGTGAATGCGCTTCCGCCCAATACGGGTATTGGAGATCTTCAGGTTTCTGCGGGTAAGTTGTTTGAGGGACAGTTGGGTAGTGCCGCTATTATCGCGAAGGTTGTTCCGCTTCTTGTCAGTGCTGGCATGACTCGTAGGAACGCTGAGATTTGGGTGCGTCGGAATCTTCTTGGCGGCGTTGGCATTCCCGGTACTGGTGGTGCGTTTATGGGTGGGGTCGCTTAGTAGTACCGCTACACTACTAGGGTGGCTTTTGAGCAGAGAAAGGTTTCTTCGATTGGCGCGCTTCCAGCGTCAGCCATAAAGAAGTATCAGAAGAAGGCTAAGGCAAAGAAGCCTGCGGCGCGTCCGACTAGTCGTCCAGCTCCGCTAGCCGCGTTGCATGAACGGTACGGGCTTGTGTACGAGCCTGGGCAGGAGGCGGATCCGCTTGTCAAGGACGAGTTGGATGCGTTGAACGAGTTGTATCGGCAGCGTGTTGGTCGAGACATTACGGATGAGCCGGATACGCGCGTGGCGCTTGAGCAGGCTGGCTTTTTGAAGCCGACGGTTTCGCAGAAGCGTGCTGCTGGTTTGCGCCGCGATGCTGGTGATGTGTTTGCATCGGCGCTTGATGCGCTTGATGCGGTTGGCGAGTTCAAGCCGTTTAGTGCTGCTGCTGACGTTTTGAAGTCTAAGCCTGTGCAGGAACCGTTTAGTAGTGCGGCTGGTGTGCTTGGTGGCGCAAGGGCCGAAGAGGCCGTGAAGTCTGGCTTTGAGGCGGCTGATAGGGCGCTTGGTAAGGCTGTTGGTCCGGCGACTACTGCGGCTGCGACTGTGCTTGCTCCGTATACGCTGCTTGCTACGACTGAGCCTGGGCGTATGGTCGCTGGTGAGATTGCTCGGCCTATTGGTGAGATGCTTGGCGAGGTTAGTACGACTCCTGCTGGTCGCGCGATTGGTCGTCTTGGTCGTGCCGTTGCGCCTACTGTTCGGGCTGGTCTTGGTGCGGTGTCTGAGGGCGTGTCTAAGACGTCAAGCCCGTTTCCGACTAGTCGCTCGTTTGCGCAGTTGAGTGGCGCTGGTGTGCAGGGCGCGTATCCAGCGTATGAGCAGCAGACGCTCGGTGATGTGCAGGCCCAGTTTGAAAGGATGGCTGCGGAGCCTGAGCGGTTTGTTCCTGTTGCCGCGACGCCTGATATGCCGATTCCCGAGTTGGCGTCTGAAGCTACTCGCGCGGCGATTGGTCAGCTTCATGGTGGCATGACCGTACCGATGGTGCAGGGCGCTTACGAGCAGGCGCAGGCTTCGCCGTTTCCTCCGATTGAGGATGCGTTCTATAAGTCTCGTGCTGAAAAGAATGGGTTTGATGTTTCGCGTTGGGACTCGTTGACGCCAACGGAGAAGCTTTATCAGGCGTACACGAAAAACGATTTTGTTGATCAGACGTTTCGTAGTGTTGTTCGACAGGTTGGTGAGACGGGCAGTGTTGTCGCTGGTGTGAAGGCGATTGTGACTGCGTTGGCGAATGCTCCGGCGGATGATGCGGCAGAGTTGCGGATGATTGTTGATGGGATGCTTGCGCCGTATGCATACGCAAAGGGTGTTGCTGAGCGGGATGGTCTTAGTGCTGGTCTTCTAGTTGCGTTTAGGGATCAGCCTGTTGACTTTGCGTTGGCTGTTAGTGCGGCGACTCGTGCTGGTGGGCGTATTGGTGGCGCGGCTGCGCGGACTGGTGCGCTTGGTGAGCGAGCTAAGGCTGTTGCTCAGCCTGGTCGGTTGGTGACTGCTGAGCGTCCGGGTGGGCCTATTGAGGTTATTCGCGAAGAGCCTATTGAGACTCGTGACCCATCGTTTATGGGGTTTGTTCAGGCTGAGCCTGAGATTCGCGCGCGAGAAGCCGCTGTTGCTGAGGGTCGTGTTAGCGAGACTACTGGTAGGCCGTTTGTTGAAACTATTGAAGAGGTAGATGTTCCGGTTGTTGTTGGGTATACGACGCCGAACTTGACGAGTGTTGCTGGGTTGGCGTTGAAGCGTTGGGTTGCTTCCAAGTCTGTTTCTTATGCTGGGCGGTTGGAGGGACAGGCTGCTGCTAAGGCGACTCGACGTTTGGGTAATGTCGCTGAAGGTGTGCGGATTGAGATTCAGCAGGCGCTTCAGGGTGCGCTTGGTCGTGCGCCTACGCCGTTGGAGTTGGAGCGTGCAGCGTTTGAGTTGACGTGGGCGCGTGAGAAGATCAATGCTCGGATTGTTGATGGCGAGCTTGTGTTTGATAAGGGCACTGCGGTTACTCCAGCTGTGATTGCTGCGTACTTTCGTGGGCGTGCTGAAGAGTTGCGTGCCGTGAAGAGCGCAAAGGGGCGTAGGGCGCGAGAGGCGCAGATTGCTAAGTACGAAGCTCAGGAGCGCGAGTGGAATCGTATTGATTCGGTTCGTTTGGATCCTGGTGTTGTTGCGGAGTTGCGTCGTATTGCGAGGCCGCTTGGCAAGAAGAATGATCAGTTGATTGCGGTTGCTCTTGGTATCACGCCAACGGAAGCAAAGCGGGCTAACTACATTCGACTTTTGGAGATTGATCCAGAGTTTGAGGTTGTTGCTCGACAGTTGAAGGAGTCGGTGAATCCGATTACGCGTGCGGCGTATGTTGATTTGTGGCGGTCGCAGCGAGCTGTTGAGCGTTTGAATCGGAAGATTGCGAAGTATGCGCGGCCTGAGGGTTGGGGTAAGAAGAGTGGGCCGAAGAGTCGTTTGGCGTTTAGGCGTGCGCGTGCGGAGTTGCTTGTTGCGCTTCGTCGTGCTGAGCGTGCCGCAACGCGTCTTGGTGATGATGCGTTGGCTGCGCAGTATCGCGCTGCTCGTACGGAGATTACTGCTGCCCGCCAGGAGTCTGCTGAAGCTGCTGCTAGGGCTGCTGGTGCGGTGGAGCGTATTCGCGCTGGTGAGGCTCGTGCTGGTGAAGTCCCCGAGGAGGCCGTGCCGGCGTATGAGCGGTTGCAGGCTGCTACGCGCGAGTTGCGCGAGGCTGAGGGGCGTACTGCTGGGGCGCTTGAGAAGTTGCGTACGGCTCGTGGTAAGCCTGCGCGGCGTGTGCCTACGAGTCGTGATGTGGCTCTTGCTGAGCAGGCTGTTGCTGATACTGTGGATGCGCTTGAGAGTGCGCGATCGTTTGCCACTCCTGATCCGAGGGCGGTTGCTCGGGCGGAGACGCGTCTGGCTTCGGCTGAGGAAAGGCTTGGTGCTTTGCGTGCCGCTTCTGCGGCAGCGGAGGGCTTGCCGGAGCTGCGTGCTGCTCGGGCGTTGGCGCAGAAAGATGTTGATCGGATTCTGAAGTCTGGTCGGAACGTGCTTGATACGCGTCAGGTTCGTGTTGCGATTGACGAGTCTGGGAACATTGCTGCGATTGAGTTGAAGCGCGCAAAGGATTATCGCGTGTTCACGCTTGATCGTGCGCGCGGCGAGGTTCTTGATTCGTTTATTGCGCGGATGGAATCGTTGGATCAGAATGCGTTGCTGCATCTTGTCCAGGCTGGTCCGATTGATCGCATTGATGCTCCGAACATTATTGAGACTCGACGCCCTATCAATCTTGGGCCAAAGGGTCGCGTTCGTGCTGGTCGCTTCAAGGAGAGCCAAGGAGCGATGTTCGCTTTTGGTGGTGAGGCGACGAATCAAATGTGGCGCAACTTGATGTTTGATACGGCAGAGCTGATTGCTGCTGAGGGTTGGCGTCAGAAGATGCGCGAGATGATTGAGCTTGTTGGCGTGAAGATCGTGATCAATGCTGATGCTCAGCGGCGAGCCGTTGCTGCGGCAAAGGCGCGTATTGATGCTGGCGAAACTGACGCTCCGGGGCGTCCGACGATTTTGGAGCAAGAGGTTCAGCGAGTGTTGGAGGCCGACTCGGTGGAGTTCAGTCTTGGCGACTTCAAGATTATGAACCCTTTGAATCCGACTGCTCGTATGCCGAATCAGGTTGTGTTTCGCGGAATGGTTGATGAGAACATTGATCCGAAGAGTGCGGCTGGTTTGTTGTGGCGCGAGTTGAATGATCGAACGATTGATCCGAATGCGCCTGGTGAGTATATTCTTGTGCCGCGCGCGTGGTACAACGGTGTTCAGAAGTCGTTGGCGAATGAGGCGTTTCGTTTTCGGCCTCGTGAGGGTGCGGTGCGGAAGGTGCTTTCGGGGTATGGCCTTGATCGTGCGACGGCTGCTTGGCGAACGTTGACGTTGAATGTTTTGCCGAAGACGGCGTTTGCGAATATCGCTGGTTCTGCGATGCTTGCGTTGCAGGGTGGTGCTACGCCGCGCGGGTTCTATTATGCGTGGCTGGCTCTTCGTGGTAAGCGTGATCGTGCTGGTCGACAGATTTCCGTTCCGAAAGAACTGTTGCAGCGGTATTACGCGAATCTGACTATTGAGGTTGGGCGTGGTGGGCGCTTGTCGCGGGCGCCGATTCATGTGCAGCAGGGAGCTGCGTGGGCTGCGCAGTGGATGAACTGGATGCGTACGTTGAATGGTGCGAGTGAGGACTTCAATCGTTTGGCTGTCTATTACTCTAAGGCGATTCGTGAGGCGCGTAAGGCGGCTGCTGACGAGGAGGGGTTGGGCAGGCTTGACGCGTTGATGTTGAAGGGTCGCCGGTTGACTAATACGGCTGCCGAGATGCTTGATGATATGGCTGCTGATGCGCCTGAGTGGCGTGCGAAGAATCAGCAGTTCATTCAGCAATCGTACGACTTCTTGGGGGATTTGCATCGTGGCGGTAGGCTCGCTTCTGTTCTTCGTATTGCTATCCCGTTCTGGCAGTGGTACGCGCACATCTTGAAGTTGACGTTCTTCACGATGCCGCTGAAGTATCCTGGTCGAGCGTTGATGCTTCAGCAGCTTGGTGAGATTGGGCAGGAGTATCAGGAAACGCATGGTGTGATGATTCCGTATGGTGAGGATTTGGTTCCTCTTTGGACGAACTCTGAGGATATTGGTGGGATGCCGCAGTGGGTTACGACTGCGGTGGGTACGAGTAACTGGTATCCGCAGGGTACGCCTGCTGGTTTGGGTGGGCGTACGGGAGAGGCGTCTATCTACCCGTTTGTGCGTGGTTCTGTGAACCCGGCAGCTTTGAACCTTGGACTTATCTTGTTGTCTATTGGTCAAGGCGAAGCGTACGAGCCGAATGATTACAAGGTTCTTGCTGCTGCGAAGAACGAGTATGGCAATGAGATTACAGACTTGACCAGCGCTGATTTCTTCAACTACGTGATGAACAAGCTTGGGATGGTTGTGCCGTTGTCTCCGACGATTATGAGCATGGCTGGTCGAGCGTCAACGTCTACGTTCTGGTCGCCTAAGGATAAGCCTGTTGAGGGTCCAGCGTTGGAGCGTAAGCGTCAGGATGTGTTGAACCTCATTGAGGATCCGTGGGGTCCGAACGCGTTGAGTTTTCTTGCAAAGGCGTTCTTTGGTTTGACGCTGAGTGAGGTTCCTGGGATTGGTCCCGTTGAGCGTCGAAGGTTGGAACGGCTTGCTGATTCGTATCAGCGCGAATACAGGATTCAGCAGCGGAACATTCAGAAGAGTGTGCTTGATGCGCTTGAGATTAGTGAGCGGGCGCCGACTCGATTTGGTGCTGAGTAGCGCAACTATTGTATGTGGTTAGTTCTGATCAGAGGGAGTG
>Ga0315903_10005389_pt1 | contig 16702 bp, 23 predicted proteins | sample LakEriMetagenome_7_FD_203524 | JGI IMG/M metagenome (GOLD analysis project Ga0315903, IMG submission 203524) | Freshwater fungal communities from buoy surface, Lake Erie, Ohio, United States - Buoy 2 MA119 | ecosystem: Environmental > Aquatic > Freshwater > Lake | place: USA: Lake Erie, Ohio...
ATGTCCGTATAAATCCTATCTTCACAAACTTCACTTGCTAACTTTTCGGGAATAACAGCGTTTAAGCCTAAGTTGATACGGTGCTGATTGATAAGACGGCACAACTCGACCTCGTTATCATTCAAATCGGGGTTATATTGTGGCTCGTAATTAAACGTTTGTACCTCACGCTTTGAATAGTGTAAAACGCTGAAAGTTACAAAGCCGAATAAGGCTAGGGCTAAGATAAGATATACTGCCATATAATTACAATTAAACACGGAATAACCGCCCGTAAAACATCTTTATAGTCAATCTTTGAACGGTTGTACATATACCATCCCCATTCCCACAAAGTACCCGCTACACCGCTAAAAAGCGCACCTAAAAATAAACGTGCTAATAACGGCACACCGTCAAAGGTTAGGCTCATTACATAGCCTATTAAAAGTCCGATTAATATGTGTAGAAGGTTTCTCATTAGCTTGTAAAATATTCGATTGTTAATTGAACGTTTTTATAGTTCCCTGAAGCCTGAGAAATTAAAATCTCAAAACCATTATCTCCCGCATTTGTTCTAAGGAAACATTCTCCCGCATTTGATAAGTTACCCGTGTCCGAAGTAGATAATCGACCACTGCCAATATAAAGTCTTTCACTTGCTCCCGTGAACCCCGTTGGTCTTATTGGGTTTGGCAGTCCACTCGGCAAAGTCATAACAACCGCAGTTAATCCGTTACCCGCAGTAGCATAATGCAAGTTTAAATTAAGCTGTACCAAATTACCGATTTGTTGCCAATTAAAAGAATGTGATTCCGCACCACTTGGCGCAGTCGTTCCTGTCCACGTAATCGTTCCGCTATAAGACTGCAACCCACTTTGTCTAAATGTAAACTCGGTTTCGTTTGCCGTCGATGCTGTATTGTTTGCTTTGATTGAGAATGCACTTGTTGACTTTTCGGCTTTTGCATCAATCTGTGTCTGTATATTTCCCGTCACGCCGTCTAAACTCTGAAACTCCGTATTTGAAACGCTACCGTCTGCAATTTTAGTTGCATCGATTCCCGTTGCTACCTTTGCGTTTGTAACCGCATTGTTATCAATAGTCCAAACCGTTCCCGAACTTGAAACGGTAATATCGCCTTTGTCGCCGTCTGTTACTCCGCCAGTTATGTCATCAGTAGTTGCTAAAACGTAATCACCAACGGTTTTGTTAGGTAATAATAAATTATAATTTTCCGTTACATTTGTATCCTTTACCCTTACCTCTATCGGTGTAGTGTCTAAGTCTTTGGTAAAAACTATTGCGTTTTCGGTTTCAGAATCTAAACCTACACCTCTTGTCGGAGCATCTACATCATCAACCGCATAAAAAGGATTTGTACTAAACGCCCCCTCCGTAGTAACCTCTTGCAATGTGGGGGTGGTTCCCGTACCTAAATTTACAACGGGGTTTAAAGGGTCTGTATTATCTACTGCAGAACCCGTTACCGTTTGCACCGTTCCTGATAATGGCGTTACGGGGATTTGTACGGCTATTTCCCAATGGTCATCAACTGACATAATAGCATTTAATGCCTCTGTACAAATCAAATCAGCAAAGCCGTTAATATTTAAGTAAGTACCCGCACCGCATAAAAAGAAGCTAGGATTAGTAGGTACATCAGGTAATTGTTGCCCGTCTGTAACTGAAATAGGCAAAAAACCTACCGCATCAGTTGAACCAATAGCCGAAGCGACTAATGTAACCAAACTTTCAATAGTTGAAGATGTTAATTCCGTTCCTACCGTATGTGGAAAAAGACTATCTAAAGTTAAAACCGCATTAGTTAATTGGTCAACTCTAATCGTTGTAATGTTTGCTGGATTAATTGCCATATTGTTATAGTTTCATTATTTTTAAAAGTACGATATAAGGTTGCATATTTTTGTTAACACCCGAAACCCCAACGGTGCTTAATGAACTTTGTACACCCGTAGAACCTACTGAGTTCTCACAGATTAAATTTCCAGGCTTTGGCGTGTTGTCCTCAGAACCCATAAACGTGTGCGTATGTTCAACAACAACCGCATCTTTAGAACCACCAAAAGCACCAATAACATTATAGTTATTGCCGTAACCGATACTAACTAAACCGTCCATCGGAGGCGTTCCATTTTGCCCGTTGCATATTGCCCACCCTTCGTGTATTCCCGAACCTAAACCCGTATTGTCGAAATATGTATCAATGTAAGTTTGGTTAACCCATAAATCCCTTACCTCAAATTGAAAGGCGTTTGAGTTTGTGTTAATAAAATCTACAATGTCTTGCCCTGAAACTTGCTCTAAAGTAGTGTCGTTTTCAACTGCAAATTTAGACGTTAAAGTTATAGTTCCCGTAGGTAGTTCACCAACCCTGATAGTGGTTATTTCTGCTGGATTAATTGCCATTATTCTGTTGTTTTAATTATAAAGTTTGAATCTTCATTTGTTACTACAATTACATCAGGGTCACCATCGTTCAATACAAATTCCCCTACTGTTCTTGTTAATGGAATACCGTAACCTGTTAAAGTTCCTGAAAAAGTCAAATATTCACCAACACTTGAAGACTCCGAAATTTCACTTATGTAGCCTTTGCCATAGTCAACAACAGGAAATACACTACCTTGTATTTTCCAATCCAACAAAGTACGACTGCGTTTTAATAGTTTTAAGCGGTCATAACTTGCAACGGTAAACGTTCCACCTGCTACAGTTGTATTAATTTGTATTCCCTCAAAGCTAATAGAATAGTTTTGATTTGTAGGTCTTGATGTTGCCCATCCGCTGTTATCTCTTGTCATTGTAGGCAACATTTCAGAGCTTTCCGAAATAGAGTTAGCTGTCAAACATCCTACAGGTAACCAACTACCCAAATATTTAACGTACAAAATTCTATCTTCTCCGTTTGTGTATTCCATACTCCAAAGATATAAAATTATTTAGAATGATTTTAAATAAGATAAATTTATTTTTACCCTACGATTGTCGGTTTAACAGTTGAGTTTCCATAGTCAGGCGAAACCTCATAACTTATATCTGCTAAATCAAAATTGTAAAATTGCATAAATTTAATAGTTGATTTATTAAGCCTAATATCATAGTCCCACTCAACAGGCATAAACAAGCCTGTAACATTGTCAATAGTAACAACTGACATATAAGGTATTTCGCCAAAAACACTGCCTGAAAACACTTTTATAGGGCTTGACTGAATGCGCAAATCATCCATAGCTGAAATACCTAAAATTGGTAACGCTTCCGTTTTGCCTTTTCTGTTCCACGTTTCTGTAAATGTTTCTAAATCTTCTTTGTAAAAGCTACCTATTAAAGTTCTATCACCGTCACCGTTAAACACTTTTTGATTTTCTTTTGTAATTGAAGACGGTGGTAAAATACGGCTAACTGTATGGTTTTCGCCAACTATTCCCGAACCGCTTATTGTAGTGTCTAAAATATCTATTTTTAAAACTTCACCTATTCCGTTAGGATAAAACGCAAAGTCTTGAAATGTTATAGGTCTATAAATAGTAACTGTTATATCACAGTTGTTTAATACTTCATTAGCTTTTACTTCTAAATTTGCAAAATACTCACTTGCGTTTAGTTTTCCGCAATTAAAAGAAATAGTTGATACTGAAGTTGACCAAGTACCGTTTTTTCTTAAATAATATCCGTCGCTCGTTTCCACTCTAAAATAAAATGTTTGTTTTCTGTATTTTGTTCTAACGTTAAAGTTAAAGGTTAATAAAGTAGCAGCTTCAACAGTTACAGCGTCAGACTCTATAACATTGACTAAAGTAATAGTTGGAAATGGAAACGTAGATAATTCAGGCAACATCAAAACACCCGATACATCGTTAGGGTCGTTTATTAAAATCCCGCTTGGTAAAGACGGGTTTACAGTCCAATTATCGTAATTCAAATCATCATCGTGGTTTAAATTCGGATTGTCTAAAATACCGTTTATAAAACCATATTGATAATTCAAACGGTAGGCACTAATTGCGCCTTTAACCTCGATTTGTTGGTTATTGTCGCAATGGTGAGGATAAAAGTTGTTTATTTGTGAGCCTAAAGTTTTGTTTAAGTTTTTTAAAAAAGTAGCGTTTGTGTCTTGATTTATAAACGTTGTAAATCCGTTAGCTTCTAAATCATTTGGTCTGTATATCCACCATTGCCCGTCCTGTTGTGTTAAAACGCCTGAAAATAAGTTTAACATAGAAGTTAAAACCTCGTTACAGTCGCTTAAAACAGGGTCGTTACCATCTTTAACAAAACGCTCCGAATTTACATAAACATCATTTAAAATGTTTGTACCGCTATAACCTGTATATTCTAAATTTATACTTGTGTTGATTGTAAGGCTTAATCTTGTTCTATCTAAACAGGCTTTTATTACGTCATAGATTGACATTTTACCTGTAAATCTTAAACCGTTACTTTGCACAAATGACAAGTCTTTTAATGCACCTAACCCGTCAGTGCTTTCAATATTGACAAACCAAATATCGTTAACAAATGATTGTTGTACTCCGTCAGGTTTAATGTAACCCTCATAAATAATAACATCGTTTTTTAATAGTTCGGTTTTGTATGTAAACTCATCAGCTAATAAAAATTCATCAAAAGTTAGCGATTGATTGGCTTCTAAAGATATATTTAAACCCGTTCCACGTATCGGCTCTAAAATACTATCGACACTCGATTTGTTAATAGTAATGTTTCCGTATATTTCACTTGAACCGCCTGAGTAGTTTTCTTTGTAGATATTTAAACGGTAATCACCGTAAATAATATAGTAAATTAAGTTTATACCGCTCGGCTCAACGTCTTGACTTGTTACGTCAATATTTGCATTTATTAAAGGGTTTACTGTAACGGTTGCATCGGCATTTACAAAGGCTTCAATCGTATTATCAACGATACTATAAAAGACTAAATCGCTAACGTAAACAGTACGCAATAAATCGAGCGTCTTTTGTATTGTTTCCTCTAAGTTTGCACCTATTTCGATTGAATTTACACCGCTTGGCGTTCCGCCTATTGGAATGTACTCAATATTAACTTCTGTTTCACCACTATTGTAGTAAATATCAAAACCGTCAACAGATATAGTATAACCAAATCCTGCTCCTGTTGTTACAGGTTGTGCGCTAAAATCAATTATTATTTTTTTTGCCATTATCCTAAACCTAATTGTCCGCCTAAACGTCTATTTGCATTTAGCGTATTACTTAAAACTCCTACTAACTTTTGCCCTGCAATTTCAAATACTACAGTTCCGCCATCGCTACCACGTGAGGCAAAACTACTACTTGTGAAACTGCTATTGTTTGCGCCTGAACCGCTACCGCCTGAAACTCCACCACCGCCTCCAATACTGTTTCCGATTGATTTTGATTTACTACTAAAGAACGAACCCAAAGCTACCAAAGCAACACCCGCAGCGATTGCAACGGCAGGGTTAAGTGATTTTAAAGCTGTTTTAATAGCTAATAAACTAACTCCAATTTGAATAGCCATTTTACCCATTTCAACTAATAAACCTCCTAAACTCGAAAGCAAAGCACCGCCAACAGCTTCTAAAACACTACTGCCGTTTGCGATTGCGTCACCTATTGCAAATCCTATACTTGCGAAAGTGTCGGCTATTGCACCTGATATTATATCACTTGCCCTATTGTTAAATTCCATCAAAGCCGCTAAGGCTCTTGCGCTTTCAGAACTTATTTTTTCGGGTATTATTTTAAACGATGAACTTATCACGTTAGGCAACTCCCTAACCTTATTGCCTAACTCGTCTATTTGACCGTTAAAAGTTTCAATAGTTTCGGTCTTAATTAAAGGTGCTGAAATTAACTGAGGCACTCCCGATACTTGCGGAGTGTTAAATGTTTTAGGTGCTTTTGCGCCTCCTAAAAGTCCTAAACTTGCGTTTGTAGAAGTTTGTATTGATTTAGCTAATAAGTCGTTTTCTTTTCTAAGTCTATCAATATCATCTGCTATTGATTGCGCTTGTTGTTTAAAAACTTGTGCGCCACTAAAACCACCTAATAAAGCGAATACACCATCGCCTCTTGAGAAGTCTTTAACTAAGCGTTGCCCTTTTTGTTGCAGCTCAAATATTTTAGCTTCGTTTTCACCAATTTTTTGAGCAAATGCCGTTGCTTTTGCCTTTTCAATTATAGCGTTTGTTAATTCTCTTGTGGTTTCTGCAACTTGACCATTAAGTATTCGTTCCTTATCCATATTGCCAAAATATGTTGGATAAGTTTCTTGTAATTTATTAACCGCTTTTAATCTGTCCTCCATTGACAAATTAACATTAGCCGATGCTGAAACTAACGCCTTTAATTCTGCTATCTCTGCACCACTCCCCTTTATTGCTTGTGCTTGTACGTCTTGTAATGATTTTGCAGTTTTGTCAAACGAACCGCTAACCATAGAAAAAACATCACTAACACTTAATCCACTTTGCGCTAATAAAGTCATCCCCGTAGTAAGCAAAGAAACTCCTAACAGAATACCACCGCTACCCGCTAAAGACGAACCCAACGCTTTTAATGCGCCACCCGTAGAACCCGTAGCGTTTTTTAACTGTGCAAAACTTTCAACCGTTGCCGTAATGTTGTTGCCGATACCGATAATACCAAACGGAGCATCCTGAGCGATACGGCTAAACTGCAAAAGAGCATTGCCACCGTTAGCAGTCCCCGTTCTTAAATCTTTACCAAAAGCGTTACCCGTATCCTTAACAGTTGTTTTAAGTTGGTTTAGATTGTTTTTAGCGTCTTTAATCTGAGCGTTTATCTCGGTAGTATCTAAACCTAATTTAAGTCGGTCAAGTTTGACTTTGGACAACTCCTTAATATCAAACTCAACTTCTTTTATTTTTTTGTCGAAGTCGGTTTTATCCGCTCCAATCTGAACTTCTAATTTACCTCCGCTCATTGTTTACTTATTTTGTCTTGATACTTTTTAAATTCTTTTAAAAACGCTTCTCTTTGCTCTTGACTTACGCCTCTGCTTGTTTTTCTATCACCGTCCAAAGGTAAAAACACCTCTTTGCGCTTTGCCATCTTTTTAGGGTCTTGATGCGGTGCTATGTAAGTAATCCACGCCAACTCCCTTAATTTTCGCCAATCGTATAAATCCTTACGCTTATAAGCAAAAAGCCTGATTTGAAATTCTGCCCACGTCATAGCGTACACGAAATCCAAATCAGGACAATTAAGTTCACCTAAAGCAAAAGCTATTACATCCTCTGCCCAGTTTATTTTTTCGTTGCTTTTTTTTTATCGTTTGTTTGCGGAACGTCTTTTACTAAAGATTGTCTAAAAGCATTAAAAAAGTCTATAACTATTGTGCCGTCAATTCCCGCTTCATCAACCCAATCAATAATATTTACCACATTAAAAGGAGGGTGTTCATTTTTACGAGTATAACCCCACGCACACGAATAATACATAATTAACGGCATCCATTTAAAAGGGTTGTCAATTATTTTTTGGTCTATTTCGCCAATCGATATATTTTCCTTTTCGAGTAAGTTTCCTAAGAACCCCAACCCAAAGTAAAACGTTCTTTTTTCGCCTCCTAATTCAAGTTCGATTTGTTTCATTAGTCGTTAGGGTCAGTTAATACTATCGCACCGTCACCGTCTAAAGTAGCGGAAAACGTTGTTACCTCGTCACCACTTCCAAAGTCAGCAGACAAATCAGTAATATAGGCATCACCGTAATATTTAACCGAAGTCGCATCGTCTACGTTAGTATCAAGTTTCCAAGTTACTAAAGTCTTATTTTGTTGCAATAAGAATAACGCATCGTGTGAAGCCTTAGCATCGTCACCGCCAACAGTTGTAGTATCTATGTACTCACCCTCCGCATCGATTGAATAGTTAAACTGTCCTGGCGTTTTCTTAACCACGCCTGGAAAACATTTAGTAGTACTTTCAATTACAGAAAGTGTAGAGTTTAAGCTGTTTGAAGTCAAACACGCAATAGGTTTATAGGCTGCGGTGTCCCAAATATACAGAATACCTTTTTCTCCTTTAATACTCATAGTTGTTATTTTTTTTAATTAATTAATTGTTTCAAAGATAGTAAATTATTTATAATCATTCTAAATAATTTTATTTTTTATTCTAAAGTTAAAATTACCCTGATAAAGTTACGATAAACCGTTTGCGTTGCGGTGCTACTGTCTAAATTAGACGGGAACTCATAGCGTCTATTTAATACCGTAAAACCGTCAATTTCAATATTAGCAATTAACGACATTATAGTATTTTCCATATCATCGTTAACTAAGCGACTCCCAACATTACCCGCACCGTTGTAAATCTTAACTATATCGAGTAAAGTGTAAGTAATCCAACGGTCACCGCATTTCGTTGCTTTATCTATTTCTTTGTCCTGAGTAGATATAATAACGTATTGAGTAGGGTTGTCGTCTCCCGTAACTTGCATATCATAACAAGTGTAAGTTGGATTAACTGCATCGTATATCGCCTTACGGACGTATTTATTTGGATTTACCATATTTGCTCAAAACTTTTTTTAACTTATCTAAATACTCGGCTCTACCTCTTAATAACGCTGGGTATAAAAACGGTCTTGCCCTTAGATTTATTTTCTTTATTCCTTGACCTTTAAATTTTATCGCTTGTTCTTGTAATTCAGTTGGCACTTCAACAAGTCCACCCGTCCCAAACTCGACAAACGGGGCGTAAGGCGCTAAAACTCCACCCGCTTCAATAGCCCAATTCAAAGGCGTATCTTTTACGGCTTGTATCGATTGACCTAATTTACCTAAGTCCGTAGCGGCGTTTTGCTTTGCGTACTTCTCAATATTTCGTGCAACTTGCTCAGTAACCGCTTCGATATCCTTTTCGGCTTCTTGCCCGTATTTACGCAAATTAGATAAAACAGTATTTAAGCCTTTTATTTCCATTACGTTCTTTGTGTTGCTACTATTTGCAAATCGATATTATCTAAATCAACATTTAAAAGCGTTTCAATATTGTACACTAAGCCGTTGTACTTAATAAAATTATCTTTAATAGATAAACTCAAATCGTAACGGTTACGGACGGTAAATACTGTTTGTGTAAAATTATCGTTTTGCCCGTTTTCGTTTAACCTTGTCGCTCGTTTGGTTTCAACATTTGCCCACATCGTAAAAGCTAACGCATCGGTAACGGTTTTACCTCCGAAGCCATCAGGGACGTTTGTAGTCGACCATATTTGTATTTGCTTTGTGTATTTTCGTGCAATCATATAAACCTCCTATTAACATCAATAGCTTGCATAACCGACAAAGGGATTAACGTTGTGTTAGCTTGTTTTTCGCCCTCGTAAAACCAAACCTTAATAATTTGCAAAGCTGCATCGATTAACTCGCTTGGTATATCGTCAACATCATCATAGCCAATATTAAGCGTTACCATATCATTAACGGTTGGAACTATTGCTTTATTAGTCTTATAAACTATGCCTTCAATAAATCCTTCGCCCTCAGGGTTGTTTATAGGATAATCGTAAACAGTAGCTTTTTGAACTAAAGCGCAATCTTTGTAATACACTTTATTGCGTGTCTTAAAAATGTGTTGCGTTCTTTTTTCAATAAACGACAAAGACGAGTTAATCATTTGCGTAATTTCATCGTCTGTAACCGTTTGGTCATCATCGATACGCAAATATAACTTCGCTTGTTCTAAGCTAATAACATCGGTATAGTTTGTCATTTTTTCTCTTTTGGCTCTTTAACCTCTTTTACTTTCAATTCAATTAACCCCTCTTTTGCCTTTTCTTTAGCTTCAGCTTCGTTTAATTCTATTTCGTCACCTACATTGTAGCCAGTACGATTTGACAGCTTATAAAAGCTTTTAATTACTTTGTATTTCATTAGTAACAGTATTTTTCGTTAATATTATACGGTACGTTTTGCGGAAACTCAAAATCCCTTAATTGTCCGCTGCAATCGTTTTCAACTATTAAAACAACCGAACCATTAGGTAAGAAGTTTTTTTGTTTAACAGTACCACAATTACAGTCTAAAATTTCGCCTTCCGCTTCTTGTTCTGTGCTACAACCTACTAAGGTTAAGATAGCAATAAATAATAATTTTTTCATAAGTTTAAGTTTTAATTAGTCAAAGATATAAAATTTATTTAGAATAATTACAAATAGATATAAAAAAAACCCGCTACAAATTGCAACGGGTTTAATAATAAACTTTAAACTAAACTTATGCGGTTGCAGTAAAGTCACCGTAAACCAAAGCTAACGGTTGCTCAACAGCTAGGGCAACTTGCGCTTCAATACGTGCTGTAATATTGTTGTTTACAAAGTTTGAACCCTCAGTTTCTGAAAACTCTAATGACAAGCCCTCAGTCGTGATTTTGTTAACTCTTGTCCAATCACCTACATAGTATTTGTTAGCAGCTAACCAAGTAGCTTTAAACACTTGAACACCCGCAACTCTTAAAACACCATTCTCATAAGTAACAGCACTTTCTAAGTCTTGTTTTGCAGTTTTCAAAATATCTAAGTAGTCAGATGGACGTATAACGATACCGTTAACTTGGTAGTTCAAATCTTCTAATTTACCAATTTCATTGATAAGCATTTCAGATTTTGAACTTCCCGTAATTACCTCAGTTGAAGCCGTAGCATCAGCAGCCAATACAGTATTGAAAGCAGCGTTTTCAGCTTTGAAGTAATCACGTCTTAATAACTGTGGTATTGCAGTTGTGATGTAAGACAAGTTGTTACGCATTTTTTTAGAGTAACGAGCGAAACCAGCAATAAAGTTAGTCGGTACGTCAACAGCAGTAAAGTCGTAATCTCTTTGCGCTTTTGCACTTCCTTCAGTTTGAGCAGCAATAGAACCCTCTCCAGCACCCTCAACAGTATAGGTATAAGTACCACCGTTAATGTTAATATTACCCGTTAAGTCGGAAACGTTAACCATTTGCGCTGGGAACTTAACAATATCAAAATTGTAATCTCTTGGCTCTTCTCCCGTAAAGTTGGCAGTAGTCATATTGCCAACAGCTTTCAATCTTACTTTGTTGTTTTCTCCAACAGAAGCAATTTTCTCGGCATTATCTTTAATCAAAGATTTGATAGCATCAACTTGTGCGTTGGCTTCGGCTTTCGCTTTCTCTTGTAATTTTAAATCTAACTTATCGGCGTGGTCTTGTAACTTAGCCAAGTCAGCGTTAAATTTAGTTTCCAACTCTTCTCTTACTGATTTGATTTCAGCGTCGAAAGTTGATTTAATAGAAGCGGTTAATTTTGTTTCAAAAGCATCGATTGCGCTTTTTACTTCGGTAGCGGTTTTAGTTTCTAATCCGCTCTTGATGTTTGCCAATTCGGCTAATAATTTTTCGTCCATTTTATTTAATGTTTAACGAGTTTGTAAATTGTTTTAAAGTTTCTAAAGTAACAAGCGGCTCAGTAATCAAAGTGTCCGATTCGGACGGCTTCTTATCAAGTGCTTTTAAAATTGTTTCTATTTGTCTTAACCTTTCGTCTGAATAGTCAAGGTTGTACATTTTCTGTATTAATTCCAAAGTGCCGTAAACTGTTTTTATTCCTTTAATATCTTGAACGGTGCTTAATTCGTTAGCTGCCCAACTTGAAAGGAATGAGTACTCCATCAGCTTATATTCTGTAATGATTGACTTATTCTTTTGGTCACGTTGCATAACACGATACCCAATACTTAACTCTGCATTTACTCCCGTTTCGTGCATCAACTTAACGTCCGTAAACATATCCTTACCTAAAGGCTTATTCATATTGAATTGAGAAGTAGTCAATAAACCATAAGTATCTTTCGTATCAATAGCCAAAGGCACTCCAATCATCATAGTAGGATTATGGTCCTTTAAAACTCTAATACGCTTAAAGTTTTCCGCTACCGTCTTATCAAATGAACCATAAGCGGAAACGTCACCATCACTATCTTTAAAATTGTAAACATTGGCATAAGCCACAACAACACCTTTTTTTTCGTCTAAATCTTTAAGGTCGTATGCTGATTGTTTAAATGAAATTTGTTGCTCCATAATGCAAATATATAAAATTATTTATAATCATTCTAAATAAGGCTAAATTATTTTTCTTATTGGTAACCCGTCCTCATCTTCTTTAACCGTAAACACTACTTTACAACGGCAATTAATAATATTTCCCGCCGCTCCATTTGGTGCGCCTGGATATTCCAACTCTTCACCGCCAACAAAAAACGGACGGTCTGCATCAACTGTTACCCCGTTCATATCTAAATGGTCATAAGGCGATTTAGGTGGGCGACGAGTTCTATTGTCTTGTGCGCTTATCCACGTCTTTTGTAATTCGTATGGGCTGTCTTGTGCTGCTAAAACAGTGGCTAAGTTAGTAGCGGTTGTGGTTTCAGTTCGTGCAATTCGTAACGCTTGTGCTTTAAACCAACCAAATTTATTTTGAAGGTTGCGTGTTATTTCTGCAACGCTTAAATTGTTTTCGTAACCGTCTGCAATAACTTTTATAATTGATTCGATTAAGGTTTGATGTACTGAGACGATTCTTAACCCAGCGTTTGTTTGTAACCATTGATTAATTACTCTTTCAAAATCTATATCGGCTTTTAATTGCCTTGCAGTTCGTCTGTATTGCGCACCTATTAAAACATTGTATAATTCAATATACATTGCCTTTATTTGGCTTTCGGTAACGTTAGAATAAATCAAAGCATCATAAGTAAGTTTAGCCATATTGCCAAAGGGTATATTATTGACTATTGCCAATACATTACGCCTTACAACTCTATATGCTTGTACTTCTTGTCTTATTCTAAGTTTGTCCATTTAAATCTTCTAAGGTTGGGTCGTTTAAATTAACTAAGTTGTTTGGAATATAAACTTGCTCCATCATTTCATCGTCTAAAATAGGCTCGTAATTAAATACCTCACGTCTTTCGTTTAGTGTTAATGGAACTGTATTAACCCATTTAGCCATCGTTTGCATATCGGTTTGCATTTCGGGCATTTGGGTAATATCAAATTCTAATTCTGCATTTTCGTAACCTTTAAACTTACGGATAAACTCGGGATTAAGATAAGAAGCCAATAAATCTAAATCGGGCTTGATGTTATCAATCATTACCCTTTTACGTGCTTCGATAAGTGTATCGGTAAAACCACCGCCGCCCGTTGTGCGTCTATCTTCATTTAGTAAGTTAACATCCCAATTTAAACAATTTGCAAGTGTACGTCTGTCATTGCTTAAAAAGTCAAAAGGCTTTAACTCGTCGGTTGTTAATGAAATTCGGGTAAATCCTATCTTAGCACTTGCGCCCTTGATATTAGCTAACCTTTCGCTAGAGTTATCCATTTCAACGATTCTATCTTTTAACTCTTGCGCTTGTTCTGCCGTTAATGCTGTTTGTGCATCGGCAGCGTGTACGAAACCGTAAACACCGCTATTTTGCGAACTCTTAACATTGCTATCAATAAAACTATTAGAACTATTGATATTTCGGATTGCCGCCATTAATTCGCTATAACCGTATAACTGTGTACCGTTGTAGTCAAAGAATGGATTAGAACGCTTAATATGAATGATACTATCGGCTTCAAACTTAATAAACTGATTGCCTTGCTCCATAACGTAGTAGTCAATCGGGTTATCCGTGCCTATCATTGCTGCATTAGGCTTTAAGACTATCTTAACCCAATGTGAAGGTAATATATGTAGTTGTAACGGTATGCCTTTATTTATACCGTCTTGTGGTGTCATTTTATAGAAATAAACATTACCACAAACTTTTAGGTATAGCTTGTAAAGGAAAATTAAATCGTTCCACGTTTGCAAAGTGTTTGGACGCTCTAACGGCATTGGTAAATACTCGTCCGAATATGTTTCCGCTTTTATCTTTGTTAATTGTTTCTTTTGCTGAACTGTTAACTCAATCGGGAATGACTTTACTAAAGATAGTTTCTTTTCGTCTTTTATCTTTTTAACGTAAAAAGGGACGACAGTAGACTTTGATGCCATTTGGTTAACCATTGCATTAACGTCGGGATTCTCACCGTAACCCCTAACTAATAACGTGGCTAAGTCTTGGTTATATGTATTTGTTTGACCACCTAACAACCTAAACACCGCTTCATACAATTTGTTTTGTGTATATGTTTGCGGATTGCGAAAAGCCTCCCAAGCCGATTGAAGTCTATTTTTTGCCATTATATTATATTTTGTTTCAAAGATATAAAAATTATTTATATTAATTCTAAATAACGATTAAAATGTGAAAAACGTTTGTCTAAGTTCAAAATAAAACCGCATAGCCATAGCATCGGAATAATCGGGAGAGTGACCGATTAACTCTTTTACTTTCTCTTTTGGTAGTATTCTCAGCTTACCGTCTTGGTCTATCTTATCTCTTTTTACTTGCTCTAATTCCTTAACGATAACATCCTGAATGTCGGTGCTGTCACAGTTAACATAAAGTTTGTTTTGTTGTATCGCTTCGGCTAATTTATAATAACATTGCGTTTTTAGGTTTTGATATTCTACTGTTAAGTTTTCCTCTTTTAATGCCTTAGAACCATTAACAAACCCTTTACATTTTACAATATCCACAACACCGCCACCTACACCGTCCTCATCTGCAATAACATTGCTTAAAGGCACTTTGTGTTTATTCATTAGCGATTTTATAGCGTTTGCGGTTTCTGTTATACTTGACTTATCGAGTGTGAATATTTCAACAACCCGAAACCCTGACCAAACAAGTATAACCATCTTATCGCTACCATAACGGGCAATGTCAGCACTAATAAACATATCGCCACTATCAACAAAATCATTGGTAAAGATATTCTGTATCTTATCGAAGTCGATTAACCTTGCGGGGTCGTTATCAAATTCCCAATTACCATAATAAAGACGCTGTTTACTGTTTTCGTCTAATGCGAGTAAACTATCTAAATAAGACGGCGGTAAGTTTGGGTTATCAGTAGGTAAAGATTGTATAAACTTTCTGCTTTCAGGCATCGTGCCGTTTGCAGTTGGCAAATAAAACTTTGAGTAAGTCCAATTTTTTGCGGGGTTACAAGTTCCTAATATTTTAGGAATAAGGTTATAGTCTGTTAGCTTGTAACGAATACGGGAGGTAACTATTTGCCAAGCCTTAAAAGATATTTGATTACACTCATCAATAAACGCACCCGTTATCTCTAAAGAACCTAAACTATCAAAGTTTGGGTCTGCTGGATAAGAATACAAATCTTTTAAAAGTATTTCACTCCCGTTTGACCACGTTATAACGCCCGTTTGACTGTTGTAGTTGTAGTCTTTAGATAGTTTAAGTTTTGAGGTTAATTCAAAGAAAGTATTAAGGGTTGTTTCTTTTAACGTCTTAAGTTTTGAACGTCCTATCAACCACCTTGTAGCGGGATAAGTTTGGCATTGTTCAATTATCCAAAGAACCCCTAAAGCTGATTTACCACCACCCGCAGCACCTCCGTAAAGTATCTCTTTAGTTACATTGTCTTTTAGATAATAGACAGCGTGTTCTTGTTTAAGAAGTAGTTTCATTTGGTTTTATTCCTGAACCCAAACTAATAACGTTCGACGTAATTTCACCCTCCAAAGCGTTGGTCTGCATAGATAGTTTTCTCAGCTCTTCATCAGTAGACAGCAACTTCATTAAACCCATTTGTAAAGTAGCGTTTTCTGATTCATACCATTTTTTACGCATCAAAACTTTAGTGTTTGTTTTCTCTTTAAATATCGCCTCTTTTATTGCTTCCGATTTTTCCAACTCTAAACCGTAAAAAGTAGATGAGGCACAAGGCAAAAATGCAATTACGTCTTGAATAAAAAACAAGTTATTTTCTGTAATAGCTTTAACGGCTTTCTCTTCTAATTCCTTTTTATTGTATGCCATCTTTTATTCATTTCGAACAAGTAAAACCTACCTTATGCGATAAAGTAGGTAAACAGAGTCTTTAATTTACCTCTGCCTTGTAGTTAGTTTAACCCTAATGTCCTTAACTTAATTGTGTTTTGTATTTCTTCAAATATAGCTGATTCAAATTGCAGTATGAAATCTGCACCACTAATGACTACACCCATATTTTCGCTGTCTACTACATAAACGCCATCTACTCGGTTAACATCGAAATAAAATTGTCGGTACTCTTGTCCTTCCTCTGTATCGATAAGTAGTTTGGCTGTTATCATATAAGCAAATATACAAAACTTTTATTTAGAATCAATTTAAATTACAAAAAAAGTTTAAAAATGTTTGGTTGGTATTATTTTAATTACTTATATTTGTACGGTAATCAAATAACAAAATTATGGCAACTATTAAAAAACCAAGTAAAGCACAAGTTAAGTTAGATACTTGTAAAGATTTAGAAAAAACAATATTGGCATTAAACAATGGTGCTAAATTAGTTTTTGATAATGTTTTCGGCTACGGTGTTGAATATCCTACTGGGGGTTACTTTAAAATAACTAAAACAATTCACGATAAAATAACTAAAAACTTTTAATTATGGACTTATCAACTTGGGGATACGAACCTAATCACCCCGCAAACAATTACGAAGAGTTTAAGGAATACACCAACGAAGAGTTATTCGAGATTTACTGCGAAAACAACGAAGTGCCTAATGTAATTATAAATTACGTT
>Ga0315903_10005391_pt1 | contig 16695 bp, 34 predicted proteins | sample LakEriMetagenome_7_FD_203524 | JGI IMG/M metagenome (GOLD analysis project Ga0315903, IMG submission 203524) | Freshwater fungal communities from buoy surface, Lake Erie, Ohio, United States - Buoy 2 MA119 | ecosystem: Environmental > Aquatic > Freshwater > Lake | place: USA: Lake Erie, Ohio...
GCAACGCAAGTGCTCCGCAACCTCTTGGATTGTCCATAGCCGGTGGGTCATCGCCAGCCCCATGATTTAGACCGCCGGAACTCGCCGGGGACGGTGTGCTTGGTATAGGCCCGCCGCGAGTGGCCAGCCTTGGCGTGGTCCTCTGCCGTTTTCGTTGGCTCGCACCACGAGCACGTCACTTCCATGTTTCCCGTGTCGTTCGTGCCGCCGTTTTCGAGCGCGATCAAGTGCTCTAAAATCCACGTATCTTGTGGGCCGAGTGGCCTCGTGCATCGGTGGCACCGTCCACCACGGATCGCGAAGATTTCCGCGCGCTCTTGGGCGGTAAAGCGCTTGCGAGGCTCATGGCGAAACGGGTCGCTCATGTTACGCCGCCTTTTCTCGTAACAGCGCCTCGGGATCGAGGCCGGTTTCAACGCGGATGACCTCTTCGACGGCATCGCTCAAAGCGCAAAATTCTTGGTGCGTCATTGCCGCGAAGCTCTGCGATTTGGCCACGCACACCTTGATGTCGTCGCCATCTCGCCAGGACCAAGCGTGCTTGTTGGCCATCATCAGGAACACGATGGGGATCAATGCCGCCACGCTGTCCGCGTCGGCATCCGTGTGAAACGTCGCTATGTGTCGGTGCCCTGCCTTACAGAGCAACCATGCCCGTAAATGGTCTTCGCTGTCGGGTCGAAAGCGGTTGTCTCCGGCGCCTCGTTCGGGCCATTGATGAAACGCCGCCGCCACGAGCGCAAAGAAGCGATTGTGTTGCGGGAGTGATCGTGGCTTGCTCATGGGAGCCCCATTGATGCCCGGCACATCTTGTGTGCGCTCCGAACTTGTTCCCGAGCCGATGGCGACAATCCCTCGGCTTCGAGACACCGGCCCAAGGCTCTCATGGCCGATGCAATGACGAGTTGATCGTTGACGCGCTCTCGACGTTGGAGACTTTCGAGGGCTCCAAGCAGCGCGGCGTTGCTGGCTTCGGCTTCGGCGATGAGGGCTTCCAGTCCAGCGCCATCTTGCGCAAAGCCGGCTTGTTCACTCCGACGTACCGCTTCTCGAATACGTGGCATACATCCTCCCATCCGAAACCGCCGGCTCTCATGCTCTCGACGGTGTTGCGAACGCTGCACGCTTCGACGCTGAATTGTTTCCACTTGCGCTGGCGCTTATTCGTCAGCATCGGCCAGCTCCCGAAGTTGGGCGTTGAGATCGTCAATCGCCGCTTGCTCTGTGCGCCCGTATCCAATGGGACGGCCGGGCTCGTAGTCATCCTCGACCGCTTGCCAGTCGAAGTCATAGAGCGGGATCGGCGGGCATATGTGAGTAGTGCGCATCACGCAGCCCTCCTATACGCGGTGTTGAGCGCTGCAATGGTTTCGTCGACTTCCTGCAAGAACTCGACAATCGCGCCGCTCAACCCGGCAATGGTTTCCTCGTCACGCTCCAGGCGCGCCACAAACAGCCGAAGGTCCTCCGGCATGCGCGGATCGTAGGAGACAAAATCGCACCAGGACCGATCGGTGCAGGCCATTTGCCACTGCATTTGCAGGGCGTACTTGCCCGGCACCGACTTACCTAGAAGCGTCTCAATGTGTGTCGCCGTGTTCGGGCACTTGATCTCGACAAGGCCCGTTGTCCCGACCAAGCCATCAGGGCTTGCCCCGCTCATGGCAATCGATGGATGAGGCGCGAACGCGATCTGCTCCACGTCGGAGCCCGTATAGAAGCTGTAAGCGCTACGGGCTTCCGCTTCCGTGAGCACGCCCCATTCCATCGCTTGGTTGGTGTAGCTGTCGGCGAGGTTGCCCGTCAGCCGTTCCGCTACCAATTGCGCGCGATAGTTGGCGCGGCTGGCGCTCCATCCCGTCTTGGTCTTCGCCACGACATCAGCGACACGCGAGGCCGTCACCTTGCCAAGCCTGATCGCTTTCCATTCGTCCGATCCTTGTTCCATGTCAGCCCGCCTTTTTCTTGAGGGCTGCAACGGCGCGGTCGTAATCAGACGCCTTGAGGTCGGGCAACTTCTCAATCTTGAAGTAGCCGCAGAACTTCGGCAGATCGGCCTCCGTTGCCTCGATCAAATCGCGCAACGTGGCTTCCTGTTCTTCTGTGATGAATTGAGACGGGGCCGCGCCGTCCGTGTCCTTGTCGTCGTGGCCCACGAGATTGAGCAGAGCAAACGCCGCGTAGCGCTTGCCGTAGCTCACCGATGAGCCCCAACCCTGCACGTTATTCTTCGCCCCGCCCGTATCAATCGGCAGCGCCAGTTGCGAGCGCTCGGCGTGGCCGTCAACGTGCGTGATAACCGCCGTCACGTTGACGCGATCGGCGGCGGTCTGCGCGGTTTCGAACGTCAGCACCAGATCATTGGCCGCAAGCACCGGTTCGATCTGCGCGCACACCTCCTCCCACTTGGCGTAAGTGGATTGCTTGGCTTTGCCGACCTTGGCGCCGCGATCATCTTTGACGTTGACTTCGATCGTGCCCGTCTTGATGATCTTCGGCATCGCCGCCTTTGCTCGCATCAGCGATGCCGTGAACGCAGACTTAGCGGCACGAGCGGCGGCGCGCTCATAAAGCGCGTACATGCGCTCGATTTGTTCAATGTCGGCGCCGGTCGCAATGGCGCGATCGATAACCGAAATCAGCGCCGTTGCTTCGGACGCGGCGGCAGTGGGAAGACGCACTACGCTCCCGCCAGCACTCGCGAGACCTCGGCCATGCTTATTCCGAGGAGCACCGCCGCCACCATCAGCAGCAGCAGCGACACCATTATCGAGATCGCGTTGATCATTTGCATTGTCCATGTGTGTGTTCTCCCTTACGCGCCGGCCGCCCAGATCACCCAGGCCATGGCCGCGATTGTTCCGACTACAAAGCCCAGCACGAGGGCGTCACCCGACTGCATCTGACGCAACCTCACTGACTGAATTGATTTGTAGATCGGGTGGAGCCTGCTTGCCCCCGCACGAGCCCCCGCTAGGCTCCACCCGATCTCGCCGCCGCGTCGCAATGCCCTCTCAACGGCGCGGCGGAAACTTATGTGAGGCTGTAAGCCCACGCGGCCGAGCGATGCCGTTGCGGCTCGCCCCACCAGCGTGAAATCACCTCGGCCATGCGCTCCTGATGCGCGGCGCACGTCGTCAGGTGAGCATGCAGCGCGTCATACAAGGGCTTGGATTGGACGGGGCAGACTTCGACCAGATCGTTGTCGACTTCCTGGAAAATTTTCGTCACGCGCATGTGGCGATCGAACTCGAAGCGCCCGAACATGATGAGGGTGAGGTGATGCCCGAAAAGGATCACGTCGGGCTCGTCGAAGTTCAGTTCGAACTCAGACATGAAGCGCCTCCGGGTCAGCGCCAGCGGAGACGAGTTGCGCGCGGTAATGGCGGGCGGCTTCCTCGTATTGCTCGGCGGCCCGGCGGGACTTCTGAGCGTTGCGCACGCTGGACCGCCAGAGGTGCCACATGGCGTGAACGAGGGTGTTGGTCGGATGCGGATTGTCGGCTTCGATCTTGGTCGGGTGAGCTGTCATGTCCATGCCTCCGTGTTGTCGATCAGCGGACGCGGTGAACTGGGGTAATCCGGGTCACGCGCTTTGGTCGAAGACGTGGGGGTAGTCGCTGCATCGACCACCCGGCCGCGTCCGCTGATAATTCGAAATGTAAGGCAACTCCTATCACCCGTCAACACTATTTTTGCGCCCGTTGGCGACCATGTTGGCAACCTGTTGATAACTCACAAAAACAAATTTCCGCTTGACGGTCGAAAGGACCGGCCTTACAGTCCGGTCATGGCTAAGAAACCGATAAATCGTGATCCGGCTTTGCAGCGCGTCATCGCTAAATGCGGCGTCCGGGGCTTGGCTCGGGAGCTAGGCATTAAAGGCCCGTCCGTAGGGCAGTGGACTCGCATCCCTGCCGAACGTGTGTTGCAGATCGAAGCGATTACCGGCATCGACCGCGCCAAGTTGCGTCCTGATTTGTATGGGCCGAAGCGCCCGCGCCCTACCCGTCGCGGCGATAACCTCGCCGCGTAGTAAATCCCAGCGTCTCCGTTGCGTCCGCGTTGCGCCGGCTGACTTGCCGGGCGCCTGAGCTGTGTCCATCACCCTGGCCTGTGGATGGGGTGTGACACCTGCGAAGCTCAGGCGTCCTGCCAGACAGCCCACAGGAGGACTCTGCCCAACATGACCGCCGATACATGGACACCAGAGAACACCGCCCTTCTAAAGCAGCTATGGGCTGACGGCTGGACCGGCTCGAGGATCGCCGATCGCATCCCAGGCACGACGCGCTCGAGCGTCATCGGCAAGGTGCATCGGCTGCAACTCCCGCCGCGCAAAATCACAGTGCGCAAGTTTGTGCAGTCGCGAGGTTCGGCCGGAAATAACGACCGGCACCGTCTAATGAGGCGGCACAAAACCAAAACTAAAGTTCGCATCGCGTTGGAAAGCGCGGGCGTCTTCGCCGATGAGTTTGGCGATCAATTCGAAGTTTTGCCGGTGACGTTCGAGGCAGGCGGTAGCGAGGCCAAGCCGCCGCAGGCACGCCCCGAAGATGTGGCCAGCAAGTCCATTGTTGAATTGGAAGACCACCACTGCAAGTGGCCGTGCGGGGAGCAATCCAACCTCGACAGCCTTGTGTACTGCGGCGGCGATCGTTTGCCGGGTTTGCCGTACTGCGAAAGCCACGCCAAGCGGGCCTATCGCCCGGAGCGTCCGGCCAAGGGCCTTTTCAGGCTGACGGCGCTGGACTTCGACGCGCGCACCAATCCGCGCTTCGTCGACAATCGCGAGCCTGAACCAGCAGAGCTTGAACAAACAACGCCCTGACGAGAGCGGGCCATGCAGAGCGGCTCAGGTCAGGGCGTTTGAAGTCGGTGCGATACGCGACGCTACAACAACACGATCATGGACGGTGTTGATATGCTCCGAAATCTCGGCAGTTTCAAGGCGATTTGCCTCGCTTGCCTGATGTTTTCCGCGCCGGCAAAGGCCGACGAAACCCGCTACGCCTCCGACGCCTATTGGCAGCGCACATGGCGCGATTACGTTGGCGAGAGATCTGGCAACCGGCATCGCCCCTATCGCCACAAGCCCCAGGTTCGCGCGTGGAAGCACGTCCACCGCCCCCCCGAGCCACCACCCGTCCCGCCGTTGCACGCCGCGAGGTGCCTCGCCGAGACGCGCGCCGTGGGCAATCCGCACCTCACCCAAGATGAAGCGATGGAGTCCGCCAAAAGGCATTGGCAGGCCCAAGCAAGATATGACCACGGGGAACTCTACATGGACATTGCCTCCGCCCGCCACGTCAAAGCCCGTTGCTCGAGAGCCGAGACCAACGAAACCGCTGCCGGCCGCGCCGTCGAGACCATCACGGGTGGCACCGCCTGGCGCCAACGCTGCGAGATTGTGGCCCATCCTTGCCGGCCTGCATTGGGCGAGGTGACAAAATGACTCGCTGGTATCGCCGTTACTCGGGGACCGTGAGCGACCCGAAGCTTGCCGAAGTCGCGCTTGTTGTCGGGTGCTCCAAGGCCGTCGTCATTGCCACATGGGACGCCATTTTGGAAAGCGCCTGCGAGGCTGAGAAGGATGGCCAGTTTACTGCCACCGCGCGCCGCATCGCTGCCATTCTGAGCGAGCCCGTCAACGTGATTGAGGCCGTCATGGCTGAGATGGTTGCGCTTGGCATGATCGCAGACGCCTCGATCTGCAATTGGTCGCGCCGTCAATTTACCAGTGACAGCAGCACTGAAAGGTCACGCAAATTCCGAGCGAAACGCCAATGCAACGGCGATGAAACGTTGCAGGGACGTTGCGCAACGCCCCCAGACACAGAAACACACACAGACTCAGAGAATATATCTCTACCCTCTGAGCAAGAAGCTGCGCGCGAGAGTGAAGGGGTTTCAAGATTTGATTTGGTGGGGGTGAGGGTAGGGGCGGAAGCCTTCGAGATCACCACCGACGCCAAGCGAGCGGTTTGCGCAGCGCTGCAAATCGGAAACGCTGAGCCAATTGTTAGGGCCTATCGGCTTTGGCCGGGCTCGCGCCGAGCGCGGTCTGTGGATGCTCAGTTCCGAAGCTCCGCGCCGAAGATCTATCGCAACCTATCTCCGACCGACCGCGCCGAGTGCCAACCGCTGGCACCGCCTGAGCCTGAAATCATGATTACGCCCGCTCGCCCATCGTCGCAGCTTTCAGCGCTTTTGAAGAACGGTCGCCATGCCCACTAGCCCCGATGACGCCTATCGCATTTCGCAGCACGCCAGCGCGATCCTGAGCACCATTCGCGCGGCAAACGACGTGAAGTCCCTGAACTCGACTTACGCCAGTTGGCTCGATTGGGCTCGGCAGGAGGGCGTGTGCAGCCAGATCCGCGACCACATCGCATCGGCACGCGGCGAAGAGGAAGCCCGGCTCCGCAGGTCCGAAAAGGACCGGCAGACCAGCATCAACAACCGCATCGTGGGTGAGGGCAAATGACGGACAGCCGAAAATATTCCAACGTTTTGATGAGCGGGGCAGCACTAGCCTTTGATGATGCGAAGCATGTCGTGCTGCGCCGATGCGAGTCGGAGATTGAAAAACTTTTAATGATCGCGTTTTGGACTCGATCATGGACTGGCGACCTGATTTTGGCGGATAGCCCGATGCTGACCGGGCATCCTCTCGTCAAGACTCATGAGGATCTGCGGCGGCTATCCTTGGAAATTGGGCAATACACGCCTGTTGTGGCGAAGCAAGTGCACGTTGGTTCTTATCGAGTGGACTTCTGCATTGCATCACCGTCGCTAGAGCATTTCGACACATTGGCTCATCTGCTTGCGGTCGAATGCGATGGGCACGACTTCCACGAGCGAACCAAGCAGCAAGCGTCGCGAGACAAGAGCCGGGATCGTGAGTTGATGGAGCACGGCGTATCCGTGGTCAGGTTTACTGGATCCGAGATTTGGCGGGATGCTCTTGGGTGCGCAGAGCAGGCTTTAAGGCTGGCAAACAAGCCAGTCCAGGAGGGCTTAGAGCGAAAAAATCGCTCCATGCCATGGATGCCGGAGCGGATGACATGACCAACTCCGACCTTCGCCGCCGCGCCGAACAGATCATCTCCGTCATGGAGCAGATCGAAGAGATGAAGCTAGCCATCGCCGAAGCCTACGACGATGCCGCTGCCGATGGTTACACCAAGTCAGCCATGCGAGCGGCCATCAAGATCCATCGTCTCGACAAACGCAAGCGCGCGAAGCACGACCAAGCGCAGGCAGACCTCGAAACTTACCTAGCCGAACTTGACGGGCGCACGATGCAGGAGGCTGCAGAATGATCTGGCTCCGCTACGTCACCCTTGCCGACGTTGGACGGTTTCTCGCTCAAGGCTGGACGATCGACGACGACATGGCTGGAACACATCACGGGAACCATGCCGTCTTGATGCGATGGGAGGGCGAGCATGAGCCCGCCTGATCCGCTGCAAGCGCCGTTTCCATGGTTCGGCGGCAAGTCCAGTGTTGCCGACGTGATTTGGCAGCGCCTTGGCGACACTCCGAATTATGTGGAGCCGTTTTTTGGCTCAGGCGCCGTCCTCTTGCGACGGCCTCAAATCGGCAAGACGGAAACAATCAACGATAAGGACTCGTTTGTTGCGAACTTCTGGCGATCTGTGCAGGCGGCGCCGGATGAAGTCGCGAAGCACGCCGATTGGCCGGTCAACGAAACGGATTTACATGCTCGTCATTGGTGGCTGCTAACGGAAGGCGCGGAGCGGTTAAAGACAATTGAAGGCGACCCGTTTTCCTATGATGCGCAAGTCGCTGGGTGGTGGGTTTGGGGCGCTTGCTCTTGGATTGGTTCGGGATGGTGCAGCGGCCGTGGTCCGTGGCAATGGAGCGCTTCCGGTTGGTGCAAATATGACGGCAACGCCGGCATGGGCATCAACCGGAAGCTCCCGCATCTTGGCAACGCCGGCATGGGCATCAACCGGCAGCTCCCGCATCTTGGCGACGCCGGCAGGGGCATCAACCGGAAGCTCCCGCATCTTGGCGACGCCGGCAGGGGCAATTTCATCCGCGAATGGATTGCGGCTCTCTCTGAGCGGCTTCGAGATGTGCGCGTATGCGCTGGCGATTGGTCCCGAGTCTGCGGTCCATCAGTCACGCACAGGCACGCTGCAACGGCGGTTTTTCTCGATCCGCCCTACGCTGACACTGCGCAACGCACGGATGGCCTGTATTCGACGGATTGCCTGTCTGTTGCTCACGACGTCCGCCAGTGGGCCATTGAGCAGGGCGACAACCCGCTGATGCGCATTTGTCTCGCTGGATATGAGGGCGAGCATTCCATGCCTGACACATGGGAAACGGTGGAGTGGAAAGCGCGCGGCGGCTTTGGCTCTCAAAATGATGACGATGACGGCTTAGGTCGCGTGAATGCGCACAAGGAGCGTCTTTGGTTTTCGCCACACTGCATCAAGCCGGAAAAGTCTCAACGGTCGCTCTTTGATCTTTTGGAGGCCGCAGAATGAAGCTCCTAACTCTCATCCTCCTATTAAGCACTGGAGAGACTGACCGTCACGTCACTACGGCATGGGAATGCAGAGCGATCGAAATGGAATACGAGCGCGCTCTAGCCGTTGGCGGCTACATGTCGCGAGACGATGGAACCAAGGTGCTTGAGATCAGATGCGAAGCGCCGTCGTTCGTGGATCTTCTAAGCTTGTCATCCGATGGTCCATGTGAGGCAGACGCATAAGAGGGGAGCCGTAATGGCCTACGAAACACGAGACAACTCCGGGGCGCTGTTCCGCATCCCCGAGGAGGACATTAAGTCCGACAAGCACCCGCAATACGAGGGTGATTTCAAGGTGATCTGCCCGCACTGCCAAGCGCCGTCGAGCGGGTGGGTCAAGGCTTGGATTAAGGAAGGCAAGAAGGGCAAGTTTTTCTCCCTCGCCTTCAAACACAAAACAGGAGGCGGGGGATGAGCAAGGTCCGCGCCGCTCGCGCCAACGATGACCGCCGCGTGATCGTGCGGATCAATGAGGACGGTCTGATCGAGTATTACGTGGGCTCAGGCGTCGAACTTTTCATCGTTGATGAGGGTGTCCCGTCCGATCGCGTCTATCGCTGGTCCGGTGTCGCCACGCCTGAAGAAATCGATCAGATCATGAGCGACGACCCTGTCGGCCATCGTTTCGACGACAGCAACGCTGCTCGCAAGCTCGGCCAACGTCTGAACTGAGGGGCAACATGCCAACCGTAACCCAAAAGCAGATCCGACAAGGCCCGCCATCGAAGGCCGAGAAAAAGATGCGGGAACGCTTCGAAAGCCGCCAGCTCGGCAAGATGGAAATCACAACCGACGCCACCGGCAAGGTGACGCTGTCCCGCGTCCATGCGTATGACGCATCCAAAAAGCGACGCATCGCCAAATCCAAGAAAGTGAGGGTCAAGCGCCCATGAACCCCCACTGCCGCATAGGCCGCATCACGCCAACCGAAGCCGGGCTGCGCTGCCAACAGTTCATGGCGTGGCTGTTTGAAAGGCCGTTGAGATCATCGAACGACTGGACCATGGCGCGCTTCATGAGGGTCGAATGACGACCACCGAGCTGTTTTATGCCCATCTCGATCTGATCCAAGCCCGCGCAATGGACGGCGATGACGACGCAACCCGCACGCTCGGGTGCCTGGGATTGCTCATGGCTGGCTGGCGCCCCGGCGATCCTGATCCCGATGGCGACGGCGGCCCCGATGGCGGGGAAACCATGGCCCCACCAACGAACGTCATCGATCTCTATGCTTGGCGCCTCGCGTCTTAAGGAGTTGCAAATGGACTCGACACTCTGGCGCATCATCATGGTGGCTCCACAACGGGAACTCCGCGTCGCAGCCGAGATTGGGCGAGGGCTTGGCCTCGCCACCATGGTCCCGACCCAACGCCATAAGGTGCGCACGCGGGGGCGAGGCAACCAAGTCATCATCACCGAGCGCAGCCTGCCCATCATGCCGCGCTACGTGTTCGTTGGGTCGAGTGTGGGGGACATCCCATTCCGCGACGTGCTGGAAATCGAGCATGTGCATTCGCTGGTGCAGTTTGGGGCCGAGCCTGCCCGCCTGACTGGCGCCGATGTGCATGCCATCCGCCGCATGGCCGCCGACTTCGTAACCGGCTGGAAGGCGGGCGATCGAGGCATCATCACCGATGGCCCGTTCCGCTCCATCGAGGCTCTGATTAAGGCAGTGAAGACCGAGACCTTGAGCGTGTCCGTGCCCATGTTCGGGTCAGAAAGGCAGGTGGAAATCCGCGCCGACCAGATCGAAAAGGTTGCCTAGCCTATGGTCCGGGTTTTCCGGTTTTCTCGCTGGCGAAGCCCCTGTTTCCGGTACTTTTGCCGGGCCTGGAAAACCTCGGTCAAGCGGAAACCGTAGCGAATTCGCCGGCAATCAACCCGAATTCGGTCAGCCGATAACCGAATTCGGTCAAAGAAAAAGCCCGGCCAGGATTGCTCCCGCCGGGCGTTGACTGTGCAGGTTCAACTCAGTGCAACGTGATCGCCACCTGCCGGCCATCCCGTTCTTTTCGAAGCACGCCAGCGGCAACTGCATCCGCCACCCGCTTCGAGCATTCCCCGTCGCTGATGCCCGCTAGTCTGGCCAGCTCCGAGTTATTGACGGGGCGCCCGACTGTCCGAAGCAAACGCCGAAGCTCGGCAATCTCGCTGTCGGTGATCGGCTCAACCTTAACATCGCGCTCCGTGATGGCCTGGACCGGTGCCCGCGTGTGGGTGAAAGGCCCGAGACCGAAGAACAACGCCGCCCATGCACACAATTCAAGGCCGATGGGCAACGTCGCCGGGTGCCAGTCAGGAAGCCAGGGCTTAGTCGCTGGCTTTGCAGCCTCGACCTTGCCGGCCAACTCCCGCTGGAAGGCTTGGCGTTGGTTGAGCGTGAACGTTACGCCCGCACACCGCTTGCCGGCTCCTGATTTACACTCGGCCGCCGCCCACGCTTCGGCTTCGGTCACGAGCTTATCGGCTTTCGCCAGATCGGCCCGCAGCTTGGCTTGGTCGGCCTGGATCGTCTGTGCTGCCACCCGGCGCTGCTCCTGGGATTCACCCAAGCGCGACACGCCCGAAGGCAGCACGAACGCCAGCAACACCACGACGGGGAGAAGCAGAAGCCCGGCCTTGAGCTTTGCGCCTTCCCGCCATGCCGCCTCGGCCAATACTGGGAGCAGTGCGGCCGAAACGGTTGCAAGCGGAACGCCTAACTTGGTGATCGTGGAAACGCCCGAAAGCGATTCCCAGATAACCGCCGTTTGATAACCGACACACGCGACCGCAATGGCTGTTGCTGCAACGTGCGTCCAACGGATAGAATACCCCATAGTCTCGTCTCCTGGTTCAGTCAGGGTTCGGGATCAGGGCCGGGGAGGGTGCGCTAACACCCGCTCTGGCCCGCCTGCTTTTATGGGCAGGATCTTCACAATAGCAGGAGATTGATAAATTGTCAAGTTGATGCTCATGCGGCATAGTGACGCAGCATTAAAATAGATTGACGCCACGGCCAACATAGCCGATATTTCGTCTATGACCCACAAGCAAGCCCTTAGCATTCTCGTCCAGTGCGCCGGCAGCCAGCGCCGCCTTGCCTGCGTGCTCGATGTTTCCGAGGAACACATTTCACGGTGGGTCCATGGGCGCTACCCGGTCCCGCAATGGGTGATCGCCATGGCCGAAGTCATGGATCAACTGCCGCGCAAAGACTGGCCCGAGAGATGGAGCAGCAAATGAGCACATCCAAAAAGACAGAACACAAGCGCACGCCTGCCGGCTACGTCGAAATTGTCTGGTCCGCGCATTTGCCGACTGATATTGCCGACCGACTGGATAAAATGGCCCGCAAGCGCAAAGAGACGCGTGCCGACGTGATCCTCGCGGCCTTGATGAAATTTATGCTGGCAGACGCAGTGGCGGAATACTTGGCCCGCGATCGAGCGGTGCAAAAGCGGGCCGACAAGGCGGCCAAAAAGCAACAACCCCTTGCGCGGGCGCGCAAATCAATTTAGACGAAATTAAGAGACGAGCGGAACCCACCGGCCTGCACCCCATAGCCGGCATCGTGTAATTTCAGGGCCGCCCTCGGTCGCAATTGGCGACCCCCAATCCAGAACTGCGTCTGGAGCCCATGAACATCAATGATCTTCGCGGCACGCTGGCCCAACTCTGTCAGCTCGCCGCCCTCGCGCTTGCCATTGCGGCTGCGCTCAAACTCTTTGGCATCGTCTCAATCCGCCCTGGCGTCATCGAAATGAGCGCCGTGGCCATTGCGCTATCGCTTGCCAAATGACCGACATCGACGACATCGACGAAACTGAGATCGATGACGTGCAACTGCGGTTGCTGGATCTGGCCGAGATCTTCATCCGCTTTAACATCTCGCCACGCCAAGCGCTTGAATACATCCAAGAAACCTACCCTGTGATGCACATCGAGTTGTTGTCCGAGTCCGACCCTAACACCCTCCACTGAGAGGCCCCCATGAGACCCTTCGATCGCTTCATCAAGGCCATGCTTGGCAACCTCGACTCCACAGGCCTCATGTGGGCTCGCGTGGGTCTTGTCGTTCTGATCGTTGCTGCCGCCATGAGCTGGGGCTTCGGCGCCGAAGTGTCGTGGAAACACGCCGCGTTCCTCGCTTGCCTCACGTTCGTTGCCGCGTTTGGTCCCGAGGCCGCGCACCGCGCCTTCACGAGCGGCAAGACCACGGCCGGCATTGTGATCGCACTCGTCTGCGCACCGCTGCTTCTGATCGAGTTTTATTCGCATGCCGGATACACGGCAGGGTTGCGTGGTCACAACATTGAAACCGCATCCGTCCAGAACGTAAGGTATGACGACGGTCGCAATACCGTGGTGGACCTCCGCGCCAAGGCCGCAGAGTACGAGGCCCGTCTAAAGCGCCTCGACGCTGAAATGGCCGCCCTGGTCAATACCAAGGTGTCGGGCTGGGCTGTTTCCGTTCGCCCGTCGTCGCCTGAGGAACTCGACGGGCAGATCGCTGCCAAGCAGCTGGAAGTCGACAACGAAGCCAAGCGCACACGTTGTGGCCCCAAGTGTGAGGCCCGCACCAATGAGCTTGCCCACTTGAAAGCTCTGCGGGCAAAGGCGGTTGAGATCGCCACCAATTCCGCATTGCATGCCGCCACGCTGTCAAGCCTTGCCGAAGCTCGCAACACGTCTGCCAACATTCGCCACACGTCGTCGCCCGTCGTGCACCAAAACCAGTTTCTCGCTAAAGCCGTGACGCTGGTATCCACCGGCAGCCTTGAGCCGACCCCCCAAGTTCAGGCCGCCGCCGAACAGAGCGCCAACCTTGCTATGGCCATCGCCGGCACGGGCTTGCCTGCGTTTTGCTTGTTCATTGCCGGTCTTTATCGCCGACCAGACGACGAGACCGAAGAGATTGGGCGGGCTGCCGACGATAAAGGACGCCTTCACTCCCTGGGCCAGCCTAACCCGGCACCCGCCCAACCCACTAAGACCACCACCCAACTGGTGCCCGTCCCCGAAACCCGCGTGATCAAGACCACCATTACCGATCGCGCCTGGGCTGAAGCCTGGGAGTCGGCCATGCGTCAGACCAGGCTCGCCGCATGAACGACGGCATCGATATGACTGCCGTCCGCAAGGCCCTGCAAGACGCCGCTCAATCTCCCGAAAGCTGGTGGACAGATCCCGCCTGCCTCGTCAGCATTACAGACGAAGAACCCGACGAATACGACCTCCTCGATGAGAGCGACAAGGCCCAACTTGCCGCCCTTATGAGGCTTTGATGAAAAGCAATCACCGAAGCGGCGCCGACAAGTTTGTTCTCCGGGTCTTAAGCGGGAAGAAAATTTTTGACTTTGACGACGAGGATCATGTTGATGAGGTCGGGTTCTCGGCGGCCGTTGAGTTCATCTTGCATCGAGCCGACATAAAAACAGTGGGCCAACTGAAACGAATGTCTGATTCAGAACTATTACAAATCCCCGGCATAGGCCCTGGAAGGCTCAAGAAGATCCGAAAGCTCATCCCGTAGCACCAGCGGACAATCGGAGACGACCCGCACGATGGATATGCAAGTCAGCGTCGACAAAAACCAAGACAAGGGCAAGGCAAACCAAGACGGAAGGGCCAGGAGCCTAGCCAACCTCCGGCCGCAGCGCCCTGGGGAGCCCTCGCGCAACCCCAGCGGTCGCCCGAAAAAGGACTACGACCTCGCCGCAATGGCGCAGGCCCACGCCAAGAAAGCGGTCGAAGTGCTGGTTGAAGTCATGTCGGACGTAGGTGCGACGCCCTCTGCACGGGTCGCGGCTGCTTCGGAGATCCTGGATCGCGGCTTTGGCTCGGCGCCTAAGAGCCTCGACATCAATCATACGATGACGATCAGCGAGGCGTTCGAGGATTTCATTCGCTCGCTGGGCCACAATAATAGGGCGCCTGTTCTAGAGGCGACCATTGTTGAGGCCGCAGAGTAGAAAATTTTTACATTGGCCAACGCGCCAGTAAAAATAAAATACCCCAAAGGCAGGAATGGACTGGCAAACTCTGGTGTCTCGGTGGACGGCAAGCCCGTATCTGTTCGTCCTCGAAGCATTGTTTCACATGAAAGAGGAAGATTGGCGCCCGTGGGTTCCGGGCACGCCTCGGCCGGCACACTCGCCCAAGGGCATGGAGTTGTGGCAAGCCGACTTCCTCAAGGATGTTGCCCGCGCCCAGGTCGAAGGCAAGCGCCGCTTCACGGTGCGAAGCGGTCACGGTACGGGCAAGTCGACCACGCAGGCGTGGCTGATCCTCTGGTTTTTGCTTTTTTATCGCGACTTGAAGATTCCCGTTACGGCCAACTCATCCGACCAGTTGCGCGACGTACTGTTTGCGGAAATCGCCAAGTGGCATCGGGAACTGCCGCCGTTTCTGAGGGATCTGCTGGAACTGAACACAGAACGGGTGTTCGTCAAGTCCGACCCAGAATCGAGCTTCGCGGTGGCGCGCACGGCCCGACCGGAGCGTCCCGAGGCGCTGCAAGGCTTCCACGCTAATACGCTGGTATTCTTCGTCGAAGAAGCCTCGGCCATCGAGGATGTGATTTTCGAGGTGGCTGGCGGCGCCCTGTCGAGTGAAGGCTCGTGGGTGTTTCTCTTCGGCAACCCGACCCGGACTTCGGGCTACTTCCATCGGTCCTTCCACGCCAACCGTGACCAGTGGCGGACCTATCACATCCCGTGCCAGATCTCGTCTCGGGTCTCGGAAGATTACCCGAAGCAGATCGCGGCGGAATACGGCGAGCAGTCCAACGTCTACCGCGTCCGTGTGCTTGGCGAGTTTCCGCTATCCGACGACAACTCTGTCATCTCGCTGGGCTTGATCGAGGCGGCCGTCAATCGCGAGGTCTCGCCGAATGATATGGCCATCGTCTGGGGCCTCGACGTGGCGCGGTTTGGCGACGACACGACGGCATTAGCCAAGCGTCGCGGCAACGTCCTGCTGGAGCCCGTTGTCGAGTGGAAGAAGCTCGACCTGATGCAGACGACCGGGGTGATTATGAAGCTCTGGCATGAGACGCCACCGGAGAACCGCCCGGCTGCGATCAACGTTGACGTGATTGGTCTCGGCGCTGGTGTTGTGGATCGGTTGCGAGAACTGGGCCTGCCTGTGCGCGGCGTCAATGTTGGTGAAGCCGCCGCGACCAGTCCCGAGCGCTTCATGCGGTTGCGCGATGAGTTGTGGTGGAAGGCCCGCGACTGGTTCGACAGCAGGTCCGTGGTGATCCCAGAGGACGACGCTTTGATCTCGGAACTGGTTGGCCCGACCTACAAGCTGGAAAGCAGCGGCAAGATCAAGATCGAGTCCAAAGACGATATGAAAAAGCGCGGCATCAAGAGCCCGAACAAGGCCGATGCCTTCTGCCTGACCTTTGCCGGCGGCGACTTCGCAAATGCCGTGCTGCGCCGCGCGACCGCTGTCTCCGAGTATGACCCGTTCAACGTATCCTCGGCCGAGTTCGAGCGGCATGTGCGCCGCGCCTCAAGTTCCGGGATGGATTACGCACCGTTCTGATGCCTGTCGAAAGCCAATACCTCACCGACATCGATCTGCAATCGGTCTGCTACATTTGTGACCACATGCGCGAGCAGGACCGGCGCGAGATCTACGCGACGCAGCCGCATGACAACCCGTACCGTCTCGGCTGGGAAGCCTATCACCAGATCCGCAACATGGGACGCGGCCGCATTGCCTGGCACAAGGGGCGACCCGTTGCGCTTGGCGCCTTCTGCGAGGATTACCCGACCGTCTGGCAGGTCATCATGTTTGGAACGGACGAGTTCAAGGCCGGCGCCGTGCATCTGCTGAAGTGGTTTCGCCGCGAGGCTGCTGACATCCTGTCCACGCAGCACGCCAACCGGCTTTATTGCAACTCGCACATCGAGCACACCGAGGCCCACAAGATGATCGTGGCGCTCGGCGCCCAGCCGGAAGGCCCGCCGATGCGTCGGTTCGGCAAGGACGGATCAAGCTTCCAGCGGTTCGTCTGGTTCCCGGATACGAACGCTGCCGTGCTTCGCCCCGATTACGTGCGTCCTAAAGAGGCTGCTGCATGACTGCGCCCGTGCTGACCGTGGTTCCGCCTGTCGCGAACGATCCGGATGAGTATG
>Ga0315903_10005393_pt1 | contig 16690 bp, 27 predicted proteins | sample LakEriMetagenome_7_FD_203524 | JGI IMG/M metagenome (GOLD analysis project Ga0315903, IMG submission 203524) | Freshwater fungal communities from buoy surface, Lake Erie, Ohio, United States - Buoy 2 MA119 | ecosystem: Environmental > Aquatic > Freshwater > Lake | place: USA: Lake Erie, Ohio...
GTGGTCGATTTGTATTCTAGCAACCAGGAACCCTGGTGACTGGTTGCGTGGACAGTTGAAAGGTTTGGTTGTTATGCCGAAGGTTAATGGTAAAGAGTATCCGTACACAAAGGCTGGGATTGCCGCCGCAAAGAAGGCGGCGGCCAAAAAGAAGGTAGCACCCAAGCGCACCAGTGCGTCGGTGCGCCGTAATAACATGGACCGCTAGTGGCTTATACTAAGCCTGGGTTGCGTAAACAAATTCTTGCTGAGGTTAAAGCAGGTTCTAAAGGTGGTGCTCCTGGGAAATGGTCTGCGCGTAAAGCCCAGATGACTGCCGACCGCTATGAGCGGGCTGGCGGTGGTTATACTGGTTCCAGAACTGGTGCCCAGCAGTCTTTATCTAAGTGGACAAAAGAAGAATGGCGTACCAAATCTGGAAAGCCGTCCACCCAGGGTCCCGATGCTACTGGGGAACGGTATCTGCCCAAGAAAGCAATCCAGTCTTTGAGTCCTGAGGAGTATCGTGCGACAACTCGCAAGAAGCAAGAGGGTACCCGTCAAGGCCGTCAGTTCGTTCCAAACACGGCGGCGGCCCGCAAAGCAGGCCGTCAAGCCCGAAAGGCAAAGTAATGGCAACTAGAAAAGACCCTCGACTGGCTAGAGCCGGTGTCAGCGGCTATAATCAGCCCAAGCGTACCCCCAACCATCCTACCAAGTCGCATGTTGTTGTCGCCAAAGTTGGCGACCAAATCAAGACCATCAGGTTTGGTCAGCAAGGTGTTAGCGGTTCCCCCAAAAAGGCTGGGGAGTCGTGGGCGGAACGGACACGACGAGAATCATTCAAAGCCAGACATGCCAAGAATATTGCTAAAGGAAAGATGTCGCCAGCATTTTGGGCTGATAAGGTTAAATGGTAATCACATATTATATGTGACCAGGGACTCCTGTGGAAAACCATGCCGGCCTGTGACAAACGGCACAATAACATATCCTGGATATCCCCAACCCAAAACAAACCAGCCACGGCCCTAGGTTATTGGAGTCACACACATTCGCACGACCGTGCCCCCCCATGCGTACCCCCAGGGGTGCGTGTCGCGTGTTACGGGTCGGTGTTGTACCTGGTATCCACATCCAACTAGTGTGGTCTAACCGTATGACTTGACAAGCACGATTGGGGCGGCTATCGGGCAGGCGAACATGCGCGGTGCGAGCGTGTGTGTGCGCCGTGTGTATGGGTGTGCGCAGGCCGACGGCGTGTTTCCGGGGCGGAGAACAGCGCGGAAAGGTGCGGAGTCGGGGATGTTTGATTTCGGTCCGACGGTGTTCTAGGGTGTGGGGCAGACCGACCGGGAAGTGCGACCCGATTCGGTGGCAGGACGAGAGCGGCCCAGCAGGGTGAAGCCGTCCGGGAGTATCGGTGAGAGAGCGTGAGCCGTCTGGAGCGACAACGCCGATACCCTCATGGTCACGGCCAAGAACGTCTAAATCGGCGTGAGGTTCGATAGCCATGTCAGTAGCGCCACGAACGTAGTTCGCTGGACCTCGCAGTGATACCGACGAAGTCGGTTGACGGGGGGAACCCGAACGAAGTTCGTAGCAAGTCTGAGAAGCCACGGAGCATGGACAGACGCCCTAGGGGGTATGACCCAGCCTGGTTATCACCGTAGGTGGTCGGAGTACCCGACTATTGCCAACCTACGGTTGCCTGGTGGGACCGCCAAGGGAAGTGTCGTCTACGACGAAGTGGAAGATTAGCCTAGTGAGCCTAGTGTGTCCACGAACGGCTTAAGCCGTCAGGCAAGCGTATAGGTAGTACGGCACCCAGCCACCTTCGGTGGACGGTGCGACGGGTTCGATTCCCGTTCTTGCCACTATTCACAACAGTGAATAATTATACACAAGGAGGACCAGTGAAACTGGCAGACATGAATCCCAACACAGGGCTGGCCTTTAGGCCGGTAGGCAGGCACATCCGCATGGGGATGTGGACGCTCAAGGACGAGGTGGATTCCGATGGAATCCAGTTCCGTCAGGTGTGGCATTACGGCACCCTTATGGGTGAGTTCTACAAACTGGTGGCGAATTACACCACTGGTCAGGGTGCTAATGAACACGAAGTGTTCCAGTTCGCTCCCCTGTCCACGGGGCATGGTTCGTCATCGGACCAGCAGGGCATGAACAAGATTCTGTTCGGGACCGGCTGGCAGTTCCGTAGGAACGGTGGCGTCGCCCGGTACGAGCACACTGACGGTGTGCGTCGGTTCCCCCACTGACCCCCTAGGGGTCACAATTAGGGCTTGACATGGTGTCCGACCCGGGTCTACGATTCGGGTCGCCAGGTTCGATTCCTGGCAGTCCACGACCGACTACGTCGGTTATCCCAACACACAAGGAGGTCACCCTAATGGGTGCTAGCAAAGCAGGATGGATTCACGAAGTGAGATGGTACCCAACCGTTGAATCGGTGACGGTGCTACGGTCACCTGACGGTGACAAGGATAACGCCAAGGTGTTTGCTCTTGGTGGGCTTGGTCGGACCGACATTCGTCGGTGCTGTGCCCATCTGGGCCTGAGCGGTGCGGCTGAACGCAAGAATCACGAGATGCTGAACGACATTATTAATGTCGCCAAGTATGCTGGTTCGGTTTCACATTGTGAACCGAACACGAACTTCGTTCTAGTCACCCGACGCCACGGCAACGTGGCACCTAGTGCCACGACCCCGGCTGTCCACGCCGACCCCACACCTGCCAGTGTGGTGGCGCCAGTTGCCCCGGCGATTCCAACGTCGGCAACTTCGTTGGATGCTGTCATCATGGCGGTCGCTGAGCAGACCGCCACTAGGGTGGTGAGCGATGCTTTAGCATCGTTCGACCCCATTAGCGTGGACAAGATTGGTGACCTGGTTACGGCCAAGGTCAATGACCTTGTGTCTCGGCCTGTGGTGAACAACATCACGGTGAATGGTTCACCTACGGTGGCTATCACGGAGCGTGTTCACAAGCAGTTCCACGATGTGCTGAAGCACATCGCCGCAGGTGATGAGTTGTACCTGTGGGGTGGCGCTGGTGCTGGCAAGACAACGACGGTGGCCACTATTGCCACCAAGGTGTTGAACCGTAGGTTCGAACTGGTCACGTTCTCATCTCAGACGACTGAGGCGAAACTGGTCGGGTTCCGTGACGCCACTGGCGAGGTGCGTGAGACACCGCTGGTGTCCGCACTGCGTGAGGGTGGTGTCGTGCTGTTCGATGAGTTCGACGCTTGTCCCCCGGCTATTGCCGTGGCAATCAACACCATCTCCGCTAACCGTATGGTTAGTACCCCGGCTGGGACGTATGGTGTTCATCCCGATACGGTGCTGGTGTTCTCTGGTAACACGCCATTGGATGGGGCGACCAGTGCGTACAATGGTCGGTCCGCTAGTGACTTCAGCACCAAGGACCGTCTCAGCGTACTGGAATTCCAGTACGACGAGGATATGGAGTACGACCTGACTGTGTCAGCGTTGGATGGTGACCATCGTACTGCCAGCCAGTGGCTGGAGATTGTCCGGGCGTGTCGTCGTAATGTGCTGTCGATGGGCGGTGCGACTTCGGCTCGCATCGCTGTGACACCACGAGCCGCTATTGGTGGGGCGAAACTGCTTAAGCAGGGTTTCGGTTTCCAGTATGTGGCCGATGTGCGTATCCGTAAGGGTATGGATTCCAAGACATGGGACCAGGTTCGGAACAACGTTCCGGCCTTGGCAAGTTGAAAGGTAGGTGACAATCATGATTGTCAATAGCATCCGTGGTACTGGCAAGCAGGTCGTGTTCACTGACATGGCCGACGTTATCGCCACCTACGGTGGCACCCACCAGCCTGCGTATGACGGGAGTTGGGACTACGAGTGGCACGGTTCGTCCGACTTGGCGTCCGCCATTAGCATGCTTGCTAATGGTTGGGACGCTGGTCGTCGGACGGTGGACGCTGTCGTTGGTTCACTGGAGAGTGAACTTCAGACGGTGGCACACGACATGGTCCAGGAGATGGTGTACGACACCGCTGGTGCGTACCCTGACATGGGCCGGTACATGGAGGGTGAACCTGAATGTATGGTCCAATACATGCCGACGCCTGACACCACTAGTGGTCAGGTGACCAGGATTCTGGTGGACAATGGGGCCTCAGCGAAGTATTCAGCCGATTGGATGACCAAGCGTGCTGGTGCGGTTGCGGCGCTGGTCCATGTGTTGGGCATGGTTGGCAAGTCTGTCGAAGTGTGGATTGCTAGCCCCGTTACCATTAATGGTAAGCATCACGACACTGTGGTGTGTGTCCATCGGGCTGGCACCCCGTTGAATGTGGACTCTATTGCGTTTGCGTTGGGGCATCCGTCCATGTTGCGTCGCATCATGTTCGAAGCCCGTTACGACAAGACGACGGGTCACGGTGCGGCTGGTCACACCCAGCCTCACATCGCTGAGACGTTGGACTACGTCCAGCCTCACATTGTTATTCAACGTGCGGAGAATGAACCGTCTACGGTTCCCGACCCGGTAGACAAGCCGTTAGAATGGGTGCGGTTCCAACTTGACAAGTTGGGTTTGTTGGAATTCGCATCCGCATGATGGTGGTGTGGCCCTGGTGTTTCGTTGGGAGGCACCGGGGCTACGCCCCGAACATATCTAGTTGACACCAGCGTTGACCATCCACTATGGTGTGGGTGGTAATCACAAGCACATACCCCTGGAGGTGGGGTACATATGAACAAGCACAAAGCACCTATGGGAATCGTGATTCCCAGCGACATGAACCGTAAGCCTTATTGGTTGGCGGTCCAGGATTACACGGACATTCAACGCCATGTTGGCGGACATATCGATGCGGTGTCAACCAAGGTTGACCCTCGTGAGTTCGACCCCGGCCATGATGGTGAAACGTTCATGTTGTGTGGCTACGTCCACGATGAGGGTTTGCTTATTGGTTTGCCAACCAATGACCGAGCCAGCATCATGTTCCAACGCGACCTTGTTGGTGACGTTGTCATCATTAGTGGCACCAACCCCACCAACGGTGCGTATGACGGGGACAATTACGATGTGCCCACCTGGTATTCGGACAAGGTGTTCGACGGCACGTTGGAATGGGTGGTGCGCAACGCCGATGCGTTGTCCATCACAATGGCTACGGCTGTGGAGTTGGCCATCGAAGATGGAGTCTATAGTCAGGATGAGATGGACTATGTGTTCGGTCTGATGGAACGAGACATGTCAGACTTGGACCCTCGCCAGATTGAGTTGGTGAACAACGTGATGTTGGCATGTGTGCTGTATCACAAGGGTCGTAGCGCTGGGAAGTTGCCCAAGTATGACGCCCAAGGTATGGCGCTATTGGAAAACGGTGTCACCGATGAGATGATTGACGAGTTCCTACGCTCCGAAGGAGGTGAGTGATGCTAGAGGACGTTGTTAACACATACCTGAGGAAGCATGGTCACGCCACCGTAGAGGAGTGGGCTATCGTGACGATGGGCTACTGGTATGACGATGACTATGATGTGTGGTTCAACGATGAGTCTGAACCTGTTGACATTGAACTGAAGTTCATTCAGATGTTGGATGAGAACCATCTATTGGATGCTATTGATGAGGAGGTGTTCTAGTTATGGCTGTGTATGATGATGCGTATTGTAATGCGACCGTAGGTATTCTTGTGGATGTGTCCCGAGCGCCACGAGATTCTGACCATCGTATGGTCATCATTGAAACCGACGAACCTTTCGTTCGTCATGTGGTGCGACGGTTCATTAACAACTGGCAAGATGCCGAACTGTTAATTGACCGTCGTGTGTGCGTATACGAAAGCATGCTGATTGCTTTCCCGAACCCGTAGGAGGAACGATGTCTAGTGTTAGTTCTGTGTTGCGGTGGAACACGATGTGTCCACCAGCACTGTGGACATGTCCACGGTGTGATACCAAGGTGCGTACCCATATCTCCACGTTCCCTGTGGAGTGTCGCCACAAGTCTCATCAACGTGATTCGGTGATGATGGTTCCCAACAAGGAGGATAAGTCATGAAACAATTCGGTCTAGGACTAGGGGTGCTAATGGCGGTGCTGTTTGCCAGCCTGAGGTGTGCCCCTGAATATCAGCCCGAACCTAGCCTGGTTCCGCTGGCACCAGTGGTTGATACTATCACCCCCACTAGCGTGTCTCAGGCGGCTATTAACGAGGCAATCCGGCAAGATTCTGGCCAGTATCCTGACCAGCCGACAACCACGACCATCCCGGTAGCGTTGGTGGACCCCTTTAGCCCATGCCAAGAGTGGGTTCCCCTGGCCCTCCAGGCTGGCTGGCCTAGGGACCGGGAGGTTATTGAACGTCTGGTCAATATCATGTGGCGTGAATCACGATGCCAACCGTCAGCCTATAATGCTGGCGACCCGCATGGTGGGTCGTATGGTTTGCTACAAGTGAACGGCTACTGGTGTACGTCATCCAAGTACCATCCTAATGGATGGTTACAGGACCAGGGTGTGTTGGATGATTGTTCCAAGTTGTATGACCCTGCGACTAATCTGTTGGCCGCATGGCTGATGTATTCCTATAGTGTCCAACGTAACGGAGGTGACGGATGGAATCCGTGGAAGCAGTGATTGGGTGTGGCGTATCGGACCATGACCCTGATTGTTTGTGTGATGTGGTTATCCACAACCCTGTGCCGATTATGAACAACCCTGTTCGGGACATGTGGATGGGGCCAGAGTTGTGCGAGTATCGTGGACATGGTGCCAACGGGTGGACAGAGCAAGAAGTGTTGGCCTATCTGGTGGATATCGTGTATCTACATGACATGTATATCGCTCAACAGAAACTACCCAAGGTGGAACCTTGTACCCCAGCCAAGGGTACTAATGTGATTAATCCGTGGCGACTCATCAGAGTTCAGGTTCGTCAAGCATTGGCGGAGTCGTACTCTAGTGGGATTCGTAGCGTACTGGAATCGTTGCGGTTCACTGCGGAGCAGTTCACGCTAGCCGCCAGTACCGGGTCATGGCATATGGACATGGATACTTTGGTTCAGTTTGAGCAGGCTATCATGGACCCCAAGCGAACGCTTGGTCAGATGTCAGCACAGTTCGGCCTCAGTCACGACAGCATCACTAGGTTCCGTAGGTATTGGCCTAATCGTCCGACGGAACGTGTGATGCGTGGTTCGGGTGGGCATCCATATCAGAAGCGGATGCGTGAACTGGTGTTGTGTGGTGTCCCGTCGTCTGCTATAGTGGATGTTATCCAAGCCGAGTTCAATATCACCATCACTAAAGGTTCGGTACATAAACTAAGGTCACGGATGAAAGACCATGATACCACCCCCCATTAGGGGGTGGTATCATTAACCCAGCGGAGGTACAGATGAGATTCGACCCGAATGAGAAACATATCTATGTGCGCCAATCATGGATTGGTGACGCGCTGATATGTCCACAGCGTGCCAGGTATGCGTTGGCTATGCCAACGATGCGACGCGGCAGTGATGCTACTGCTATTGGTACTGGTGTCCATGCTGGCATTGAGAAGTATTTGACTGGTGAAATTACTGACCTGGATTCTTTCCAGGAATACACTCAGTTGGTTGTTGCTTCTGAACTTGATAAGGATATCAAGTTGACTGGTATTGCTGATGACCCCGAAAACCTTAGGGCTTGCGTGGACAGCATGACTAGTGGATGGTGGGATACCATTAGACCTCAGGTTGTTCTTGGTGGTTTGGTTGAACATAAGTTCCAGGCCCCTTTGAATGTCCACGCTTGTAATGGTTATGGTGTATGGCTTGAAGGGACCATGGATTATGTGGCACCCGATGGTGTTATTTGGGATTGGAAAACTTCCAGCCGAACCTATTACGCTAGGGAGAAGCAGTCGCAGTCGCATCAGGCGACCTGCTATATTACTGCTTCCCGTATCCTAGGTTTGGTCCCTAGTGATGGTGTGAATCTCTTTAGGTTTGGTGTTATGGTTCGTCAACCTACACCTAAGGCGCAGATTGTGACCGTCTCTAGAGGTGCCGACCAGGTGGCATGGTTTCAACGTCAGGTTCTTAGCGTGGTGAATACTGCTGTTACTGCGTGGGGTCAACCTGATTGGCCGATGAATGACCAACACAACTTGTGTTCTTCCAAGTGGTGTGATTATTGGTCGGTGTGTAAGGGCGCTCATTGGCGCGATAGTGATTTGGTGTTGCCGAACCAGTCGGTTGACAACACCGAAGGTACGGTATGATACAGTGTCCAACAACAACACAACCTTAGGAGGGTATGTGATTAGCAAGGATGAATCCATCATCACTCAGGTGGTGGCCAAGATTGCCAGCGAATTGACTGGTGTCACCCAGACTGACGGTTCCCAGGAACAAATCCAGGCCGTATACCTTAGCCATTTCGACTTCGTTCGTGAAGTCGTGTTCGGCGCACATAACATTCAGACCACCCCGCAGGTGACCATCACCAACGCTACGGCAACCACTAGCGTTAATGCTATGGCTACCGAAGCCGAGTTGATTGACATGTTCAACGCCACCCCGGTGGAAACCCAGTCGTCTGGCATTCGTGTCGTCGGCACACAGCACGGACCTATTCCGTCCTGGTTGTCCGAACAGGCACGCCGTGCTGGCGTCACCAAGGTGTACGACAATCGTGACACCGCTAATGCGGAGAACCGTCGGCCCATGTTCAAGGCCGCTGACGGTACGATGAATGCCAAGGGTCAGCCCGTTGCTTTCTGGCCTCCGAAGAAGTAACGGATGGATAGCACAACGCTAGAACAGCGTTGGGCGTCACTTGGACGGGGCGAACCGATTTCGGTCGCCCCGTCTGACTTGGCCCCCCAACATTCCTACTATAAACCTTTGACCGAAGCGGTCACCGAATTCGTACACTGGGCGCAGACACCAGAAGAACGAGTCTACTTGGGGTTCGACCAACTGGATGCGCAGATGCGAGGCGTAGCACCATCAGAGATGCTACTCATCAACGGCTACAGCCATAGCGGTAAGACCATGTTCTTACTATCTGTCCTCGCAAACAATAGAGATAAGCCTGTAGTTTATTTCTGTCCAGATGAACCACGCACACTGACACTGGTTAAGTTGGCATGCGTAGCGAACGGTGTTCACGCCAACGAACTAGAGCAAGCAGTCGCAGACAAAGACCAACGCGCCATTGACCTATTGAGAACTACTGCTACGGAACAGTTCCCCAAGTTGGCAGTGTTTGACCAGCCGATGACTCTCAGTGATATGGAACGTGCTATTGGTGAAGTGTCTGATGTGATGGGTAAGCCGTCGTTGATGGTGTTCGACTATTTGGAATTGCTACAAGGTGGAGGCGAGGACGTACCGTCAAAAGCCAACACCATTAAAGCATTCGGTAAACGGCATCATGTACCCTTGGCGGTACTACACCAGTCGTCCCGTAACAGCGGAGCGGACGGACGCAAGCAAACCATTAGTTCAGGTGCGTATGGTGGCGAGCAACAGGCGTCGCACATTATTGGTGTGCGTCGTAAGAAGTTTGAAATCCAATCACAGATTCAGGAAATCAATGAGAAACTTGCCAAGGGTACAGCGACTGAACGCCATCTGGAAAGGCTTGACTTCCTCCGTTATGAGGAACGTATTCATGAGAATACTGTTACGCTGAACCTGGTCAAGTGTAAGCGTCCAGCATCGACACTATTGGATGACATGGATTATGAGATTGAACCTGGGACTGGGCGACTGTTGCCTTTGTTGGGTGTGCCATACGATATGAGTGTCGCATCACGCAACGAACCTGGTTCAACTGCGGAGCAGTTGACATTTGACCCGGTTGTTCGTGACCTGGTGTTCGACTAAGGTGCCGACCCATGACCCCAACCGACCAATTCATCCAACTGTTTCGTGGACGAGGTGACTGTTTCGGCGCCGACGAAGGCGGATGTGTACGTCAACCGTTGACACGAGAAGTGTTCTCATCCCATCTGATGGGTGACCGTGGCATCGGTGTCTACCCGGCAGTACCAGGCAACCCAGCATTCTGTGTATGGGGATGCTCCGACATAGACGTAGAAGATTTAGGTGCGGCCCGTCTGCTACAGCGCACACTAATGGCCGCTGGTGTTATCTCCTGGGTGGAACGTTCACGTTCCAAAGGTTACCATGTGTGGGTATTCTCAGGTGCCCCAGTGCCCGCAGAAGCGATGCGCAACATGCTATTGGCCGCACACCAAGTAGCCGACTATCCGGCACGAGAAGTCAACCCTAAACAGTTCGACGTATCCGTAACCAAAGTCGGCAACTATGTACGTCTGCCATACATGGGTGGCTTACTGTCCACGCCAGAACGTCGTGTCATCCTGGATGGGGACGACAACCCGATGCCGTTAAACGTCTTTCTTGCTGACGCAACAATGACGATGACCGACCCGGAACGCATCAAGTTTCTGGCGTCACACTATGTGGCGCCGAAACCCACACGCCCTGCTATTGACTTCGACAGGTTGGACGACGAGGACCTGGAGGATGCCCTCAGGTCAGCATCACCGTTGGCCCGTGTCATCTGGAAGCAAGGACCCCTAGAGGGACAGGACCGTTCCACCGCACTGATGCGCCTAGCACATGTGTGCTTCAGGTCAGGCATCACACCCAGCATGTGTCGTGCTATTGTCATCGACGCCGACAAACGATGGGGCAAATATCATTTGCGTGGCGAACGTGGCCTAGAGGAAATCAACAAGATTGTGGAGCGTGCCTACAATGGGTAACTATGTACGTCTAGTTACTATCACCGAACAGCCATACGGCACGTTCGTATCCGAACAGATGCCTATGGACACGCAGTGGCCAGCAGGCGACCCATGTCCCAACGACAAAGAAACCCTAGTGGTATTCCAAAGCAGAGAGTATAGCCGTGGCTACACGCAAGAAGAAAACTGAACACACCGTCGTCTATACCACTAGGCCACAAGTGAAACAGCGCCCGCGTATGACGCGGCGCGGCAAAGCATACACGCCCATCAAAACCCACCTAGCGGAAAACACTATTGGTGAAGGATGGGATGGCCCCAAGTTTGAAGGCCCCGTATTTATGCGAGCCAAGTTCTCACGCGCAGGCACGGAAGTAACCGTCGGTATCGCTAATGCGGAACAGTCCCCTTTGAGGGGAGACATAGATAACTATGTTAAACTAGTGATGGATGGATTGAACGGCATCGCCTACGATGACGACAACCAAATCGTATACCTGGAGGTTTACAAGCAGTGAACGAAACAACAGACAACCCTATTGCGGTAGGTTTCCAACTGCTTGTCGCAGGCATTGAAGCCCTGGCGGAGGAAGCCGCCATGGGCGAACTGTGGAGACATGTAGCAGAATGCTACTTCCTGAAGGAAGGCGACCCCGAGAACCTGTATCGGCAAGCGTTGGCTATTTCGGAAGGCCGAAGTAATGGCCAAGAATAGTGCGTTCGATATACCCAAACCGTACTTCCCTGACGACCTGAAATATGGGAAGCGAGGCGAGGCAGTAGTGGAACAGTTCCTGAAAGATATCGGCCAGGGTTCTCTAGAGGTGAAGTCCGACCGTTATAGGAACGGTCGTATGGTTCTAGAGATTGAACAAAACCCGAAAGGTCGGGGCTGGAAACCATCGGGGCTGTCAGTCACCGAAGCAAAATGGTGGGTGTACCAATACAATCTGGATGGCGCATTCACTATTGTGAACGTGGACAGAGCACGCCGATACATCGAACTGAACAAGAACCGTCTAGAGTTGAAACTGTTTGGTGTGCGTGGCGATAACGCCTCGCGCGGATATCTGCTTGAACCTACGGATGTGACCGACCTATTGACTAACCCCGAGTATGATGGTGTACCTTTGGATGAGCAAGCACACGCCGACTGACCCGTTCATCCTCAGTGAAATCCTCGACAAAGTCGGGACTGACCCAATAGAACTATTGATGTCCGGCATCAACGAATTGGAACCCGGAACATTAAGCGACGGTGTTGCCACCGCCGTCCAGTCAGCCAAAGATTGTCTCAGTGAACGTGACCGTTGGGTGATTGACGCCGTATACATTTGGGGGCATTCGTACTCTGAGATTGCTGATATGATGGGGTACTCATCGAAAGCATCAGCGCACGGCGCAGTGAAATCGGCGCAAAAGAAACTGAAAGAAATACTGGAACTAGATTACAGAATCATTCGGATGATGGAAAGAAAGGTACATATGAGTAACGAAACATGGGCAGACGCCGCGTGGCGTCACCTCAGGGCGATGGACCGATGCGCTAATGGCGGCGAGTTCACACCCGATATCTTCGACGCACACTTCAGGAACATGGGGGCATGCGTCAAATGTTTGGACACCGATAAACTGGCAGACATTTGTTGGAGCGCAGGATGCGAAGCAGGCCGCGCCCTAGTGACCATGGGTGTGTGGGATATCGAAACGCTACAAGACACCCTGTGTTCCAAACAGCATGACTATGGGCATGACAACATTAATGCGTTCGGTATTATCGGCGTAGCAGTACGCCTCAGTGACAAGATTGCTCGCTACAAGAACCTGCTTGGTAAGCAGAACCGTGTCGCCGGGGAAACAATCGTGGACACATTGACCGACATGGTCGGCTACGCTGTCCTCGCACGAATGTTGGAAGATGGAACATTCCAACTGGACCTAGTTATGGAGGACCCGTTTTGATGGCACCCCGGAAACATCGCACAACCACCGACCTTGGCGAAGCCAAGCGCCAACTAAACAATGTCAAATCCATGGTGGTATCATTGGGTTTGCCAATGTCGAAAGTGCGTACACTAGATGACGCAATCAACGTCATCAACCAACTAGAACAAAGGACCACAGAAAATGTTTAATCGCATCACACGCAAAGAACTGGAACGACAGAACCGCGCATACCGTGACGAAATCATCGACCTGTATTTTCGGGTATGGACGCTGGAAGATATCGCATTGGACGCACAGTTCGTGCTCGAAGAAAACAACATCACCAATTACAGTGACATCGCAGAGGACATTATTGACCGGGTTGACGAAATCAACCTGAAGTTGAAAGCCACCTCTCCCGATGAGGACGAGAACTAGGAGGCCATCATGGCCGACATGTTCGACCCCCACGAACTAGAAGAAATGGCAGAACGTCTAGCCCGAGTGGAACGCCACGAACAAGAAGGCTACGAGATGACATTCTTCATCAACCAGAACGACGCCCTAGAGTTGTTGGACACATGGCATCAGGCTCGCCTTGGTGAGCCGATGGCCATGGCCAAATGTTGGACAGAGTTCGGCAAAATCATGATGCGCCTAGAGGCTTCAGTGGATGACGACATTACAGACTATTAGAAACGGATTCTTATTGGCATTCAGTTTCGCCATAGGCTGGATGTTGGGAACAATCGTATTCATTATCGCCGTAGCAGAACACTTCCGAGGATTAGAAAATGGACGCAGAGAACAACAAGGTAAATCCCTTACGGTTCGTGTGGCTAGACGCATACGAAGGTGAAGGTGAATGGCATGAAGCCGGAGTGTACGACCCCGAAGATAGACTGATGGTAACCTACGGGTATCCTATTGCGATGAACCGCAACTATGTTGCGGTCGCCTCAACCTATGATGAGACAGGCAACAACTACGCTATGGTTATCAACATTCCGTGGGGAATGCTGAAAGAAGTATCTGCTATCCCTGAGGGGAATGGCCTTCTGCTGGCTTCAACAGATGCTGAAACACTGCGTCAAACCATTCAGGACTATCGGCAACGGCAGGACTAAGTTCAACATGAATCCACTTGCCACCCGGCGCACCTGAAATAGTCTTAGAGGTATACACCTTCCAGCCGCCACGGTCGCACCGCCAGGTGCGCCCCCACGGCTTAGGCCAATAGTCTGCCACCATCTCAACACCCAACGCATCAGCGTTACGCACAAAGAAATCAACCAACGCAACCCCATCCTCACGGTTAGCGTAACCAAAGTCAACCGCTCTGCCAGTCGCGTGGACACTGGTGTTCCCAGGCTTGCCACGCATGTCCCGAACTGTCCACGAACCAAGATTAGTAATCTTGCCGCCATTCAAAAACAATACGAACTCAATCAACCGATTCGTACCTGCTCTACGTCCACGAGAAATAGAATCAAATCCCGTATACTTGCGCTTCTTAGCGAACAATCCCATCATCAATCCTTAGGTTCCAAATAACCCCTACGGGTCAGGTTTGATAGCAGGTCGCGCAACGCGAACTGCCGACGAATCAACTCATTAGCCTGCTCCTGCTCCGTAACACCACGCAACGGAATACCAGTCGTAGCACTAAGGATGCTGTAAGGCTGACGTTCAATATAGGTTTCCTTACCACCAGCCTGAGGAATCAACCGTTGAACCTGGGCCAGTGTTGGCAGTAGCGCAGGCAACGCATACCCTGCCTTGGATGATGTGACCCACTGGCCGTCCGCATTCTGGGTCGTCTGACCAAATAGTGCGCCGCCAATAGCAGACGGGATATCCAGTGGGCCACGAACTTCATATGGTTTCTCCGAGAACGGAATATCCAAACCTAGTTGACGGCTACCAAACAGTTCAATCGGAACCCGGATAGCCGGGTTCAACTGTGATGCCAACCGCATCGGGTCGGCAAACATGCGCAACTGGTTTTCCATGTCGATGAACGGCAAGTCAGGCATGAACACACGGCCACCCGGCCCACTGATGGGACGGTTGGCCAACATCCACGGAGCCATAATCAAACTTGAATCAGGTTCAAAGTTCCGTTCCAACGAATCATACGCACGATACAAACCGGGCCGAGCAATCTGATTCATAATCTGAAGCGGAATGTTACGGCTAGCAAACGTCCAGAACGGGATAACCGTCTTGGCTACCTCATCGAGTTTACTCAGGTCCGTATAATCAAAGTGGTAGCGGTTCACTTGAGCAACGGCACCATCAAACCCCAAGTCCCTTCTCAGCGAGGACAACGCGAGCGACATGCGAGCCGCCATTTCAACCTGCTCGTTACGGTTGCGCCACTTAGTAACAGGCTTAGAGTTCAACCAACGCTGACCCTTAGAGGAAGCAATAGGATAAAAGAAATCGTCTGCTGTCTGACCGGCACCCGTAGCCATAACCACATTGTACGCTTCGTTATACAGGCGCCGTTCGCCAGCAGGCGCCATCGCCAATGCTTTTTCCACACCATACTTCAGTGCGTTCTGCGAAAACCTGATGCCCTCAGCAGTTTCGGCAACGCTCACACCAGCAACAAAGTTGTTGAACGACGCCGTCATGGCGTTACGCACAATAAACCCAGGGGTCAACATCGCTGTCACTTTAAAGAACCGTTGATACCTGAAGTAGGCATCCAAAAACTTGTTGAATTCCTTCGGGTCCCTAAGGCTTTCAATGCGTCCGAATAGCATGTCACGCACCTGCGGTGGCATCTGAATGCCCATGCTTTCAATACCAACCCAGCCGTCAAGAATGTCATCAACCAGTCGGCCACCGACCTCACCGGTCTGAGCCTTAGCAAACATCAACTTGCCGAAATCAACATACTGTTCCAGCATCGCAACCTGAGCCTCCAAGCCGCGCTTCTGAAGGAAGATGCGTTCCAACGCATCACGCTGAGGTTCAGTGAAAATCTGTGGGTTACGAATCTGCTCGAACACACGCTGAACCTGGGTGTTCCATTCCTTGACAACCTCAGCCGACGCACCCTTGGGAGGCTGGTCCGCCAATAGACGCTCCAACTGCTGGAGGTCGTCCCGATACGCCGCACCATACGACTGCTCCCAATCAGCGGCCTGTCCACGCACAGCCTTAGAAGCATTGAGACTGGCCTCAACCCTGTTATAAACACTTTCAGCCCGCTGTGCTTACTTGGTCAACGGGTCATCAGCAATAGCCCTAGCCAGTTTCTTCTCGTCACTAGCAATCTTCTTGGCATCCTTATTCAGTTGCTTGACGGCTTCTTCACGGGTGACAACCCGTGTGCCACCCTTGCCATCAGGAATCTGAACCTCTTCGGAAGCACGACGAACTGTCTCTCCAGCCTCGCGGACACGACCCTGAAGGCGCTGGGCGCTAGTCTTGACACCACCAGCCTGACGGCCCACGCGGGCCGCTTCAGCCTTGGTTGCTTTAATGTCAGCGACAGCGGCATCCAACATATCTTTCTGTGCCGTATAGGCGGCGATGGTCGCTTCACGCTCACCTTGCGCCGCCAACAAACGCATGGTGGGGTCCATCTTGCCACCAGACAAAGCCTGAGCGACAGCATCAGGCACCTCGTTCAGCGTGTTCTGCGCATAGTCACGGCTAAGAATAGTTCCGGCTTCGGTGCCACCAAGAATAATATCCTCTAGGTTGACACCGATAATCCCACTCATCCCACCGCTAGTGGGGTTGCCAATCTCCGAGATGGCTTCAGCCAACATGTCGTAGCCGTCGTCAAACACATCATCTGGCGCACCGTTAACAGCAACTTGACGACCCAACCAGTCATCCATGAGCATGCCGATATCTTCGATATCTTGATTCAATTCGGCCAGACGAGCCGCAGAATCAGTTCCTTCGAACGTGGCTTCGTCCGCATACTTGCGACCCATACGGTCAGCAATAGCAATAATGCCAGCCAACTCCGGTTCGGCATCAAC
>Ga0315903_10005395_pt1 | contig 16683 bp, 9 predicted proteins | sample LakEriMetagenome_7_FD_203524 | JGI IMG/M metagenome (GOLD analysis project Ga0315903, IMG submission 203524) | Freshwater fungal communities from buoy surface, Lake Erie, Ohio, United States - Buoy 2 MA119 | ecosystem: Environmental > Aquatic > Freshwater > Lake | place: USA: Lake Erie, Ohio...
CTCTCGATATTTCAGTTCTTCTAGTATTTGTATCGGTTTTGGCCGGTAATGTAGGTAATATCTCTCGAGCGCGTCGTGTAAAGGCATCTCATCCTTCATCAAAATAACATTATATCGATTATGAATGAAGTGAACCCATCGTATAAAAGATTCGCGGGTATCTAAATACGGTTGAACGGGATACTTGCTGATCATTCTATCGAACTCAGCCGACATTTCCGGGTCAGGAATGATCATTGAGAAATTTCGGATAAAATCATAGTAGTTTTTACGCACAATGTCGTTTACGTGATCTGGATAGTTAACCGCGGCGGTCATTAACACGAACCAATAATGCGGACCCCATATTTTCGCATCCAGCTTAAGCATATGGCTTCTTATGTGGGGTGCTTATTATGAAACAACATAAAAACAATAAGAGAAATACGATAAGCCGAATACGGATAAGCCGAATGGAATATTGTATACAGAAATCTTCTTCTTCTTCTTCTGGGTGTGCATCGATGCAAATCACTACAAAAAAAACAAATAACCCTAAATCTGAGTTATCCTACTTGGAAATTATTCAATTACGACAAAATAAACCTGTCGTGGAGGATAGTCTGGGGGGCGGTGGCGGCGGCAGCGGCGGCGGCGGAACTGGGGATGTGAATAAATATTTCTGTAATAACTGTAATCGTACGAATCACGTATACAATACTTGCCGCGCACCGATAACTAGTATTGGCGTAATTGCATTTCGATGCGGAGATACGGGTCCAGAGTTTCTTATGATCCGTCGGAGAGATTCATTCGGGTATGTTGATTTTATCCGCGGGAAATATTCGTTAAATGACGAGGCATATATCCAGCGCATTATTGATGAGATGACAGTCGCTGAAAAGGCGACATTATTGCGTCTTACATTTGAACAGTTATGGCGGTTATTATGGGGAGAATATACGCGTGGGAGTCAGTATAAAAACGAAGAACATGTTTCTTATGAAAAATACCGCCAAGTGCTTGGTGGGATACGAACGAAAGATGGGCGTGTAAAAACCCTCCAACAATTCATCGACGAGTCTACAACACGATGGAACGAAACAGAGTGGGGGTTTCCGAAGGGTCGGCGTAATTATAATGAGAAGGACCTGCCGTGTGCGCTGAGAGAATGTCTGGAAGAGACGGGATATGATATAACCGCTGAAAATGTTATCCAAAACATCGCCCCCTTTGAGGAGATATTTATGGGGTCGGATATGAAGTGTTATAAACAGAAGTATTTTCTAGCAATGGTGGATTTAGATAAGAAACCGAAAAAGGCGCACGATATTATGGAGGTTGGTCTTATGAAATGGATGTCATTTGATGAATGTATACAGGCAATACGACCCTATAATTTAGAAAAAATCGGGATTGTTCGTAAAATCAATAACATATTGTCCCGCTACAGAATATTTTGAACTATTCTATTTTGAAATATATCCTTTTTATTTCGTATAGTTATATAAAGGATAACTGATTCTAACATACAATGGAAAATCAGAGTATCAATCAAGAGGAGGTTGCTAACCCTGTAATTGTTCCGGCGCCGGCGTCGGCGCCTCCCTTGTCTGCATCCCCTCCCCCGCCGGTTCCACCACCCGCGCCTAGTGGCGATAATCCAGATGTTGCCGATATTCCGAGAGAAATCGATGAGGACGAAGAGAATAATCCAATGGAGTTGACCGTCGCATCGGTTGCAAGTGCAGCACTGGCGGTTATGCCAGAGGCGGAGGCGGTGGCAGCACCGGGTAAAAAACGCGCCACCTCCCGCGCCGCCTCCCCCGCCCCTGGCCCTCGCAATCCTCCTCCTCGTTCCAAGGATATAATCGCGCGAATGAAAAAAGACCTGGAAGAAGGTAGAAAACGACTCAAGCCAGAAGAAATCAATAACCCATTTAGTAAGGAGTTCAACCGATTATTATTGAAAAAGGAATTGCTTGAACGAGAGATGACAATACACGATATTGGGGTATTGCCGGATGATGACCCCGCCGCCACTGCCGCCGTAGAAGGATTGTACCCAACATTGAATGACCCCAATTTTAATACCAAAATCGCCCTTCGAAAAGAGTTTTTTGATACCAAAATGGACGTTGATAATACAAAAAATGTCGAAGACGAGGCCGAGGTGTTGTGTAATGCACAGATCGAACTCGCGCCAAACCAGCAGTTTGTCCGTAATTTTCTTTCAGTTGAAACCCCTTACAACAGTCTGCTTTTATATCACGGTCTTGGAACCGGAAAAACATGTTCGGCGATTAGTGTCGCAGAAGAGATGCGCGATTATATGAAGCAAATGGGAATTAACCAGCAGATTATTGTTATTGCGTCGCCGAATGTACAGGAGAATTTTCGACTTCAACTCTTTGACGAACGAGAACTCCGAGAGATTGAGCCGGGTGTTTGGAATATACGGGCGTGTACTGGAAATAATCTTATCAAGGAGATAAATCCGATGAATATGAAGGGATTAACCCGTGATAAAATCATCAAACAAATCAAGCGGGTGATATCATCTCACTACTTATTTTTTGGGTATAATGAATTCGCGAATTATGCGCGGACCAATGCAGCAAGTATTGGTATTTCACAAGATGATGCAGTTATACAAGAGGTTCGGCGTAAGTCTTCGGCGGGAACGGGTGCTGCGGTAGCTTCCGCCGCCGCCGCCGCCGCCGCAATGAAAAAGGGTCGTCGTTCGGCGGCGGATATCGCCAAAGCGGCTGAAACGGAGACACTCGCCATTGAAACGCTCTCCGTTGCGAAACTGCGTAAACTCTTTGCAAATACATTAATCATCATTGACGAAGTTCATAATATCCGTATAACCGACGACAATCGCGATAAACGCGTTGCAAAGATATTGTTTCAGATTGTTCAAAAAGTAAACAACGTGCGCCTGTTGTTATTATCAGGAACACCGATGTATAATAGTTATAAGGAGATTGTATGGTTGATAAATCTTATGAACTTGAATGACCGACGCGCCACGATTGATATAACAGAGGTCTTTGATGAGCGCGGAAACTTTCGTTTGGATGCGGAAGGTCGAGAGATTGGAAAGGACCTTTTAATTCGAAAAGCCACGGGGTATGTTTCATTTGTTCGCGGGGAGAATCCATATACCTTTCCATATCGAATCTTTCCGAGAGAACACTCTCCCGAACATTCGCTATTGGCAGCGCTGAGTGGCGGTCTTCGATATCCGCGCACCCAACTTAATGGGCGTCATATTGACCAACCTATCGAACATATTGATGTGTATATGACACAAGTAGGCGATATTCAGGAAGCTGCGTATCGGTTTATTATTAATGATATGAAGGCGATGTATATTTATAAAAAGACTGCGATGGTGCGGCGGAAAAAAGCGGCGGCGGAGGCGGCGGCAGGAGAGGCGGCGGCAGGAGAGGCGGCGGCAGGAGAGGCAGCGGCAGCGAAACCAAAACCGAAACCGAAAGGAAAGAAGACGCAGCAGCCACCGGCTACCACCCCGCCAGTATCCATTGACGAAACCACCGTCGTTGAAGCCGCGGATTTTCCATCTTTTGAAAATATGGATACAATCGGATATGCGGTTGTTCAGCGCCCCCTTGAAGCATTGAATATTGTATACCCACACCCCTCACTCATTGAATATATGAATAATCCGAATGATGAGTTTGATATCGCGGCGTGTATTGGAAAGGAAGGGTTGCGACATATTATGTCCTATGAAGAATCCGGCAACCCGCCAATGCGGTTGAACTTCGAATATCGTTCAGAGTTTATGCGTTCTTTCCGACTCCCCCAGGGGGAGACCACCACAAAAGCGTCATCGCGCATCTTCGCACCAGAAAACATCGGGCGATACTCTGCAAAGATTAAAAATATATGCGATACTATTATTCGGAGTGATGGGGTTATCCTTGCGTATAGTCAGTATATCGACGGCGGAGTTGTTCCGATTGCATTAGCCCTTGAAGAGCTTGGATTTACACGATACAGTGCGGCTGGTGGAAACTCGTCTCTATTTAGAAGTAGACCGACCCCGCCCATTGACGCAATAACAATGCTCTCTCAACGACAGCACCAGGCACAGTTTCCGAATCAGGCCTTTCGTCCAGCGCGATATTCGGTTATAACTGGCGATCCAACAATATCTCCGGATAATCTCTATGAACTGAAAGCGCTGACAAACGACGATAATACGAACGGCGAAAATGTGAAAGTTGTTATTATTTCGGTTGCAGGGAGTGAAGGTCTTGACTTTAAAAATATTCGCCAGGTGCATATTTTAGAACCGTGGTATAATATGAATCTTCTAGAGCAAATCATTGGCCGCGCGATCCGAAACTGCAGTCATAAACGTCTTCCCTATTCACATCGAAACGTTGAACTTTATTTATACGGGACGCAACTTTCAAATCCTGAAATTGAGGCGATTGACCTTTACTTGTATCGTTTATCGGAGTTCAAAGCAGTTAAAATTGGGACTGTTTCTCGCGTATTGCGAACATCTGCCGTGGATTGTCTTCTTAATATGCAACATAATACACAAACCGCGGAATATTTGAATCAAGTTGTCTCTCAAAATCTCTCGTCGCGTAAACGAATCGAGTATCAGGTGGGTGCGCGTCCATATTCTGCATTGTGTGATTATATGGAACGGTGTGAGTATACGTGTCGTCCAACATTTTCAAATGGGCGCCCAATTCAAGAACAGCACGAGTTGTATGGTATGGGCGATGACAGCGACAGCGACAGCGATAGCGAGGAAGGCGGCGCTGGTGCAGCAGCAGGACCAAAAGGTAGTCCACGAGGAGGAGAGGTTCGTATGGATACATTTAATGAAAAATTTATGTCGATGAATTTAGATAAGATTATTTACAAAATCCGAGACTTATACAAGGACAAGTTTTTTTATAAGAAAACCGGCCCGAATGGAATTATTGCACACGTAAACGCAATTCGCCAGTATCCAGTCGCGCAAATTAATCTCGCATTAACGCAAATGGTTTCCGACCCCAATGAATATGTGAATGATAAATATGGTCGTCTTGGCAGGATTATTAATGTCGGTGAGTATTATTTATTTCAACCGATTGAAATAACCGATAAACGTATAAGTATTTACGAACGAAGCGTTCCGGTTCCCTATAAACATACATCGATTGAATATCCTCTTCCAGGTGAGGTATCAGAAGATTATCTTGGTATGGGACTAAGCCAGGCGGGTGCAGTTGCGATGCCGACGAGTAAGGTTGTTAGCAAAGTGAAGAAAACCCTCGCCAAGACGGCGGCGGCCGAATCACATCAATCAGATGCAGCCACAGCCACTGCCGCTGCCGCGCCCCTGGAATCCGTCATGGACCCCGTGAGCGCCGCCGATGTATCATCATCAGACTCGGATAGTGAACCCGCAAATGAAATAGAAGAACTTATTGGTAAGCTTCAAGCAACATTTGAACTGTGTCAAACCATCTACGAAAAACCTACAAAAGAACAAGAAGAATGGTATTACTATTGTGGGAAAATAATTGAACAAATTTCGCAAACAGAAGAGTTCCAAATAACGAAAGAAGAACTTAAAGAACTTATTGTTGCAAACCTTCTGGAGCATTTGGAGAGGTTCGATGCTATTCTTGGTTTAATAAATTATTTGTATCAAAAAAACAATAATTCGATGAGCAGTGGTGGTGGTGGTGGTGGTGGTGGTGGTGGCCCCGCTGTTTCGAAAGTTCAACCACTCTCCCCTTTTGAAAGAATGCTATTGAAGTATTACGCAGAACAGATGATTTCCCGTCCATTAGTTGGGCGAAAAGCTGCCGCAGCGAGTGCCGGGACCCCCCTTCCACAGGATCAAGGGTTGATAGTATTTAACGAAAGTAAAGAACCGCCTTATTCGCTGATTGTCTTACGTTATGAAACTACCGAATGGAAAGTCGCGGAACCGCAAGATGAAAACGATTATGAGCTTCGTTTAGACGAAGTTCAAACAAGACATATCCAAAATATGAATATGGTTATCGGATTTATTTCTTTTTTCAAGAAAGAATATCTGATTTTCAAGGTAAAGGTTATGTCGAAGAAGCGCGATAAAGGTGCGCGATGCGACCAGTCAGGTAAAACTGAAACAATAACAACCATCAACACAATTCTCTCGTTAAACGAAGTTACATCCGGCGATGATTATAAACTTACGATTGAAAATACAAAGATGAGAACCCAGCGCGAATTATGTGTATTTCAGGAGTTTTTGCTGCGCACATTTAACCGAAATAGAATTAATCGTCGCAAATGGTTTTTCACGCCGGGCGAAGCATCAATGTGTAATCTCGAGAAATTATATTTGGAGAAATAAATGTATATAGTAGTTATATGAATACTTCCATATCAAAATACACAATGCAACCAGGGTATATAAGACCGGGTGGAGGTGCAGCAGCTGCGCTGCCAGTCTCATCATCCGCATCGTCATCTTTAATTGGCGCAGGAGGAGTACAAGCCAAACCAAAATTAGGCATATACACGACAATTCTTCTTACACGGAAATTACAGATTCCATTTCGAATTATAGGACGCAATGTCAAGGATACATTGGAACACATTCTCTCGAAAATAGTTGAAGGAAAGTGTATGGCGGAGGGATTTATCCGTCCTGGAAGTGTCAAGATATTGTCATACTCCAATGGTTATTTATATGGGAAATACGCGATATTTGATGTTGTTTACGAATGTCTGGCGTGTTCTCTCGTAGAAGGCGTTGTGTTTTCGTGTATCATTAAGAATATTAGTCTCGCAGGGATTCGCGCGACACTTAATGAACCGAAAACGCCGGTCGTTGTTTTTATTGCTCGAGATCATCACTATGACCGAGCAGATTTTACGCGCCTTCAAGAAGAGGAAGAGATTCGTATTCGGGTTATTGGTCAACGGTTTGAAATAGGAGACGAGGCGATTTCCGTTATTGGAGAGTTAGTCTAGGCGCGAGGTAGTCCGAGGTATACTATATATCAATTATATATAGTATAATAATGGATCATATATTCACGTGTCTTCACTGTCAAGAACCCTTTGTTGTTCACGGAAACGATTTCAATTGTCGTATCTTGCGCCATGGTGCATATAAACATAATCTTCAACCCATTCCACCTCACGCAACAAAGGAAGAATGCGATGCGTTATTTAAGTCTGGCGAAATCTATGGATGCGCCAAACCACTTCAAATCATATCATCCAGCACGACATCAAACGGATATGATGTGATAATATGCGAGTATATCTGAATAAAATTGATAAAGATATAAACATATAATTCGGATTCATATAGCTATCGTTTCATATATTCAAATGGCATCCACCGTTCCACGACCATTGACGACGATCCGACCGAAAAAGAAACAACAACTGGGGAATAGTAAATCGGTGCGGACGGTGGTATCCTTGGATGAAAATAATAAAATCAATGCGGCGGTGGCGGAATCAGAGGTGGCTCTTCCTGAGACCACCACCGCTGCTACTACCGACCCAACTCCTTACTGCGATATGGGTCTCTTTTGTAAACAACAAATCAAACGGAAATTAATGATTTCATTTTCCAAAATAAAACAAGGCGTTGATGTGAAACAATTTCTGACAAATGAATTATCCAAACAGATAGAGGGGTATTGCTCTATCGAAGGATATATATGTCCAAAATCTATCTCGATACTGTCATACTCGTGTGGAACATTGACCGGTGCAAACATCATATTTGACATCGTGGCAGAATGTTTCATATGTTTCCCGAATGAACATACGACGATCAAATGTGTTGCACGAACGATTACTCACGCTGGAATTCGCGCAGGAGCAACCCAGTTAACACCTGGTTCTTTATCTCCAATTGAAGTGTTTCTTTCCCGTGATATGAATATGAAAAATAGCGAATTGTTTGCCCGGATTGAAGAAAATGATATTTTGACGGTTGAAATTATTGGACGGCGGTTTGTATTGCACGATACACATGTGACAATTATCGCAATGTTGATTGACGCAAAATCGCCGAATGAATGAATGAATGAATGAATGAATGAAAGGGTATAAAGTTTCATTACGCTTATTTTTTAAACGATGTCCATTTCAAAGTCAAACCCCCACCCCGAAACAAATATTCCGGTCATTGCAAGTCTTTCTGCAATGAATGAATTACAGGGTATTGCGCAACAAGTAGAAGTAAAAACGAATTACTTGATGCTCCTTAAAGATGGAATTGAGAATATGCCGATTATTCATCAGACTGAGATATTGCGTATCTTACACAGCAAACACACCCAAATCAATGAAAATAAAAATGGCGTGTTTGTCAATATTTCTAAAATAAATGACGCTACGCTACGAGATTTGGAAGATTATATAAATTATGTTGTTCAGCAAGAAAAACAACTGAATGAAATCGAAGATCAGAAACAATATTTATCAAAAGAATACTTTGATAATAAGACGCATAAAGATAATTAGTGTATATATATAATAGATTGTTTGTCAAATGACTGCAAAATACGTCATCCCGTGCCTATATAATTCTTTTTCTCTCACACCAGAAAATATAAATGAAACAATAGAGTTTTATGATGTTTCATCATTTAAACAAACGCCAATTCCGGTGCGCGAAACGATTCAAGTCCCTACGGTGGTCGCGGAAGCGGAGACGGAGACGGAGACGGAGACGGAGACGATATACACAGACACAGACACAGACACAGACACAGACACAGACACAGACACAGACACGGTGGCCGCGGTGGATATTGAGACAAAAGAGGACACGGACACGGACACGGACACGGACAAAGAAATCTTTCACCCTGATATGATGACATCCTATTGGGTATCACCATCGGCAACTACTACAACGGCGGATTCATTGCTTTGGATCATTTATATTATACTAAAAGGCCACGAACAATTTGAGACAATCGATAATTATTATACCGAATCTAGTAAGTTTAAGTTCGAACTAGTTGAACTCATAAGAAAGAACAAACCCATATTAAAGGCAAACAAGCTTAAACTAAGCGCATTAGAAGAAGGATTGGTTCATAAACAGTTTATTCATCTAGAAACATTACAGGCAATTGCATTGTGTTCTAGTTTATCCGTGTGCATTGTTCAAGACAGGAAATATTATGAAATCCAGAACGGCAGCGGGTGTATCATTATTGAGAAAATCAAGGGGAAATACGTATTGTATACGTGTCCGGAGAAGAAAATCCGCGAGTATTTAAAATACATTCGCACCAATTACTGGTTAATGGAGAGTATATCGACCCCCATTCGCGCAATCAGTGCTTATAAACTACAAGAACTGGTTGATATTTCATTGCGACTGGGCTTACCTGTTTCGAATATTATACCCGGTAAGTTCGGGTCGATTGGAACAGAAAAGCGAATGACGAAACCTGAACTGTATGAAGCAATTTGTAAACGTACATAAAATTGAAGCATATATATGAATTATTGTATAAATAATATCCGTTTCATATATATACAAATGCCGAGAAACCGCGGTGTGTCGTCGCCTACCTCTGCGAAACAATCAGATTTTGAAAGCATCGTGTCTCATTATTTAGAAGGCCTGCTTGATAAAACAGATGGTAACCCAGAATTGGAAGTTCGATTTGGAACCCGTGGAAATGCGCCAACAACCCGAGAAAGATTCGATGGAGTTATTCAGAAATTATTATCGTCAGGATTCGTGTTTCTGAAGAAAAATGGGTATTCACTAAAAATACAAAATGAGTTTATTGATCAGAAAACTGGACAAACCAAACTATCTCTCATTCGTGCAGAAATCCACGGGATTAATTATGTTCAAACTTACTGCAAAACAAATATGCCGGATGATAAGTATGTGTTGTTCACACAGAAAATGTATGCAAAGACCAGCAGACCCGGACCCGGACCCGGAAGGAATGAATCGGTCGGCGGTCTTGTCAGTGGGGTTGATGGCGGCAGCGACGGCGGCGGCGGCGCAACGATTCATCCCGTTATATTTGACGATTTCAATTTCAAGGTGAGTTATCAACGCGAAAAACATATTGCAAACTCTTCCACTCTTGCGCGGTCTATTTTGAAAAGTTGGAATGACAATAAGAAGACGTTTCGCTATATTAACCGAAGCACATTGAAGCATCCGGATTTCCCCTTTCAAATTGATATGAGTGTAGTCAAGGAGTCAATGAGAGACCAAACGGGTTATATTTCCGCGTCTACGTTTGAAGGTGCAAAGGTCCTCGAAAGTCCAACTCGATACGAGATGGAGATTGAAGTCATAAACGACCTTGTCGGCCCGGGAACTGCCTTCAATCATCCAAAACACCTGATGGACAATTTGCGAAAAATGATTAAAATTATGATGTCAGGAATGCAAGGAACGAATTATCCCATTTCAATGTCGGAAATGCGCGGTATTCAGCACAAATATTATGAATTGATTTATCCGGATGAAAGTCGACAAGGGGGCGACGATAGCAGCGATGATGAAGGCGACAAACGCGGCGACAAACGCGGCGACAAACGCGGCGACAAACGCGGCGACAGACCGACGACGACGACGAGCGGTAGCGGTAGGGATAGTCCTGCAAAAGATGACGCCGAAGCCAGAGCAAGAATACTTGAGAAAGAGCGAGAGCGAGATCGTGAACGCGACCGCCTTCGTTCGTCAGCACATAATGTCATACTACGCCCAAAACATTTCATTGGCCCGTCTTCTTATACCCTACAAATGCAGAATATCCGTCCATTTGATTCCGACTCCAAGGTCCCTAATATTCGTTTGAATTATTCGGTGACAGAAAAGGCCGACGGTCAGCGAAAACTCTTATTTGTCGCTCCTAAAACTGGACACATCTACCTCATTGATATGAATATGAATGTTCAGTTCACTGGCGCGGTTTCTTTAAACTCAAAATTATATAATACGCTATTGGACGGGGAACACATCCTTCATAGCAAAAACGGCGATTTCATTAATGTATTCTTGGCGTTTGATGTGTATTTTGTTCATAAGGCGGATATTCGTTCTAGATTATTCTTTCCCTCGATCGACGAAGACGAGGTTCTCACCAATTTTCGGCTGCCTTTAATGGAGAGCCTTGTCAAGAATCTTCAACTTAAATGCGTATCGGGAGGCGCGGATTCACTCCCACCGATTCGTATCGAAACCAAGAAATTCGAAATCGCATCTCAACTAACCGGAAAATCGATTTTCGACTGTTGCGCGATTATACTACAGAAGTGCGCTGAACACCAGTTCGAGTATCATACGGATGGACTTATATTTACTCCTATCGATTTTGGAGTAGGTAGTAATGTGCGGCAGGATAATACCGTTGCTGGTCCACTATACAAAACCACGTGGGATTATTCCTTTAAATGGAAACCGGTGCATATGAATACGATTGATTTCCTCGTTACAACAAAGAAAGGACAAGACAATGAAGATTTGGTAAGTAATGTCTTCAAATCGGGGGTGGATATGTCGCGATGCGTCCAGATTCAACAATATAAAACCCTGGTTTTGCGCGTCGGATATGATGAAAGAAAACACGGACATCTAAATCCGTGTATTTCGCTAATTGAAGGAAGCAGTGGTGGGAATGATACTCGCGTACGTGGTGGTGGCGATGAACGCGGCGACGAGAGCGCCAATTCGGGCGATACGTATAAACCTGCGCCGTTTTATCCTACCTATCCATACGACAATGATGCACATATTTGCCATATCGTATTGAGACCAGACGAAGCCGGTGTGAATCAAATGATGACCACGGAAAATGATATCATCTATGACGAAACGATTGTCGAGTTCAGTTATGACGCCGAACAACCCATACATTGGCGATGGTCTCCCTTGCGTGTTCGACACGATAAAACCGCCGAATATCGAGCTGGAGGTAAAAACTATGGAAATGCATACCACGTTGCGAATAATAACTGGCATTCCATCCATAACGCAATAACCCCCGAAATGATAATGACAGGGGAAGGAATCCCGGATGAACTCAGTTGCGATGATATTTATTACAATAGTGCGGACGGCGGTGGCGGCAGCGGTGGCGGAATCGATGTTGGTCGTGGAACGAAAGTCCGAACCCTAACAAAGGGGATGCGCGATTTTCATAACTTGTATATTAAGCGCAAATTAATAATGAGTGTCGCTCGACCGGGGAATACACTTATTGATCTTGCTGTTGGGAAAGGCGGCGACTTGCCGAAATGGATTGCTGCGAAACTCGGGTTTGTATTCGGAATTGATTATTCAAAGGATAACTTGGAGCATAAAATCGACGGGGTTTGTGCCAGGTATTTGGATATCAAGAAGGCAAAACGTAATATTCCAGACGCCATCTTCCTTCACGGAGACAGTAGTAAAGAAGTTCGGTCAGGACAGGCCGCGATTAGTGAACGCTACCGTCTTATCATGCGCGCCGTTTTCGGTGAAGGGGCCAAAGATGCAAGTTTATTAGGTCGCGGTGTATATCCCCATTACGGTCGTGCAGCCGACGGATTCGACATCTGTTCGATTCAGTTTGCAATCCATTACTTCTTTGAAAATAGCGTAAAACTTCACACATTCCTTCAAAACGTCTCAGAGTGTACAAAACTGGGAGGGTATTTTATTGGAACATGTTTTGATGGTGCGCGTATCTTTCAGGCATTGTCGCGCGTAGAGAGCGGAGATGAAATTAGCGTAGTCAGTGAAGGCGGTTATGGACATACCAGCACCGGTCGAGACCCTCAAAAAATGTGGTCGGCGCGTAAGAAATATCATCAAACGGAGTTTGAACCGGATAGTAGTAGTATCGGGTATGAGATAGAAGTGTATCAAGATTCCATTAATAAGTCGGCGCGTGAATATCTTGTCAATTTCGACTATTTGACACAACTCTTGGAGAATTACGGGTTCGATCTTGTATCGCCGGAAGAAGCGGCGACAACTCTTACGTTTCCGATGCCGGATGGAACTGCTCCATTTGACAAAATGTATAACCAAATGGAAGCAGATTGCAAGAAGAAGCGCGATGAAATGGGCGGCAGCGGAAGTATGGACGACGGGTGGTCGAAACAGTGTCGCCAAGAATACGGTTCAGCGTTATATATGACACCTCAAGAGAAGCAAATCTCGTTTTATAATCGGTATTTTATATTTCGAAAGAATCGAAACATCAACGCCAAGCAATTGAAGAATAGTTTCTTGAGTTATGCTGGATTACAAGAAGAACAGGACCGCGCGAATGCGGATACAAAAGGTGAGGATGAACTCTCTTTGGAAAATATTGCTCTTGAAAAGATTGCAAAGGCTTCGCGGCCCATCGACGTTGCTTCTACACCGGCGATTGCTGCGCATATCCTCGAAGAACAAAAGACGGAAAAACAACTCGCTGCGATTGCCGGGGAAGGGTCATTGAAGCCGTCTGCCGCAACATTGAAGATTAAGCCAAAACCGAAAAGGGTATCTGTAAAGGCGGCGGCAGCGTCGGCGGCGGCTGCGGCAGCATCAGGTGCAGCAGTAGGGGCAGAAATCGAAGAAGCTCCTTCCGCTCCAATCGCGCAAATAGAGAAAAAAATACAAAAACGAACGAAAAAGGTAAAGGCGACAGCGGCGGCCGAAGAGGAAGAAGAGGCTGCCGGTTCCGCCGCCGCATCCAGTGCACCAAAACCAAAACCAAAACCTAAACGTCAAACCAAGAAAAAATCCGACGACGACGACGACGCATAGGAATAAACTAACTTATAAACATTTATTGGATACATTATAACCGATACAATAATAAATGTTTAAAAAGACACAACAACATACCAACTGTTTTAAAACTGCAATTCATAATAACACTTTAAATGGAAGCGACAATGATAAACACTGCAATGCTCCCTTTCTATCGTATTATAATCATTTTTTATTACCACATGTCGGTTTAATGAAAGGACACGATAATGCCTATATTCCACTTGAGATAGCATTCAATTATGCATCATCCGCTGCGAACAATGAACAAGTGTATATATCATCGTCTATTTATTCGCATTTATGTGATATCAAGGAACAGATTGAAAAATATCAAGATACGTGGGATAATATTAAAAAATTCACAAATCCGTATGAATATATACACACGAACATTTCTGGAAATAAAACAAATATTAGTCGATTACGGCCATTATCGCGGTCATTTTATAAAATGATCGAAATCATTAAAAATAATAATATTCTTTCTCAATATTCGCATACCGTGGTTGCCAGACCCGATACGAAAATGGGTATCAATACCTTTCATCTTGCAGAAGGACCTGGTGGATTTATTGAATCCATATCATATTTACGCGGGTTGGAGTATCAGCGTCTTGCAAAAATGGAACCAGATATATCATCATGTGGCAATGGTCCTGAACATGTTGGTATAACAACATCGCCGGTTCAAATTCTTAAACGAAATACTGAATTGCACGATGAGGTTATGAAGGACCTTGACCAATTGAAGATTTCGCGGCGTATTTTTGAATCTCAAAAGGCGTCGACGACGCACGACAGTGGCAGTGGTGGTGGCGGTGGTGGCGGGGCATCTGGAACACAAACTGTATACGGAAACGATAGATATTATGGAATGACGCTTATTAATGATGACCCAATCTGTCCGGGATGGAAAAAAACCCGCACATTCCTTGAAACCCATCCCAATGTCATTATTGAAACAGGTGCGGATAAAACGGGCAATTTGATATCCTTACCTAATTTCATACATTGTGCAACAACATACCGAAATAAAATGGATATTATAACTGCAGATGGCGGGTTTGATTTTTCGGTCGATTTCAATAATCAAGAAACAATGGCAACCCAACTTATATTATGCGAGGTATTTTACGCACTTGCGATGCAAAAACAGGGCGGAACCTTTATTCTGAAGATATTCGATGTTTTCCACAAAGCCACGGTAGACATTCTGTATCTCTTATGTTATTACTATAATAACGTATCTATAATGAAACCGCATACAAGTCGCATTGCAAACTCCGAGAAGTATGTAGTGTGTCAAGGATTCAAAATTGCCGATTCAGGGAAAATCATTGAACAAATAACGGGGGTTTTTACTAGTTTGTGTAATCCTGATAGGATTTATTCCATTCTTGCGCAGGAGAATGATCTATATTTTTTAAATAAAATCGAAGAAATGAATGCAATGGTAAGTTTTCAACAAATCGAAAATATAACATCAACCTTGTCAATTATAACGAATCATCGTAATTCGGAGAAATTAGAACAGTTTAAGAAAACAAATGTGAATAAATGTATCGCATGGTGCGAGTATTATAACATACCTTATCATATTCATACCACTACAATCCAATCCACAAATATATTTCTTCATAAGTCGATGACGACATCAACGACAGTTGCGGCGGGGGCGGCGGGGGCGGCGGGGGCGGCGGGGGCGGCGACTATAGTATTGAGTACACAGTGAAGTGAGTTAGTTCAAGCTTTTAAATAATAAAAATGTAGAATCATACAAAAGCATGAACGTTTGTATGAAACAGTCTAAATATATATCAGTATGTATGGTAATATACAAACAATGCAAAGTACATTACAATTTATTGCAGGGCAACTTAAAAAACCGAGAGAACGATTTGAGACAATATTAGAACCGCTACAGGCGTTGCTTCAAATCGGGTTTCTCGCATTTTATCCGATTGGGAGTAAATTAGCCATTCATAATAATATATTAACCATTCAGGCGCCTGGATATACGCAAAATGTGCGCAGGTGGTACAATAATGATAAGAAGGAGGATGTGTTTTATTTGTATAATGTGTTTTCCAGGTTCAACAAATTCTATAAGACGGTTCTTGCAGGTGCAGGTGCTACGGGTACGAATGCATCATTATTCGCGCTACTAAATGAACTTGCGAAAACGGGTATTAATAATTTGACGCGGACATATAATCAATCTGATAAGATTCATATACTTCATACGCTTCAGATGTATAAAGGGATGCTGGATAATCCTGAGTTGGTACGTCGTCTTTCCAAGGCGGAAGAAGGCGGCGGTGGTGGTGCGGGTGCGGGTGCCGAAGATGACGATGATACTAAATTACCACGTCGGTTCCCATTGAAAGTACGCAGTTCTTCTGAGTCATCCCCGCCTCATAACCCAATGCCCACCACTATGTCATCTAGCATTCCAAGCGTTCCAATCGATAGTCTCGTTGATAATAATATCGACACAATTTTTGTTAAAATAACGGATCTATATACTCAGGATGATTATACGATTATTTACCATACCCTTTTGAAAATCCAAGGCGACCCGCAATATTATATGAACTACGTGGACGGGTTGAATAAAATACTGGAACCGGTAAATATTCGCATCAAAAAATGGATTGATGACAATATTGTGTTTTAGTACACCGCCTATTCCATCTCTAATTTCACCCAACACGGAATATAAGTCGCATTTGATAGTTCGCCTTTTATTCTACGAGAGAATTCCGGGAAGGGGATTTTAATCTTCGCGTCTTCGCCAGTCTTGATAAACTGACTGAGTTGTTTATATAGTTCGCGAATTGCCGGATAGGAAACATTCATCTGAAGTTCGGTGAGTTTGTCAATAATCGGGCGCACCTGCTCACGCC
>Ga0315903_10005397_pt1 | contig 16681 bp, 35 predicted proteins | sample LakEriMetagenome_7_FD_203524 | JGI IMG/M metagenome (GOLD analysis project Ga0315903, IMG submission 203524) | Freshwater fungal communities from buoy surface, Lake Erie, Ohio, United States - Buoy 2 MA119 | ecosystem: Environmental > Aquatic > Freshwater > Lake | place: USA: Lake Erie, Ohio...
CTGTCATTACCGTCTTTCTCGAAAGCAGTGGTGCGTTTCTGCCCTCCGGTAACTGGTGGGAGTCCGTTGAAAACCTGCACAGACCTTGAACAGGTGGACTCCCGTAGATCAGAATTTAACTAAAGCATGAGTTTGCCTATGATGAATAACACACAACCAAACAACATCAAGAGGACTTGAATAATCTGGATGATGAGCTTCTGCTTTTTCACCGCAAACCCAACAAGGATGTTTTTTTACTAATCCATATTTAACTGCTTGTCTTAATTTTTGTTGAGCTCTTCTTCTATCTGGATGATGTTCACCCCATCTTTTATTAATTGCTTTTCTTAGCTCTAATCTATGTGGAAGTTTTGCTCTATCTCTATCGTATTGCCGTATTTTTTCAAGATTTTCTCCTCGATGTTTGCTTACATCTTTTTTTGCACATTCTTTGCATTTATTGAGATGACCGTCAGCCATCATCTTATGTTTATAAAACTCATCTAATGGCTTGACGATCTTGCACTTAAAACATTCCTTTGAACGAGTCATGATTAACCTTTCGTGCTAAAGACTAACCCATTATAGACCCGTTTTAATTAAAAGGGATATCATCATCAATGAATTTTTCAGGCTCCTGCTTTGGTTTAGCGTATGGGTTCTGTTTCTCTTTCTGCTTAACTGACAGGCTGAAAAACTTTTTGCCATCTTTCTTAGACTCTTTAATCCATCCTGATAGCCAGTAATCCTTTCCACCTACATTGATGCTTCCTGAATAGTCTGGATGCTTTTCTTCCTGCTTATTTTCATTACGGTATAGAGTGCCACGATTAGTATTGTCGTATTCCATTATTTACCCTTAAACAAATGCCAAGCTGCGAAAAAACCAGTAATTAAGCCCATAATCATTCCAATGGCTAAACCTGTGATTAATAGTATTTCGTTCATTTCACCGATGCCTTTTTCAATGCGCTACGTTGCTTAGAGTCAAACCTAGACCACAGTGCTGTTTTCCAGTCTGCGTCTAGTTCCTTAGTATTAATATATTCAACTGCACCATTTACGTCGCCCTTCTCAATTAACATCCTAGCTTCTACTGCAATTCCTTCAATTTCATCCTGATCTTCTTTGCTCATATTGTCAAAGACATCAAGCGTAATGGCTTTAGCAGATTTAGGATTATCTTCGCCAGTTATAGGCTCTATTGCATCATGTTCTACGATCTCAAGTGCATTAACGTATAAATAACGCCGTAAGTAAGTCTGTGTAGCTCCAAGATTCTGTACAGGCTGATTACCTTTCATATTGGCTTCAGCCATCGGGCTAGTAAATGAAATAGCCCCACCAGTATCAGTATCAATGATACGTAGCACAGCGTTATCCGCAGTAAAGCTGACAGTAGAGCAGAGTCCGAGTTCATAAAATATCTGGTTAATCGTCGGCAAGAAATCTCCGAGCTCAAAATAATAATAATTATTAAACTTATTGTGTCCAGACTTCTTGAGTTGCGTAGATTGGAGCTTGATTCGGGCTTGCTGGAGTTTTTGATAGACGAGCCATTGCTGCTGCTCATGTTCAGCTTGCTGTTGATAGTCAGTCATATTTAGCCTTTATATTTTTTATACTGCACAATATTGAGAGGTTGTGTTTCCTTAGTAGTTTGTACCTCTGCCATCTTTTTCTGCTCTTTAATAATGCGAGCAAAAGTCTTGCGTATGTCAGTCTTAGCGGCTGGAACATAGTCTTTCTTGTATAGAATTGAGCGTTCGTCTTTCATATAGAGCAAGCAATAATGTATAGAACAATCATTATCGCACCACAAATGAGAGGATGGTGAGAAAACCAATCGTTAGTATTAAGCAAAGTTTTCATTGGATTCAATAATATTAGCGAGTTCATGAATGTCTCTCGGTGGGATCATGAGAGCCTCGTAAGCAATAGTTAGGATTTCTTCTTCTTCAGGAGTCTTGTTCTCTTTATCCTCAAGGTTATTTGCCAGCAATCGGATAGTGTAGACAAGCTCTGCGATTTCCCAGTTGTGCATATTAGTTTTCATTGGTTAGCCTCCTATATTCATTTAATAATTTCCAGTAACCATCTTCGTCTAGTGCTCGCTCATAACTTCCGTCTTGGCATTTCTTCCAGTGAGCATTCTTGTGTGCAATCTCATCAAGTTTTTGCTTCATCTCATCAATAGTCATGACGGTTCTCCCATTGCATAGTTTTCATATCTTGATGGTAGTTCCAAATATCTTCAGCAGTAGGCTCATCATTAACGTACTTTGAGTGTTTAGACTCATAAGCAATCATTCCTGCGATGAACCTTGACAGATGACTGCTCAATGCTTCAGGATTGTGACGATGGGTAGCCCAAACATTAAAGAACTCGATCATGTTTTCACGCAAGTCACCTTCAGTCATGCCATCAACAAAGTCTTGTGATTTCTTATCAAGGATCATCTGGAGGCACTCGTATTCAAATTCATGGCGTTTCATATTAATCTCCTAGAACTGTTTGGCCTTAATATATTGAGAAACCATCGCATATTGTTTTTCTCTGCGTAGAACCAAAATAACTCGGTTCAATGCTCGTTTAATTTTGCGTTTATTCTTGCCAATTTGAGAAACTGCTTTCATATTGATCTCCTAGTTAACGCCGCGCATTGCGGTAAGACAATATTCACATAAAACAATGGTTGTGTGTAAAAAACATTTCTATTAACTTTAATTAACCAATAGGTAAAATGTATATCCCAAAAAAAGGAAGTCGCAGGTACGAGTTATATCAAATTGTTAACAAATCTCGTGGCATAACGACTCACAGGATCATAGAAAAGCATGGGTTATTCGGGCTTCCTGCTCACTACGAAATGACCAGTGAGCTAAATACACTGGTTCGTCTAGGGTGTATTAAGTGTAAAGACAATATATACTTCCCAATTACACAGAATGAACCTTTCCTAGAGGATAAAGATATAGTGCCATCTAGGGAGCCTAAAGAGTTCAAGCCATTAAAGACGTTTTTACCTAAAGAATCTCCAAGAGGTCAGCCAATTGAAGCCAGAAGTTTCAAATACTGCAACAGTAGAATCAAAGTCCAAAACCCAAACAATATATAGTTTTAACAAGAAAGTCTGTCCTAGCTGCAAGAAAACTAGGTCAGCGATTCAGTTTCAAAATTCTGAGCTTTGTAGGATTTGCACATTGCGCGGAAACAAGGTATAGTTTTCTCAAAGGCTAGGTTAGCTACCGAAAAGACGATTCGTTACCGTCCTGCCTTGATTCTTCTGTAACGATAGCCAAGAACGTGAGGCATATATGTTATTTGCATATCAAGCAACATTAACGACTGAAATTTATGTTTCTTCAATAGGTAACGTTTGCATTAAGCAACTTGATTATCCTGAAGAAGATCAGCTCGTTGTATTAAATCCAAATCAAGCAAAATGGTTGTTAAGTAAGCTTCCTCAACTTATTGAGAAAGCGGAAACTATTTTTGAATCTGAAATCCAAATTGAAAGGAGCGATGATGATTCTCGTTCCTAAAAATTGGGGGAAATTCCAGCACTACAAAGACCGTTGCCCACCTTGGATAAAGTTGCATCGTGACATTCTTAACGATAGGACTTTTGCTAATCTTCCAATCGCTAGCAAGGCGCTAGCACCTTTACTTTGGTTGCTAGCAAGTGAGTCAAAAGATGGTAGTTTTGATGCTGCTATCGAGGAGCTAGCATTTCGCTTGCACATTGCTAGCAAGGATATAGAGTCAGGACTTAAGCCTTTGATAGATAAAGGCTTTTTTGTTGATGCTAGCACTATGCTAGCACCTTGCTATCAAGTTGCTATCCCAGAGACAGAGAGAGAGACAGAGAGAGAGAAGATTACGCTTGCGCGTCCTGATGATATTTCTGAAGAACTTTGGAAGGACTTTAAGAAGTTGCGCGAGAAAAAGAAGGCTCCTGTCACTGAACTTGTTTTAACGAAAATTAGATCTGAAGCTAAAAATGCTGGAATTACTTTATCGCAAGCAATGGAGGAAATGTGCGTTAGAGGATGGACTGCATTTAAGGCTGATTGGGTAAAGTCAAAAAATAAGCCATCCAGCGATTTTGATGAAATGCTTCGGAGGGCAAAATGATTGATGACTTCCTTTCGCAATTACAGAAAGTTCATGGACGTAATGGTCGCTGGACTGCTTGTTGTCCTGCTCATGGCGATAAGTCTCCATCCCTCGCGGTTCGAGAACTGGATGACGGGCGAATCCTCGTCAAGTGCTTTGCTGGATGTTCTGCTGCGGAAATAGTTGAGTCTGTAGGAATGAGACTGACTGATCTTTTCCCACCTGATGATGATTCTTTGGCTTATCGTGTCAAACCTGCCAAACCAGAGCGCAAACCGTTCTATCCATCCGACCTATTGAAAATAACGCGATTTGAGGCGTTAGTCGTCGCGTTGGTAGCTAGAGATATAACTCGCGGAAAAAACGTCTCAGAAGGCGATTTAGAGCGTTTAAACGTGGCTTTTGAGCGTATATGTGCCGTAGTTGGAGAGATAGATGAAAAATACACTTGAAATTAGGGCAGAGCAGCTTGATGAAGTTATCCGTCAGCAAAAAATATCGTCGCGCAACATTGATGTAGACAAGTACCTACATTTCCATGATGTAACTACTCAAGTGAAGGATGCGACTGAGTGGCTTGCTGAGATGGAAGAAAGCTATATCAATCCTAGTGTTGACAGTAATGTAACTATGCCGTGGACTACGACTCATGGAGACTTCAAGTTTCGGATGGGTGAGGTAACGGTTTATGGTGGGACTAACGGTTCGGGTAAGTCTCTTATCACAGGGCAAATTGCTTTGAATTTAGTGCGTCAAGGCAAGAAAGTATGTATCGCGTCGTTTGAGATGCAGCCGAAATTGACGTTATGGCGAATGATTCGTCAGTTCAGCGGTGAGTTTATTGATGATCCACTGGCATCGGATAGGGGTAGATATATCAGTCCGTTGATGGCGAGGTTTGCTAAGTTTATCAAAGGCAAGTTATTTATTTACGATCAGCAAGGAACTACTACGCCAAATAAGACGATAGCGATGGCGAGATATTGCGCTATGGAAAAAGGAATAACGCATATCTTTATCGATTCGTTGATGAAGTGCGTAGAGAAAGAGGATGACTATAACGAGCAGAAGCGGTTTGTTGATGAGATGTGCTCATTGGCTAGGGATCATGATGTTCATATTCACTTGATTCATCATATCAGGAAGCAAGAGACTGATGAGAAGCAGCCGAACAAGAATGATTTGAAGGGTTCAGGATCGATAGCAGATCAAGTGGATAACGTGTTCTTGGTTTGGAGAAACAAAAAGAAAGAGAATATGTTGAAGCAAGGTGAAGTTGGTCTGGATGATATTGCAGATACATATTTAATGTGTGAGAAGCAGAGAAATGGTGATGCTACAGAGTGGTACAAGTTATGGTTTCACTCAAGCAGCCAGCAGTTCGTAGAAAGATTAGGAGGGTTTCCAATTGACTTCGATAACGGTGGAAGATTTGCGCCATAGGTGTGAAGTCAGATACGTCTTAGCAATAAGAGCTACTAATAGAGATGAGGCTATGAAATATTTATCTATGGTTCAGGAAAAAAGAAAAGAAAAAGCAAAGAAGTTAATTGATGATTGTAAAAAACAATGGGAACTAGGAAATAGAGGTCAATGGGGAGACTGGCGTGATTAGAGCAGCTAGAACAGACGAAAACCAGAAGTCCATCGTAGAGTTTCTAAGAAAACATCACATGGAAGTCCAGCATTTACATAGCGTAGGTAAAGGATGCCCTGATTTATTAGTAGGTTACAAAGGTGTTAATGTATTACTAGAAATAAAGAGAGATGAGACTAAGAAGCTGACTCCAGATCAGGTTATCTGGCATCACAACTGGCGAGGTCAAGTTGCTACTGTAGCAACATCTGAGGAAGCCTATAACGCAGTAATGGAACAACTTAAGAGATTTAAGCTATAGCAGATAGTTAATCGATAGAAATATATTTGTTGCGTCAAAATAATGCAATAGGCACTATTGATGCTAATAAATATTATGGAAAAAAATAAATATGAATAATGAAAAATCAAAATACTTTAATCCTCTTTCGGATTGGCGAGAAACTATTTGTGTTGGAGATATATTAATTATGCCTAGTGGCTCATGGAGGGCAGTTCGCACTGTTAAGTATTGGCCTGATGATGATTGGTGCAAATCTAGGCGTGGATTATTGGCTTATATTGATTTTGCCATTAGGCGTTGCTCGTGGACAGGAAGGCCGGAAACAACTGTATCAAGGCAAACAATAAAAAAATGGTCAAAACTTCAAGGTGCTAGAGCAAAGTTAAACACAGATGCAGATAAAAAATTGTTAGATGACATTGAAAGAAAACTGCGTTTTTCAAAAGAATCATATAACTACGATTGCTGTGATGCAAAATCTTTCATATAGATAAAATTTAATTTATGAAACAAATAGATCCTAATGAGGCAGTTGACTTTTTGATAAAAAACGCAGCCGCATATGCACAAGCCAAAGCAGAAGTTGTTTACTTAACTGAACATAGAAAGACAGTTAAGGCTATTGGGTTCAAGAATTCATTAAAAAATACAATGGCTGAGAAAGAAGCAGATGCGTATAGTTGTGCTGAGTACATTCAATGCGTTGAAGGGCTGAAAGAAGCTGTAGAGGAGGCTGAAAGGCTTCGTTGGATGTTGGTAGCGGCTCAGGCAAGGATTGATGTATTTAGGACGTTAGAGGCTTCTAATCGGAATATAGACAGGAATACTCAATGAAATCTGAATATGACTTTTACTTTAAAGATCAATATACAAAAAGTCTCGCTAAGAAAATAAAGTATTTAAGAAACTCAAAAACACCAAAAGTTACACAAGAGCAACTTGCTAAGATAATTGGAGTAGCTAGACCGGCAGTTGCTCAATGGGAAAGTGATGTTTGTCGAAATAGGTCAATGCCTTCTTTGGATAAATTATCTCGTGTTGCTGAGTATTTTGATGTTGATATTTCTTTTTTAATTAATGAAGATATTGAAGTTGATTCAAAAAATAATATTAAGAAAAGGCAAGATTTGCCAATAATTGATTATTTAGAATCTGTTCCATTGGATGCTATACATGAATATGAGCATAATAAGTTATGTAAACAAGAAATAAAGTATGGTTTTATCTGTAAAAAAGCTCTTGAGGAAATTAAACGTTTGCAAGCAGAAATAGAAAAATTAAAGGAGAGTAATGGATAACATTGAGATTCTAGAAGACATTTTATTGTTATGTCCTCCGCCAGAAACAGATAATGAGATAGTGGCTTATTTCTCTACGATAATGAAATATCGCAATGTTAGTGGAATAGATATTGCAGATCATGGTGATAAGTTTGTTGCGGTATATGGGAAACGAATTGCTGAAGGTAAAACTCCAGCAGAAGCCATTAAAAATTGTTTGCTATTAACTGATTTACTAGGATAAACATGACTAACAAAACTGGAATTTATAAAGCGATTAAATCTGCTGGAAACCAAAAAGAACTAGCTTTTCAGTTGGGTGTTACTCAGCAAGCTATAAGCCATTGGAACAGGCAAGGATTTGTACCTACTAATAGGGTTGTAGAAATAGAGTCACAGTATGGTATTAACAGATTGGAATTAATTGATCCTAGCATTATTGATTTGGTTAATCCTTTAAGAGATTTTGCATAAAATGAGTCTGTGGCGAAAGCGGATGATTGATGATTTACAGAAACAAAAAGCTATTAGAGATAGTGAGAGAGTTCCCATGCCAGCACTGCGGAAAGCAGGACGGAACGGTAGTAGCAGCACACTCGAACCAGTTGCGAGATGGGAAAGGAAAGGGTATAAAGGCTAGTGATTTTCGGATTGCTAGTCTTTGTTTTTTGTGCCATATGGAACTAGATCAAGGCAAGAATCTGAGTAAGGCTGAACGGCTGGAAATGTGGGAAGAAGCGCATAGAAAGACGATAGGATTACTTTTTGATAATAACCATTTAGAGGTTAAATCGTGAAGAAAACCAAGATGGAGAAGAAGGTTGGCAAGGTCATGTCAGAGTTCAAGGCTGGCACATTGCACTCAGGCAAAGGCGGTAAAGTTGTTACTAATCCGAAACAAGGAATTGCGATTGCGCTTTCAGTTGCTGGCAAGTCTAAGATGAAGGCCAAGAAGAAATGAAGTTTTGTTTTAGATGCAAACAAGAAAAGTCTTATGAGTTTTTCTTTAAGCATCATCAAACTTCAGATGGATTCCATAGTTGGTGCAAGTCATGTTGCACTGAAGGAAATAATAAATCTAGGGCTAAACAAAATTCTACAATTGAGGGTAGAGCAAAAATATTTTTACAAAATGCAAGAAAAAGTGCGGCAAAACGTAATCAAGAATTTTTGTTATCTGTAGAAGATATTGTTAATTTTTGGAAACAGCAAGACGAAATTTGTGCATATAGCGGTAGAAAAATGACGCTTGATGCTGGCAAACTAGAAACTGTTTCTATTGAACGGATTGATAGTTCTATTGGTTATACAAAAGACAACACAATTCTTGTTTGCCAAGCTATAAATAGAATGAAATCAGATTTTAAATATGATGATTTTTATGAATTGTGTAAGGATGTTGCTACATTTTTGGGTGATGAAAATTTAAGTTTATCTGTTGGAGCGTACAAATGAAAAAAAAGGGCGATCCGGGTTTATACGATGCAATCCACGCCAAGCGTAAGCGTATAGCTGAGGGTTCTGGCGAGAAGATGCGTAAGCCGGGAACTAAAGGTGCTCCGAGTAAGACTGACTTTAAGGAAGCTGCTAAGACTGCAAAGCCGAGGAAGAAATGATTAAGCGCGGGAAAGAGGAGTTTGCTGGCTATAACAAGCCAAAGAAAACTCCGAGTCATCCTACCAAAAGCCATGCGGTATTGGCTAAGTCTGGCGATCAGGTAAAACTCATCAGATTCGGTCAGCAAGGCGTTTCTGGCTCTCCTGCTAGAGAAGGTGAGTCTGCGGCTGATAAAGCCCGTAGAGCCTCGTTTAAAGCCCGCCATGCGTCAAATATCGCTAAGGGAAAGATGTCTGCTGCGTATTGGGCTGATAAGGTTAAATGGTAGACCTAACAATTTATATACCGACTTACAATCGGTTAAGTAAGCTCAAGAATTGTCTAAGAGCAATTAGATATGATTTAAAGGGCTATGAGGACAGGGTAAAGATATTTGTCTCGAATAATGGAAGTACAGACGGGACTAAAGAATATCTTAACGCTCAGAAATGGATAGAAGTTAGGCATAACGCAGAGAATCTAGGTGCTGCGGCTAATTTTATTTATGCGTATAACCTGCCGTTTAAGTCAAAGTTTGTCTGGATTATTGGGGATGATGATTACCTGATTCCCGGCTCAATAGGTGAACTACTTGTCCTGACGAATTACGATGTAGATTACATTTATTGCAACACAATGGCATTTAGCCCGGATGATGCAGGTAGAGTCTGGGATGCGTTTCCTGATGTTCCAATGGGGAATATCAAAGGGAAATATGAGGGAATAGTAGAGTGTAAGTTTCCTGATCTTATCGATCCTAATGTAGCGGATACGCTATTAGGTGAGTTGATGGTCAATTGTTTCCGTCAGGAGGCTTGTAAGTGGGATAAACCCGTAGAGAATGACGAGACAGATGCAAAGATTAGACAGATACACAATGTTCCGCTGATTGAATGTTTCACTAAAGATACAAAAGCAGTCTACAGCCAGAGTCCTAAGACGTTTAACTTTTGGGGAACGGCTGAATGGTTAGACGACTATGACTATGTATTTCCGGTAATTATGTTGTGGTTGATTCGGGAATATAGGAAGTTTGTATCAGAGGAAAAGTATTTTGCGTTATTGCAATATTACATTGATTTAATGGGTGCAAGTATTACTCGCCAGATGGAAGGTAAGACTAAGGCGAGGCCATTTAATGATGCTTTTAAAGACGTTCTAAATAGGACATTTAATGCAAGCAATCGTAATAGCTACAGTCAATAGCCCGTCAGTTTATGTTCTTCTTGAATCGCTCAAACAATATGCCCCAGATATACCAATATTCCTTAGCGGTAATAATTTGGGATTATGGGCAAGAACTAGAGACTACGGAAATATCATCTTCAAGCCAAATAGTGCTACCAATTTCGGGGATGCATATAACGAGATTATCGATTATGCGTTTACCAGACATGATTCATTGATTGTATGCAACGACGATGTAGTATTTACGCCGACTACGTTAGAACTGTTAAAGAAAGACTATGAGCATTTAACAGTTGATAGAGAATTTAAGGTAGGTTGGCTAGGTGCAAGATCGGATTATGTATTGCATCACCAGAATATAAGGTTTCCTATAGAGAATGATGGGATTCAAGGTCTGAAATACTTAAGCGAAGGAAATATTAAAGAGGCTGAAGTAATAGCTCCTATATGTGCGGTAATCAATAAAGAGGCATGGGGAGTAGCTAAATTTCCTAGTATCAATTGGTTTTCAGATAATATAATCTGTATGGACATGAGTAGGGCGGGGTATAAGCATTTCGTGAGCAGGGCGTATGTTCATCATGCTGGATCACAAACAGTGGGAATGGATTACGAGAAGTGTTTAGAGGAACCGAAGGCGTGGTTAAGGGCTAACAGGCCAGATATGTACGAAATATTTTACGCATGACATCCAAAGGATAGTGCAAGTGCAGATAAAAACAGTTACTGTAGATAAACTAATTCCCTATGTCAGAAACAGCAGGACTCATTCTGATGCACAGATAGCCCAGATCGCGGCGAGTATTAAGGAATTTGGCTGGACTAATCCTATATTGGTGGATGCAGAGAATGGGATTATTGCAGGTCATGGGCGGCTAATGGCTGCAAGAAAGCTAGGTTATAAGGAAGTTCCGGTAATCGAGTTAAAGGACATGACTGATACCCAGAAGCGGGCTTATGTTATTGCAGATAATCAACTAGCGTTAAATGCTGGATGGGATACTGAGCTTTTATCTTTAGAGTTGCTTGATCTTAAGGATTCTAAATTTAATTTAGAAGTTTTAGGATTTAAACCAGAAGATTTAAAAACTTTCACTCAAGAAATTAACTTTGATGCTGGATCAGAAGAAGATCAAGGCAAGCTAGATCAACTTGATCCTAAATGGATATGTTGCCCACATTGCGGTAAGGAGTTTGATGCTCGTGAAGCCTGAATTAAAAATTGATTGGGCTACTCATGAAGCTGCAAAGTTTGCTTGTGAGAAATGGCATTATAGTAAATGTGTTCCTGTTGGGAAACTTGCAAAAATTGGTGTTTGGGAAAATAAAATATTTATAGGAGTAATAATTTTTGGTCGTGGTGCAAATAATAATATGTTAAGTCCATTTGGATTAACCCAAGATCAAGGATGTGAATTAGTGAGAGTTGCATTAAATAAACATATAACTCCAGTTAGCAAAATAATGTCTTTTTCTATTAAGTTTTTAAAAAAATCTCAAAATAATTTAAGGTTAATAGTTTCTTATGCTGACCCAGAGCAAGGACATCATGGAGGTATATATCAGGCTTGTAATTGGATTTATACTGGTGAAAGTTCTAAAGCCATCAAAGTTTTTTACAATGGTAAATGGTCACATAAGAAAACAGTAGATGATGCTGGAGTTGACCAAAAAAATTTACTTAAAAAAATTGTTTCAGGTAAACATAGATACTTAATGCCATTAGATGAAGCAATGAGACAAAAGATTGCAAAATTAGCAAAACCTTATCCTAAGCGTATAAAGCAGGCGATGATCGAGTCCATCGAAACAGCGGAGGTGCAACACCTACCTATACGCTCCACTGATTTACAAGTTAACAACATTTCCCCTTAAAAAAATGGTAGAGCATAAGCCAACAGAAGAAAACAAGCGATTAGTCGAAACATCGGCTGGTCTTGGCTTGCCTCATGAGCAAATAGGGGCGTTAATCGGTATAGACGATAAGACGCTGCGGAAGCATTACAGGGAGCAACTAGACTTGGGGAAAGCTAAGGCAAGCGCTCAGATAGCTAAAACGCTATTTAACAAGGCTCAAAGCGGGGACACGACTGCATTGATCTGGTGGACTAAGGCTCAGATGCGATGGGCTGAGACACAGAAGCAGGAGATTACCGGGGCTGATGGAGCGCCTCTTGTTGTATCTTGGAAGAAATGAAAGAGATACAGATAGATTACAAGCCAAGACCTCACCAGTACGAGTTACATGAGGCGTTAGATAAGCACAGGTTTGTAGTTGCTGTCATGCATCGTCGTGCTGGCAAAACTGTAGCGGCTATCAATCATCTGATTAAGAGTGCAATCCAATGCGAGAAGCCAAACCCTCGACTAGCGTATATCGCGCCTACTTATGGTCAAGCCAAAAGGATTGCTTGGGATTACTTACTAGAATATACAAGGCCACTTGGAGCTATCGCTAACATTGCTGAGTTACGCGTTGATTTTTGGGGGCGTAGGATTAGTCTTTACGGGTCTGACAATCCTGATAGTCTTAGGGGTCAGTACTTTGACGGAGTATGCCTCGATGAGGTTGGGGATCAGAACCCTAAGATTTGGAACGAGATCATACGTCCAGCGTTGGCAGATCGTCTTGGGTGGGCTTTGTTCATTGGGACTCCTAAAGGTAATAACCATTTCCATGATCTAGCAGAAAGAGCCAAGACTGAAGCTGATTGGTCATTCCTAGAGTTCAAGGCCAGTCAGACTAAGATTATCCCAGAGCAAGAACTTAAGGCTGCTTTAAGGGAAATGGGGCAGGACAAGTATGACCAAGAGTTCGAGTGCTCGTTTAATGCAGCGGTGGAGGGTAGTTACTATGGCTCAATTATCAATGATCTTGAGGCTAATGGTCGTATTGCCGAGTTTCCTCGTGACGATCTCTGTCGTTCTTTTACTGCTTGGGATATTGGGATGGGCGATTCAACGGCTATCTGGGTTGCTCAAGTGGCTGGAAAAGAGGTACGTTTACTGGACTGCGTTGAAAACCACGGAGTAGGACTAGACTGGTATGTATCATGGTTGCGCGAGAATAATTACCAAAGCTTTGACCATATTCTCCCTCATGATGTTGAGGTAAGAGAACTAGGCACAGGTAAGAGCCGTAAGGAAGTATTGCAGGAAGCTGGCCTAAACGTGACTGTTGCTCCGAGGCTATCGATTGCAGACGGTATTCAGGCCACCAGAAGGCTGCTTCCTAGATGCTGGTTCCATCCTGATACAAAGCAGGGATTAAATGCTTTGAGGAACTATCGTAAGGAATATGACGAGAAGCGGAGTGTGTTCTATGACAAGCCACTTCATGACTGGTCGTCACATTTCTCTGATGCAATGAGATATTTAGCAGTAGGTCTTGACGAATCGGATGGTTCGTGGTCAAAACCGTTGCCAAATAATGTTAGATGGGTTGTATAATGAGCAAAATTTCCCATAGGGGCTGTTATGCTCGATTCAGGCACAATCAAGGGCATCCTTGAGAATGAAATAGATAACTCGCTTGGTTACATTGATTCTGAGACAGTAGAGGATCGTAAACGAGCGTTAGAGTATTACTTGCGCCAACCTTACGGTAATGAGGTTGAAGGTCGCAGCCAGATTGTCACCGGCGAAGTCGCAGAGGCTATCGATGGTGCTCTCCCTCAACTTATCCGAGTCTTTACGACTACAGAGGATATTGTCTACTTTGAGCCTAAGAGTCCCGGCGACGAGGAATCTGCTAAACAGGCCACAGACTATTGCAATTGGGTGTTCTACCGTGAGAATGACGGACTCCTGATACTTCATAACTGGTTCAAAGATGCGCTGCTTCAGAAGGTAGGTGTCGTTAAGTCTTATTGGGATGAGCGTGTAGACGTTATTAAAGAAGAATACGAGAACCTGTCTGAAGATGAGCTTGCTCTATTGCTGGCAGATCAATCCTTAGAGGTTATCAAGCAGGAAGTAGAGTTCGAAGAAGTAGTCGATATGCTTGGGAATGTCATGCAGATTCCTAAGTACGAGGTCTATGTCCAGCGTAAGAAAGAGTACGGCTGCGTCAAGATCGAGAATGTCCCACCTGAAGAATTCCTTATCTCCAAGTCAGCTAAAGACATTGAGACTGCTCAGTTTGTAGCTCATCGTCGTCTAATGCCGCGTAGTGACTTGATAGCGTTAGGCTATGACAAGGAGATGGTTGATAGTCTGCCGACCTACAATGATCTGGAGTTCTCGGAGGAACGAGTAGCACGATTCCAGAATGGTGAGCAGCCAGACCAGAATATCAGTCTAGATCAGTCAATGCAGACGGTTGAGGTATACGAGTGCTATATCCGTATCGATGAGGATGAGGATGGCATTGCTGAACTGAGAAAGATTGTCTATTGCGGCTCAGAAATCCTTGACGATGAAGAATGCGACTATATTCCGTTCCACAGTATTTGCCCCATTCCTATCCCTCATAAGTTCTTTGGTCAGTCATTGGCTGATCGTGTGGTGGATATTCAGCTAGAGAAATCGACGATTACTCGTCAGTCTCTAGACAATATGTACCTGACGAATAACGCTCGTGTAGGTGCTGTAGATGGTCAGGTGAATCTGGATGACCTGTTGAACGCTACGCCGGGTGGGATTATCCGTCTGAAGTCTCCGAATGCTTTGGTTCCGCTAACGGTTCAGAGCACGTTCGGTCAGGCTCTCCCGATGATGGAGTATCTGGATCAGGTTCAGGCCAAGCGCACAGGTGTGAATGACGCGCAACAAGGTCTTGACCCAGATGTGTTGTCTAATGTTACGGCTGCTGCTGTAGCTGCGATGATGAAGTCTAACTCTGGCAAGCTGGAGTTGATTGCTCGTGTGTTCGCAGAGACAGGCGTTAAGAGCTTGTTTAAGGGCATTCTGAGGCTTCTAGGCAAGTATCAGGACAAGCCTAAGCTAATCCGTATGCGTGGTCAGTACGTCCAGTATGACCCTCGTACATGGGCTAATGAGTACGATATTTCGGTCAATGTTGGTCTTGGTTCTGGGGATAGAGAGCAGAAGCTAACGATGCTTCAGATGATTCTCGCTAAGCAAGAGCAGATTATCCAGCAATACGGTGCGGCTAATCCATTGGTTAGCGTGATGCAATACCGTAACACATTGGCTAAGTTCATTGAGGCTGCTGGATTTAAAGATGCCTCGGAGTTCATGAATGAGATTACGCCAGAGGTTAATGCACAACTTTCTCAGCCTCAGCCTCCTGCTCCCGATGCACAAGCAGAGGTCGCACAGATGTTGGCACAAGTTGAACGGGAAAAGACTCAGGCAAAAGCCCAGATTGACGCGGCGAAACTTGATCTGGAGCGTCAGACTTTAGAGGCAGAGTACACGCGCAAGGGTATTGAGATGCAGATGAAGAATCAGCGTGATTCGGCTGAACTTCGCATTAAAGAGGCTGAACTTGCGGTTAAACAACTTCAGGCTGTATTGGCACTTGATCTGGCTGATGAAGATACCAAGAACAAGCAAACGGAACTGACTCTGAAGGCTCTGAAAGAACTAGGAGCACTGACTAAAGGGATGCAATGAACGGACTACTAGGGTTACTTAACTTTGGCGCTAGGTACGCTGAAAGCCCTAGTGAGCCATTGAGCATGAAGGGCAAGGGATATTTTGGTCTGCTTCCTGCTGCTGATGGGCAATCCACTGAAATATCGGTTACTGATGAAGAAGGACGTAGCTTCCCATCATTGGTTCCTACATTGACTCAGGATGAGATCAATTACTTGCTGCAAGGAAATTATCCTACTGATGAGATTTACAACAAGGCGCAGATGTGGGCTGATTATCGTCAGTCTATGGGCATGAGTCCATTTGCGTCACCTACTGAATTGCGTATTCCTACAGGACTTTTAGGACGATGAATAAATCTCAATGGGCTGAGAACTTACTCCGAGATGATTACTTTAAGGAAATGATGCAAGACTTGAAGAATCAGGAAATTAACAGATTCGCAATGAGTGAGACTAACGACATTGACTCAAGAGAACAGGCATATATCCGGTTAAGGGTTATTGAGAGTCTTGAGGATCATCTTCAAGGGATGGTCGCAGACAAGAAAATAAAGGATGGGAGATTAAAGATTTTGTAACCGAGTCGGGCGGTTCCCGATATAATTAAGGAAACTAAATGAGCGATACTCAGAACACGACACCTGAGGGTAGTGGTGAGTTGACGGTAGAAGGTGCAGCTAACGCTTTCTTGGGCTTAATGGGTGGAGAAGAAGGCTCCGACGGACAACCTGAACTCCAAGCAGAAGCCAACGAGAGCGAGGCCGAATCTGATGATGAATCAGAGGTAGAACAAGATGATGTCGTTGAAGAAGCCGAGGAACCTCAAAGATTCCGTGTCAAAGCCGCTGGCGAAGAACGGGAGGTAACCCTAGATGAGCTTATCAAGTCATATCAACTTGGCACTGATTACACCAAGAAATCGCAAGCTGTAGCTGAGGAACGTAAGGCGGTTGAGGCCGAGCGCCAAGCGGTTCAAGAAGCTAAGGCTCTGCGCGATCAATACGCGCAACGTCTTGAGATGATGGAGCAAATGCTCAAACCTCAAGATGAGACGGAAAACCTAGCTTACCT
>Ga0315903_10005398_pt1 | contig 16678 bp, 15 predicted proteins | sample LakEriMetagenome_7_FD_203524 | JGI IMG/M metagenome (GOLD analysis project Ga0315903, IMG submission 203524) | Freshwater fungal communities from buoy surface, Lake Erie, Ohio, United States - Buoy 2 MA119 | ecosystem: Environmental > Aquatic > Freshwater > Lake | place: USA: Lake Erie, Ohio...
CATTAGCTTCCTCAGCTACATCTTTGGTAATTTGGTTCATTAATTTTGTTCTATTAGTTGAAATTAAGTTAACTAAATTTTCTTTTCCCAAAACTCCTCTTATTTTAGCATTAATAATTGAAGATAACCTTGATTGAGCAACTCTTTCATTTCCAACGGAAATATAAAATTTTAATGGATCAACTATTATAAATTTTGCATATGCATCAACGATTATTCTTTTTTGATCTAATGCTATGATTTCTTCAGATGGTGCATCAATATCTAAAACTCTTTTATCTAAAAAATGAACATTCTGTAGCAAAGGAATTTTCCAATACAGTCCTGCTTCTTTATAAACTTTTTTTGGATTTCCTAATTGTAAAACAATTGCTTGATGAGTTTCTTTTACAATAAAGAAAGTTGAATAAATGAGCAAACCCAATAAGGCAACTAAAAATACACCAATTTTTAAAATCTTATCAAACATTAATTTTTAACTTCAGTTTTTTTTTGTACATCTAAATTTTTCTTAAGCTCAGGTAGTGGTAGGTAAGGTACCACTCCAGATCCTGATTGTTTATCTATTATGATTTTATTAACGCCTGACAAAACTTTCTCCATAGTTTCAAGATACATTCGCTCTTGAGTTACAGTTTTAGCTTTCGCATACTCATTATAAATTGCTATAAATCTACTTGCCTCTCCTTCGGCCTGGGCAACTACTTCCCGTTTATAACCCTCAGCTTCTTGAATTATTTTAGCAGCCTCTCCTCGAGCTCTTGGAATGACATCGTTTGCATAAGCTTGAGCTTCATTTTGTTGTCGTTCTTTATCCGCTTTTGCAGCCTGAACATCCCTAAAAGAATCTATGACTTGCGCTGGAGGATCTGATTTTTGGGCTTGAACTTGCGTAATTTCAATTCCAGCATTGTATGAGTCTAAAATCTGCTGCATAATTTTTTGCGCTTCGTTTTCTATTTCAGCTCTGCCTTGTGTTAAAACTACTTGTATTTTTTTTCTTGCAATAATTTCTCGCATTGCGGTTTCAGCAACTGCTTTGATAGTGCCTATTGGCTCTTGAATATTAAAAAGATATTTGCTTGCATCTTTAATAACCCAAAATACTGAATAATTTATATCAACAATATTTTCATCGCCTGTTAACATAGCGCTTTCATCTTTAATGTCATTTATTGAACCTCTGGCGCTATCACCTGAAGATCTAAAGCCTACATCAACTCTATTTACTCGCGTAACCTTTGGAGTCATCACTGACTCAATGGGATAAGGCAAATGGTAATTTAACCCAGGCTGAGTCATACTGGTATATTTTCCAAATCTTAAAACAACACCTTGTTCATCTGCATCCACTCTATAAAATCCACTTAATGCCCAAACGGCAATAGCACCGATTACAAAAAGAGCTATTGGTTTTTTTGCATCTGGTGTTTTTGATGAACCTCCAAATATATTTTTAAGTCCATCTTGAAATTTTTTTGCTAAATCTTCTATATCTGCTGAAGAATTATCGGGCCCAGGCTGTTTGTTATTTTTTGAAGGTGAACCCCAGGGAGATTCTTTATTTAAGATATCTTTGTTATTATTAGTCTCAATTAATGACATATTATTTTTAAAATTTGGCTAATTAATATAGGTTTAAATGGGTATTTAAAAGTAAATTACAATAGATCATATGAGTGAAAAAGACGCAAATTTAAGCAAAAAATTTATGGATCAGATTACCCCAAAAACTGCATTCAAAAAAAATAAAATAAATGGAGTAAAAAAAATTATTGCCATCTCCAGTGGAAAAGGTGGCGTTGGAAAATCAACTATTGCAGTAAATCTTGCAATCGCACTTAAGAATTTAAAATATAATGTGGGTATTTTAGATGCTGATATTTATGGTCCCTCTATTCCTAAAATGATGGGAATCTTTCAAAAACCTAAAAGCGAGGATGGAGTAAATTTAATTCCAATTAGGAAATTTAATATTCAATGTATGTCGATTGGCTTTATGGTTTCAGAGGATACTCCAATGATTTGGAGAGGCCCGATGGTTGCAAGTACTATAAAAACTTTTACTGGAAAAGTTTTGTGGGAAAATATTGATTTTTTAATTATCGATATGCCTCCTGGTACAGGAGATGCTCTTTTAACTTTTTCTCAAGAAATAGATATCGACGGAGCAGTAATTATTACAACTCCTCAAGATATTGCAATTATTGATGTAAAAAGAGGAATTGAAATGTTTAAAAGAACTAATGTCAAAATACTAGGTATTATTGAAAACATGACAAGCTTTACGTCAGGCGATGGTGTCGAGCATTTTATTTTTGGTAAAGATGGTTTTAAAAATATTTCTAATAATTTAAAAATTGATATTCTTGGAACAATTCCAATCGAAATAGAATTGAGAAAAGGAGCCGATTCTGGAAAACCTTATATGGAATTTTTTAAGGAAACATTCTTGTCAAAAAAAATAGCTCAATTAACTTTAAATATAATAAAAAAAATTTAGTTTAAAATTAATAAATTATAATGAGTAAAAGTATAAAAATTATTGATCTCGGGCAACACCTTTTGGCTGACTCCTTTTTAAAAAAAAATCAAATTAATAAAGAAATAAAAAAACCTCTTATATGCTTTTTAAATAAAAAAACGGGAAAAGTTTTCTTAAAGAGTAATTTTCCAGCAAAATATAGATATAACTTTATAGATTATTCTTATACCTCTTCTAATTCAAAAGTCTCAAAAAAACATTGGGATAATTTTTATGTTAACATAAACAAAGAATACAAAATTAAAAATAAAAAAGTTTTAGAGATTGGTAGTAATGATGGATATTTATTAAACAAATTTAAAAAACAAAACTTTATTTTAGGAGTAGATGCTTCTGCCTAAATGGCAAAATTAGCAAAACAAAATATAGAGTTAATGAAATATACTGTGTTTTTAATTATTACAAATAATTGTCGTAATTTTATTAACAATTAATTGCTAACCAAAGTAACTTGTTTAAATCTTTTCTAGTTTTTATAGTTAGATTTTTGGCGGAGTGTCAGGATCTTTTTAAATAATTTTTAAATAATAAATAATATAGTTTTTATACAAAAAGACGATAATTAGTGATATAGAATGAGAATTTATGATTGTAATTTAAAAATTTATTAACAAATATTTATTACAATAAAAAAAATTTATGTATTTTATCTCTCATAGAGGAAACGTTCTTGGACCAAATCCAAAAAAAGAAAATTCAATATCATATATTAAAGAAGCCTTATCAAATAATTTTGATGTTGAGGTAGATGTGTGGCTAGAAGGTAAAAAATTTTTTTTAGGACATAATAAACCTGAGTACAAAGTTTCACTAAATTTTCTAAGTAATAGTAAACTTTGGTTACATGCTAAAAATTTGGAGTGTTTTTACATGTTGAGCAAGTATAATCTCAATTATTTTTGGCATGAAAAAGATAAAATAACAATCACGAGTAAAGGTTTTTTTTGGAATTATCCCGGAACAATACTATCTAAAAAAAGTATTTGTGTTTTACCAGAACTAAATAAAGAAACTAAAAATAATTGTTCTGGATTTTGCTCAGATTATATAAAAATATATTATGATAGATACAATAATTTTTGATTTAGATGGAGTTTTGATTAACTCTAAGGATATTCATTTTTTTTGTCTTAACAAAGCGATATTAAAAGCTGGAGTCAATCATCAAATAACCTATGAAGATCATGTTCATAATTTTGACGGCTTACCAACAATAACTAAGTTAAAAATACTTAATAAAAAAAAAATAATTCCAGCTAATCTAAATAAAAAAATTCAAATAATTAAAAATAAATATACTTATAGAGAATTAAATAAAATTATTAAATTTGACAGGAAAATTTATAATATTTTCAAAAATCTTTCTCACAAATATAAAATTGGTATAGCTACAAATGCTATTCAAAAAACATTAAATTTATCAATCAAAAAATTAAAAATTAAAAAATTTGTTAAATTTTCGATTTCAAAAAATTTTATTAGAAACCCAAAACCCCATCCAGAAGTATATCTTAAATTAATTTTAAGATTAAATAGCAATCCAAAAAATACTTTAATAATTGAAGATTCTCATCATGGAAGAAGTGCGGCTAAAGACTCTGGGGCTGAACTTATGCCAATAAAAAATATCCATGAAGTAACTTATAAAAATATTATAAATTTTATTAAAAATAAAAAATTTGTATTAGATAAAGCCAATAGACAATGGGATGATAAAGATTTACGAATAGTAATTCCAATGGCTGGTCAAGGATCTAGGTTTATTGATGCAGGATATACTTTTCCAAAACCTTTAATTGAAGTTAAGCAAAAACCTATGATACAATTAGTCGTTGAAAGTCTCAATATCAAAGGTAAATATATTTTTTTGGTTAGAAAAGAACATATTGAAAAATATAATTTTAAGAACTTTTTAAATATTTTAGCACCTAATTGCGAAATAGTTATTGTGGATAAATTAACAGAAGGAGCAGCTTGTACTGTTTTACTAGCTGAGAAATTTATCAATAATAATAAACCATTAATTATAGCAAATTCTGATCAATATATTGAATGGAACTCCTCAGAAACAATGTATAGTTTTTTTTCAAGTAAAATTGATGGTGGTATATTAACTTTTAAAGCTCTACATCCAAAATGGTCGTATGCTAAAGTTGATAAAAATAATCAAGTATTAGAGGTTGCTGAGAAGAAAGTAATATCAAATAATGCAACTGCTGGAATCTACTATTGGAAAAAAGGTAGTGATTTTGTAAAGTACGCTAGTGATATGATACGGAAAAATTTTAGAGTTAATGATGAGTTTTATGTATGTCCCGTATATAATGAAGCGATAAATGATAAGAAAATTATAAAAATCAAGGAAGTAAATTCAATGTGGGGACTTGGAACGCCTGAAGATTTAAAATTTTTTCAAGAAAATTATAAAGCAATATAATTTTTTGTTAATCGATACTTTATATAATATTTTCTGAAGTTTTGGCTTATTAAATAAAATAGAATAAATTTTATTTTTTTATAATAATATATAAAAATTTCAAAAAAATTCATATACTTATACTTGCGATTTATTTTTAATGATTTTTTTTTTATGTGATAAATCGCTTCAGGAGTAATTTTTCCGTTTCTCACAAATTCTATATATTTTATAACATCGTAGTTAGTGCTGTAAATTAAATCACTTTTTTTTGTTCGTAATGATCCATTCATTTCAAATTGACGAGGGTTTTCTTGTTTTTTTAATAATCTGATTAAATATTTTTTTTTCCATAAAGATGGTTGAAGGCAAATTCTATGAAAAGAAAAATACGGTATAAAATATTTTCCTTTTTTATAATAAAAGTTTTCATTCGGTGTTACTGAAATTCTTAGATATGAAATATTATTATTTACAAAAAAATTGTAACATTCACTCATTTCTTTTAAATCTAAATTATTTATAACAAAACAATCATCTGTCATTAATAAAACATTCTGACTACGAATTTTTTTTAAAGCCTCAAGTATTCTTTTACCCCAAGGATCACAAGCTTTAGAAACTCCAGAAATAACTTTAAAACCCTTATATTTTTTATTTTTTTCTGATGTAATAATGTACTTTTCTATAATAAAGTTAGAACAATATTTAATCCATAAATTGCAAAAGTTATTCCATAAATACTCATATTCTTTTGAACTTAACACAACTAAAGAAAGTTTTTTAATTTTTAAAGAGTAAATTTTATTCATACTTTAATAGAATAAATAATTATATTGAAAATGTTATAAAATAAAAATTAATATTAAAATACTTTATGATTTTATAGCTATACATATCAGTCATAGTACAACATTTGCAGTTTAAATTTGTTATATATTTTTAGGATTTTACATTACTCTGATATTAAAAAATAAGTATTATAACTCTTACAAAAAATCTATCTTATCACAATGCTTTACATCTTTGTTCGTATTTACTTTGTGCTAGTGATTATTACATTTGTAGCAACCAAAAGCATTGCAATCCAAGGATTAAACTTTGTTAAAGTTGAATTAAATTTAACTCCATCTGTTTTATTAATTTTTACAATGCTCTTACAAGATTGAATGATACTTGTTATTAGTTTGAAAAATAAATCATTAAAATTTATTATTAATTTTTAAAAACTCATTCACATAGAATTATCAAATGATCATTGATCTACTAATCTTTTCTTAAAATTGTTCATCACTGTTCATGGCTTTTGATGGTGAAACCAAAAGAAATTCAAAAATATTATTATTCCTAAAATAAAAAAGAGTAATTATGGGCTTAAGAAAATTATTATTATCAATAATGTAATAATAATATTAATGTCAAATAAGATAAAGATGTAATATTTTATATTTAATGATAAAAAAAATATTAATAAATTTAAGATCTACAGGGCTAAAAAGAACTATAATAAAGATCATTTTTAAAATTTTTAATTTTATTTTTTTAAAAGACTATAAAAGAAAAAAATTTGAGAAAAATCTGTTTAAAATAAAATCTGTAGAAGAAAAGTTTAGCAAAATATATTCTTCAGGCCACTGGTTAAGGTTAATTGATAATAGTAAATCAGGAACGGGTTCAAGTTTAAGATCAACTCAAAATATAAGAATTCAGTTACCAAAAATTATAGAAAGATTTAAGATAAAATCATTATTTGATGCTCCCTGTGGAGATTTTAATTGGATGCGCTATGTTTTAAAAAGTATTGATGTAGATTATATTGGCGCAGATATTGTAGAAGATTTAATTTTTTCAAATAGAAAATATGAATCAAATAATATTAAATTTGTTAAATTAGATATTAGGATTAACAAATTACCAGCGTCAGATTTAATGATATGTCGAGATTGTTTGTTTCATTTTTCATATGAAGATATTTATAAATTTTTAAACAATTTTTTAATTTCTGACATAAAATATATATTATTGACAAGTCATTTAAATACTCAGGATAAATTTGAAAATAGAGATATCATTACAAGTGACTTTCGTAAAATTGATCTTTTTACAAAACCTTTTAATTTTGAAAAAAATTATATTTATAGTTTTGAGGACAAGGACTATAATGAAATTGAACATTTTAAACAAATGTATCTTTTTTCAAAATCTCAAATTAACAATAATTTAAAAAAAAAATCTCCATAAATTTCTTTCTGAGGGTTTCTAATTTGTTTAACTCTTTTATCAAAAGTGTTCTGGTCTATGATATATATTAACATTTTGTTAATTGATGTTTTTTTTTAAAAAAAATTGATATAAAAAAAATTATAATAATTATTTGTATTAATTTAATTTTTAAAGTTTTGTTAGTTCAGAATTGTTTTATTTTTGGTCATTAAAATTATAGATTTTTTGCAAATGAAATTTTATTTTTGTTATTTCAATAAGTTACTAGATTTTTCTAAAAAATAATTTTAATAAAACTATAATTTTTTTTAAAATGTTTATTTTAATTATTTACAAATAAATAAAATTTTAAACAGGCGATTATATTTTTTACTTATTAATAGTTTTCTAAAAACTGTGTGCTTTTATCTAAACAAAAGACAACAGCTTTGATAAATTTTTTGGGAATTTAAGCTATCTAATTTACTGTTATCATTTTATAGCCACAAGATTTTGCAATATGATTATAAAAAATAAAATAAAATCACAGTTATATATCTGCTTATTAATTCTTAAATGTGTTAGTCTTATCCATATTTATTAACAAATTTTTATAAATACGCGTTAATAAATTTATAAAGAAATTTAAAAATAATAAAATTTCTATTAATGTAGAAAATATAAGTTTAAAAAATTTAAGGTTGTTATTAGCAGAAGTATATTTTATGAAAATATTATCTTTATACCTTGGTCACAACTGTACAGCCGGAATATCTATTAACGGTGAATTAAAATATCTCAAAAGCGAGGAAAGATTTAATAGAATAAAAAATTGTATTGGATTTCCCATAGAAACTATAAGATTTATTAAAAAAGAATTTTTAAATAATAACTTATCTAATTTAGATAAAATTATTATTATTGACCAAACTGGTCTTGCTTTAAGCTATATTTTAAAAGACAAATTAATACCCAAACAATATTCAAAGAATCCTTGGTTAATAAATAAAGAAAAATATTTCTTAAACTTAATATTGAATTTAGCTAATCTAAAGTTGCTAAGTTTCTTTGTTAAAATCAAAAGAAAAATTAATTTTTTTATATTTAATCTTTTTTTTTCTAAAAAAAAAAGTTTAAAAAAAATTTTTTCTATATTTCCAGATATAGAATTTGATTTAAATAAAACTTATTTTTATAATCATCATGAATGTCATGCTCTGAGTTTTGCATATTTTTTTAAAGATGTTTCAAAAAAATATTTAATATTTACTGCTGATGGCGAGGGAGATAATGAGAGCAGTTGCGTTTATATATTTAAAAAAAATATTCAAAAAATTGTTTCTAACTCCAAAGATCACTCATTAGGGTATTTATATATGTTTATAACCGAACATTTAGGTTTAAGAGGCAATGAACATGAATTCAAAGTAATGGGGATGTCATCTTATGGTAAAAATATTCATGCTGATAGATTAAGCAACAAATTAAGAGAGATATTTATTCTAGATAACAATGGAAACATTAAAAGCAACATTGTCTCGAGTTTATTAAAATATAAAATTTTAGAAATATTTAAATATGAAAGATTCGATAATATTTGTGCTGGCATTCAGAAATTTACAGAAAAATTTCTCAATGAGTGGATAGAATTCTGGATAAAAAAGACTGGAATAAATAACATAATCTTATCTGGGGGTGTATTTATGAATGTTAAAGCAAATCTATTAATTTTAAAATCTAAATATGTAAAAAGTTTATTTATTGTACCCAGTGCATCGGATGAATCTCTGCCTATAGGCGCATTATGGAAAGCCAATAATGACTCTTTAATATTAACAAAGCCTATATCTAATATTTATCTTGGCAATACTTACGAAGATAAAGTTAAAGATTTTGTTAAAAAAAAATATATTGCAAAAAGATTTAAAATTAGGAAATTTTCAGACTATAAAAGCTTAAATAAAGTTGCGGCAGACCTGCTAAAAAAAAACAACATACTAGCAAGGTGTTGTGGTAGAGAAGAATGGGGCGCTAGGTCATTAGGAAACAGATCAATTTTATGCAATCCATCAAATATTGAAAATATAAAAAAAATAAATAAAACAATAAAATCTAGAGATTTTTGGATGCCATTTAGTCCAACAATAATTATGGAAGATAAAAATTTATATTTTAAACATCTAAAAAATTGTAATTTAAAATATATGACTATACTTGCTGAAAGCAGTGTTTTAGCTCAAAAAAAATTAATTGCAGCAATACACCCTATGGATAATACTCTAAGACCACAATTACTTTCTAAAAGTGATAATCCGTCTTACTACGATTTAATTTATCAATTTAAAAAAAAAACGGGGATTGGCGCTTTGTTGAATACCTCTTTTAATCTACATGGAGAACCTAATGTATCTGATTATAATGATGCTGTTAAAACTGTTATAAAATCTGATTTAAATTATCTTATAATAGAAAATTATTTATTAGAAAAAAAATATTAATCTTTGATTTTATTATTACAAAAAATTTTTCACAAATTATATAATTTGTAATTTTGGTTATCTTTATAAAATATTGAATTACATATATTATATATGTATCTTTTACACTTATGCAGAATAAAAATTCAACTAATCTATTATCTGTAAAATATATAATAGCAATTCATTTTTTTTCTTTGTTATTTCATGGGCAATTATTTTATAAATATAATAGTCTTCATATAGATTTTTCTAAATTTATATTTTTGACAATATTTATTTTTTTTTTTATTTTAGTATTAAAAAAAAAAATTAAATTATATTTTTCCCACATAGATACAATTTTTGTAATATTAATCTTAATTTCATTGTCGCAATTTTATTTTCTAAAAAAAACGGATTTTTTTATTGGGTTAATTATGAATTTTTATATTTTTTTTATATATTTATTTTATAAAAATCTAATATTTAACAATTATAAATCTTACATAATTAAATTAATAAAAATTATAACTATTACGGCAAGTTTAGTAGGAATTATTGGATGGCTTATATCTCTATTTAATTTCTCTGATTATTTCGTATTAGACTATAAATATCCATTTTTTTTATTTAAATCAATAAGAGCAAAATCTCTATTTGATCACCCGAATTATTTTTTTATTTTTCAGGTATTTGGATTATTTTTATATTTTAAATCATTCTTAAAAAATAAAGATAAAAAAAATCTATTTTTATTTATTACTATCTTTTTTTCGATAATTATTACTTTTTCTAAATCAATTGTTCTTTTATTAAGTGTTTTTTTACTATTTATACTTTTTAATTTTAAGATTAATATAATTACAAAAAAATTATTAAAATTTTTTATTTTTTTATCCTTAATATTTTATTTATTATTTTCTCATTTAATTATTGTTAAGAAAAATTCAAAAAATTATTATTACTATACTAGCGACAGGTTTGTTGTTGAAAAAAATATTATTTTAAAAGTTAATGATTTTGAAATTTATTTAAATAACTATTTTAGTCTTAAAAAAATAAGTTTAGATATGTTTTTAGAAAAACCAATAATCGGAAACGGTGAATTATCTTTAAAAGAATATAATAAACTTTTTAATACACCATCTAACAATCATCATTCGCAATATATGAATATTTTAGCTAATAAAGGTATAATTGGTTTTATTTCATATATTATTTTACTATTTTTAACTTTTAAGAATTCTTTTCGAAATAAAAGAAAAACAATCGAATTTTATTTAATATTTTATTTTATATTTGAGGGTTTTTTTTCTGACCTTAATAATTTTAATTTTCTGTGGTTTACAATAGCATCTGTTGAGGCAAATCGTGTAAAAAATATTTAATTATTAATAAAGTACTAAGTTATCTCATATACAAAAGCTTCATCAAATAATTGAAATTCCGTTTTTAGGTATTATAAATTTTCCTCCATTTTTTATAAACTTGGCTTCTTTTTTTATAATTTCATTAGAATAATTAGGAGCCAAAATTATAAAATAGTCGGGAAGATTTTTTTCAGCTTGCTGTCTTGAAATTATTGGTATGTGATCTACTGGTGAATAAAATCCCTGTTTAGCTGGAGAATCATCTACAAAATATATTAATTCTTTTCCAATATCTGAGCATTTTAAAATTGTCATTCCTTTAGCGGCAGCTCCATAACCTGCGATTTTTTTATTTTCTTTTTTCAAGTCTAGGACAATTTTTTTAAGTTTATTTGAAATTATTCTTACATTATTTTTATATTGAATAGATGTTGAAAAAGTATTTAACTTATTTAGTTTCTCATCATTAAGAATTTTTTTAAATCTTTTGGTTTTCTTTCTTTTATTTTTGCTTAAAAATAATCTTAACGTACCACCTTGCGCCTCGGTAATTAAAGCATCAAAAGCATACATTTTGTAATTTAATGCAAAAGTAAGCCAAACGTTTGCCGAAAAATATGAGAAATGATCATGGTAAATTAATGAGTAATTAATATTTTTGACCATACCTCCCCAATAATTACATTCTAAAACAAAAACACCGTCATTAGTTAATAATTTATAAACTCCTTTTATCAGATCTCGTAAATCATTAAGATGCGCAATACAATTATTGCCATATATTAATTTTGCTGGGCCCCACTCCTTTAAAATTTTTTCAGATAAGTTATCAGAAAAAAAAAGTGGTAATGAAGGTATTTCTCTTTTTAATGTTCTTAAAATAACATTCGTAGCTGGGTCGACGCCTAATACTCTATATTTAGATTTAAAATATTTAAGCATAACTCCATCATTGCATCCTATCTCGATAACAAAATCATTTCTTTTAAGAAACCTTATCTTCAATTCATCTGCATATGATTTAAAATATTTATCAAGCCCAGGCATATCAGAGGAGAAATATAAATAATCAACATTTTTGTATATTTCATTAGCATCGATAGTATCTGTTAATTGAACTAGTTTGCATTTTTTACATTGTTTAAGTTTTATAGGAAAAACAGGGTCTTTTTTTTTTATATTTTTTTTTTCAACTAAACTATTAACTAATGGATGCAGACCTAAATTTATAACTTCAAAAAATGAAGTAGAATAACACATTCTACAAAACTTATTTTTAATGGTAACTAATTTCTTCATTAAAATTTACAGTATTCTTTTAACCAAGGTTCAACTCTAGTTTTTGGTTTCCATTTTAAATATTTAAAAGTTTTTTTCATATTTGCTTGATGGGCATCAACTTCGAATGAGCGTTTTGGTATAAATTTAATATCACCTCCTATTGCTTTAGCTACATTTTCCATGGTAGTCATTTTACCGCATCCTATGTTTAATATTTCACCTTTTCCTGTCATTTTAGATTTCATAGCTCTAACAAATGCATCGGCTATATCTTTTACATAAATAAAATCTCTTCTTCCTGTTTTAAATGCTGATTGCGCCGTAGTTTCCGTGAGTGTTATAGGAATTTTTTTTTTTTTAGCATTAATAAAAGCAAACAGCGCCGAATCTTTTCTTGGATTTTCTCCGAAAACTTGAAATAAACGTAGAATTGAAGTTGATAAATTATATCTTTTTGTCCACATTTTGCATAAATATTCACACGACAATTTTTGCCAACTGTAAGGTTCAATTGGGTCTGCTCTCATATCCTCAGTCCATGGGATTTTATTGCCGCCATATAATGAAGCAGTGGATGGAAATATAAACTTTTTAATATTTGCTTCTGTAGCTTTTTTTAACAATATCGCTGTCATTTCAATATTATTTCTCGTTGTATCTATAGGATTTAATATAGAATTAGGAATATTTGTAACAAATGCCATATGCGCGATATAATCAATCTTATGTAAATCATTTGAGTTTAATTCGCGCACATCTTTATTAATAAAAATTAGATTTTTTAAATTTTTATGCATAATTTTTTTTTCTGGAACAACTAAATCAACACATTTAACTACCCATCCTTGATCCAAACATTTTTCAACAATATGAGGTCCAATAAAACCAGAAGATCCAGTAACAATTACTTTTTTAGTCATAAATATATATTTCTCCATTCATTATCTAAAACTTTCATATAATATTTTCTATCCCAATCTTTTTTTTTAAACCATTGATTAAACTTTATACTTAAACCCTTTTTTTCAGTTGTTAAACTATTAAATATTCTTTTTTTTTTACATAATTGTCTAATTAATACTTTTTGTTCAAATAAATTAATCTTCAACTCAGGTGGTAAGCTAAATCCAAATTCTATAATTCTTTTATCTAAATATGGACATCGGTTTTCAATACCAAATGCAGATGACATTCTATCCCCCATTTGTAATAAACTTGGCATAACTAACTTAAAATCTGCAAAACCCATGGCGTTAATTGGATCTTCGAACATTATAAAATATTTTTTCAGCTCTTTTTCAACAAAATCAATTCCACTTTTATTTCTGGATGTTATTCTAGCAAAATAAGATAAATAATTATCATAATGTTTTGAAAAAAAATATTTATAAGAAGGAAATTTTTTTTCAGTTTGCCATTGTAAAGCAATAGGCAAATATCTGACGTAACCTCCAAATATTTCATCAGCCCCTTCTCCTGAAATAACAACTTTGACATGCTTAGATGCTATTTCAGCTAATTTCCATAATGGATAAGATGAAAGGGACCCAACAGGAAAATCTAAATGATAAACGATTCTTTTGATATTCATAAAAAAATTTTTTTTCCAGTTTTTCTCATCATTAAAGTAAAATTTTTTATAAAAATTATGAAAAGTTGATAACAAATTAGAATCTATACCTTCAGATAAATATAAGCCCATTTTTACATCTCCGCGTAAACGAATTTTTATGGAGTCTTTAAGTAAAAAATCTAGTTCTTCAAGTGCTGTCTTTATGTTTATTTTTTGTTTTTTAAATTTCCAGTATTCAACAATTTTAATTTTATTTGTTCTGATACAATACTCGAGATAGTGCGCAGCTGGCAGCTCATAAAGATTTTTATATAACGTAGTTCCTAGACAATGTTGAAAATTTGAATAAAATTTTGACTCTTGAAAAAAAAGTTTTTTTATTTTATGTATAGCTTTTGCTTCTGAGGAAAATATAAAGTTTTTATCATCATAATAATAGTAAAGTGGTTTTTCTCCAGCTATGTCTCGTCCAAGTAAAATTTTTTGATTTTTTTTATCATATATAGCGAATGCAAACATCCCATTCAAATGAGAAAAAAAGTTTAGACCATAATGTTTCCAGCACTTTAATAAAACTTCGGTATCAGATGATGTTTCAAAATTGTAATACTTGGAAAGTTTTTTTTTAATTTCAATAAAGTTATATATTTCGCCATTAAAAGCTAGAACATTATCTCCTTCAATTCTAGGACATAAATTCTTTGAAAGAAGATCTATAATTTTAAGACGACCCATGCCTATTGCTACATTATCATCTTTAAAATAGCCTACGTCATCTGGCGCTCTATGTTTTTGAATATCAATCATCTGTTTTAAAGATTTTAAATCTCCACCAACAATCCCAGCTATACTGCACATTTTATTTTTTTTTAAAGTTTAAAAGTATTTCAATTTTAAAATTTATCTTAATTATTATTTAATAAATTTTTAAGTATTTTTTTTTTATTAATATTAAACAAAATTATTTTTACAATTAAATAATATATAAGTTTAAATAAATAACTTATTGGAGCGGTCGTTTTTATTTCTTTATAATTACATTCACATTTTAATGAATTTATTTTTAATTTATATAGTATTGATAAAATAATGATTTCTAGACTAAACTCATAACCGCTAGGAAGTTTATGAAATTTGATTTTCTCAAAAAAATTTTGACTATAAGCTCTTTGTCCAGGAAAAAAATCTCTTAAATTATAATTAAATCCTTTTCTTGAAATATAAGAAAGAACAATATTGCCAATGAATATATGAAATGGCATGCCACTTTTAAAGGTTTTTAAATAATCATAAAATCTATTACCTAGTATAAGATCAGAATTATGCTCATTAATTAAATTATAGATTTCATCAATGTTATTTAGATTGTATTGTCCATCTCCATGAATTTCAACTACATGCGTTGCTCCTAGACTAAAAGCTTTTTCTAAACCATAAAATAAATTACCGCCATAGCCAAAATGCTCATGAGTAAAAAAATCTATGTTATTCTTTTTTGCTATTTCTTTTGTATTATCTAAAGAACCATCATCTGAACAAATTACTTTATAAAACTTATCAAAAGGTATAAGTTTAATTGTTTTTTGTAATAAGTTTTCACAATTATAAGTTAAAATTAATCCGTATAGTTTCAATATTACAACAACTCCTTTTTTTTTAATTCACAAAATTTAAATCGATAAGATTATTAACTAATTAATAAATCTTTTTTATCTAATTTTTCCATTAATTCATTCCATTCTCTTTTGCTTAAACCAGACTCTTCCTGTGAAATTTCTTTTCCTGAAATCATTAACTTAATAACTTTTAATCCTTTAGAAGATATTTCCGCGGCTCCTACTCTATAATCCATAAATGCTTGATAAGTAATTGGAACCCATTTCTTAACTGTGTCCAACATTTTGTCTGCATAAACTCTAATTTCATATTGAGCGTGATCATCTGCTCTTAAGAATAAAAAATTCAGTAAATTTAACAAGTCGGTTTTCCAATACCATTGTGTATAAGTATTAAGAGTAAGATTCATTCTTGCAAGTTCACGTGCAAGTCCTATTTTATTTTCATCTATTTTAGTTCCATCAAATCTTTCATTAAGAAGTTTTTCATAATTATTATAAGTTCGAGTTGCATCATCTTTTAAAATATTAAGAACTTCTTCGGCTTGCTTTCCTTGAAGAACCTCACCTCTTCCTTGGCGATTGCTTTTGGATTGTGAAGCTAACTGATCTTTTGTAGGTAAATAAAATTCTTTATCTAATATAGAATACCTTGCTGAATATTCATTAACATTGGCTGTTCTATGTCTGATCCATTGCCTTGCTATAAAAATTGGAAGTTTAACATGATATTTTATCTCACACATCTCAAATGGAGTGCTATGACGGTAGCGCATTAAATACCTAATTAACCCATCATCGGTTGAAACTTTTTTAGTTCCTTTTCCATAAGAAACTCTAGCAGATTGAACAATTGAGCTATCATCACCCATATAATCTATAACTCTTATAAATCCATGGTCTAGAACTGGAATTGCTTCATAAAGAACCTTTTCAAGTTCAGTTGAAGTCACTCTTTTAGTAGTATTGCTTTGTGATTGTTGTTCTTGAATTTCTTTTTTTTGTTCAGAGGTTAGTTCCATTTTCTTAGAAATGCAGAGATTTTAAATATATCTTTAATTTAACGATTCAAAGTCTTATATTATTAGAGTTGGTTTTCCAACTATGACGATAAACGAGATTCGTAATAAACATTGAGGACCAGGGGGCGGTACCCTGCACCTCCACCAATTTCAACTTATGGGGGTGAAATAGAATCGACTAATGTCTAAAGGCT
>Ga0315903_10005401_pt1 | contig 16670 bp, 15 predicted proteins | sample LakEriMetagenome_7_FD_203524 | JGI IMG/M metagenome (GOLD analysis project Ga0315903, IMG submission 203524) | Freshwater fungal communities from buoy surface, Lake Erie, Ohio, United States - Buoy 2 MA119 | ecosystem: Environmental > Aquatic > Freshwater > Lake | place: USA: Lake Erie, Ohio...
TAGCAATTCGGTCAGGGCTTTAGGGTCCATGATGGCACCGGACAAGATGTGGGCGCCGGGTTCGCCACCCTTTTCTAACACCACCACGGATACATCGGTGCCTTTTTCTGCCGCCAATTGTTTCAGTCGGATGGCGGTGGAAAGACCACCGGGGCCGCCTCCCACCACAACGACGTCGTATTCCATCGATTCGCGGGGGCCATAAGTGCTCAGGATTTCTTCGGGGCTCATGAAGTCTCTTCTTACAAGTTGTGAATGCTTTGGCCTGCCGCAGTGGGTGTCAGGCGCGTGACTCATTTTATGCGTCTTAAGGTCGGTTTCACCCGCACAATGTTGTCAGCGCTTGATTGCATTGAACACTTAACACCTCAAAGGATTAGTCATGGCATACGAAATTGATTTGTCTGGCCGCGTGGCCTTTGTTACAGGAGCCTCCGGGGGGCTGGGCGCTCAGTTTGCCAAAACCTTGGCGGCAGCGGGTGCGGGTGTGGTGTTGGCCAGCCGAAGAATTGAAAAACTCAAGGACCTGCGTGCCGAGATCGAGGCCGCAGGCGGAGATGCCCATGTGGTTCAGTTGGATGTGACCGACCGAAACAGCATTGCGGCGGCTGTGGCCCATGCCGAAACCGAAATGGGCAGCATCGACATTTTGGTGAACAACTCAGGTGTCAGCACCACCCAACGAATCCAGGATGTGACCGAGGAAGATTACGACTTTGTGTTCGACACCAACGTGCGTGGCGCATTTTTTGTGGCGCAAGAGGTGGGCAAGCGCATGTTGGCGCGGGCCAAAGGCGCTGCACCCGGCAGCTTTACGGGTGGGCGCATCATCAACATTGCCTCCATGGCGGGCCTCAAGGTATTGCCCCAAATCGGGGTTTATTGCATGAGCAAAGCCGCAGTGGTTCAAATGACCAAGGCTTTTGCAGTCGAGTGGGGCAAGTTCGGCATCAACGTGAACGCGATTTGCCCTGGCTATATCGACACCGAGATCAATCACCACCATTGGCAAACCGAACAAGGCCAAAAGCTCATCAGCATGCTGCCGCGCAAGCGGGTAGGGCAACCCCAGGACCTGGATGCTTTGTTGATGCTGCTGGCCAGTGACCAAAGCCATTTCATCAACGGCGCGGTCATTGCTGCTGACGACGGTTTTGCCGTTTGAGCGCCTTGGAACTTTGAACCATGAAATATGAATTGCCGGAAAACAAAAAGAAGGTTCACCAGATGGTCATCCCCATTCGCTGGGGCGACATGGATGCCATGGGGCATGTTAACAACACGGTTTACTTCAGGTATCTGGAGACCATTCGGATCGATTGGTTCGACAAAATCGGATTCAACCTGAACCCTTCAGGTGAAGGGCCCGTGATCGTCAATGCGTTTTGTAATTTTTACAAACAGTTCGAACACCCTGGCGATGTGCTGGCCACCATGTATGTGAGCGATCCGGGGCGAACCACCTTTGAGAGTTGGTGCACGTTGGAGCGGGCAGACCAGCCGGGTGTGGTGTTTGCCGCAGGTGGCGCCACCACCATCTGGGTGGACTTTCCCAAACAAAAAGCAGTGTCTTTGCCCGATTGGGTCAAGGCCTTGGTCAGCGTCTGAACTTGCCCGAATCAGGCGGGTGTGGCGGAAGGCCGATTGACCATCGCATCGGCTTGTGGGTTAGCTGGCGGGTTGGCTTGGCCACCCACTGCGCGCCACTGGTAGGCATGCTGAAGTAACCAATCTTGGGACTGTGTAGGGTGCCCCAACTGCATGGGGTGAAAGTCTTTGCGGGCGTAGGCCGCAATCGGTTTGGCCACACGCCAGACCATGCCATGGCGGCCAAACAAAAACTTGCCAGCAGACCACCAAGTGGAGGGCTTGAACAAAGTCTTGTCGTGCCACAGGTTGTTGACGGTCTGTCGCATCACATCGCTGCTGAATTGGATCGTGACAAACCAGAACCAGCGCATACGCCAGGCATGGTTACCGCCCAAGCGCTGATAGATATCAAACGCCACACATTTGTGCTCAGACTCTTCTGCAGCGTGCCAGCGCCACAAGGTTTTCAAAGGCTCTTCTGCTTGGCCAAACCAGTCGCCAGTTTGGTCCATACGTTCCAGGGTCAGGTCGCCAAAAATAGAGGTGAAGTGCTCAAAAGCGGCCGTGATGGCCAGTTCATGCAAATGGCCTTTGGAGCTTTTGTCAAAAAACTGTTCCCGGCCTTGTTTCATTCGGCGGTCTGCGCGTGGGCCCCAATGGTTGACCAAACCCTGCTTTTCAAGGTGCGCGTTGTACAAGGCATGCAAATGGCGGTGCGTGGCTTCTTGACCAATAAAACCTTTCGCAGTTTCCTTGAGTTGCTGGTTTTCCGGGGTATCGGGCAGGTGCTTGGCCCCTTCTTTGACGGCATCGATAAAAAATTGTTCGCCGACCGGAAAGCTCATGGACAAAGCATTGGCGTAGGCCGTTAAAAAGGCGTCGCCGCCATTCCAGTGCCGCGAAAAGCCCTGACTCAGGTCAACGCTCAAACGGCGCACAGTCAATTCAGTAGGAGAGGGCTGGTGAGTGGTCATGGGTTAGGGCGATCGGATTTAAGTCAGAATGTGAGCATTGTTCAGGTTTTGCAAGACCCTTGCAACTCGCAATCTGCTCAGGTTTTAAAAGAGGTCATTCATGTCTGCCGCCAAACCATCTAAAAAGCCAGAACCCGCAACCAGCTTACGCCGCCAGCCAGCACAGGCACGGGCGCAGCAGACCATTCAAACCTTGTTCAAAGCTGCTGCTCAGATTTTAGACAAGGAGGGAGAGGGCGGTTTGTCGACCAATAAAGTGGCTGCTGTGGCCGGATTTTCCATTGGCACCCTGTACCAATACTTTCCCAGCAAAGAGGTTTTGGTCAGAGCCATGGCGGCGCGGGGGCAAGAGTTGGTGGTCAAAGAGTTGGAGCGCTACCTGACGGAGTTGGAAACCGTGGAGAACGTGCAACAAATTGATGGTCAAGAACTTTTAGGGCAGGCCATACGCATTCTGCTCAGGGGATTTGCCACGGGTAAAGGCTTGAGCCAAAGCCTGATTCGTTTGTGTTGGTCGCTGGAAAAACCCGAGGAAACCGCCAGTGCCGTACGACAAGTGTCCGATCGGCTGGCCATCTTTTTTGAGCGCATCCAACACCCCGCGTTGCAGTCGCCCAGTTCGGCGCAAATGTTTGTGTTGACCCGCTCGGTTATTGGCACTTTGCGCAGTGCCAGTCTGGAGAAATCGCCCCTGCTGGGGAGCCCCGCTTTTGAGGCAGCTTTGGTGCAAATGGCCTGGGCCCTGCTGGCCCGGCAAGAGATGGACACCCGGGCAAGCCGGGTGTGACAGAGGATCTGGGTCAAGTCGCTGGTTTGGCTTTGGGGGTGCGGCCCATCAGGTAAAACTCGGGGTTGGGCATCATGCCGCTGAAGCTGGCCATGCGGTTGGACAGGCCAAAAAATGCTGTGATCGCGGCAATGTCCCAAATGTCTTCGTCGTCAAAACCGTGCGCATGCAAAGCCGCAAAATCTGATTCTTCAATAGCATCCGATTGCTGGCAAACCTTCAGGGCAAAGTCGAGCATGGCCCGCTGTCGAGGTGAAATGTCCGCTTTGCGATGATTGATTGCCACCTGATCGGCCATCAACGGTTTTTTCTCATAAATGCGCAAAATGGCCCCATGCGCCACCACGCAATACAGGCATTTATTGGCCGCACTGGTGGTGGTCACGATCATCTCGCGTTCACCTTTGCTGAGACCGCTGCTGCGGCCGACCGATTCGGGCACCATCAGGGCATCGTGGTAAGCAAAGAAGGCTCGCCACTCGGCCGGGCGGCGGGCAAAGGCCAAAAACACATTCGGCACAAATCCGGCTTTTTCTTGTACTTCAAGCACTTTGGCGCGAATGTCATCGGGCAAATCCTTGATTTCGGGGGCTGGGTAACGGGTGCTCATGTGTTCCTTTGTGTGGTCTTGCCGTGGCAAAGGGCTTGCCAGGGTCTAAGCGCCCATGCACTTAAGCAGGGGCTTCTGGACAGATTATGCTGATGACCATTTCAGGAGCCTGTCATGTCAATAACACCTTCCCTTTCCCCCTCCCAACAAGCCCGTGCCGACCACCCCGATAACAAAGCCTTTCAGGCGGGTATCGACATGCGCACCCAAGTCATGGGCGCTGAATTTGTGGACCGTGGCTTTGGCAACGCCACTGATTACACGCTGCCCATGCAGGAGTTCATTACCTGCAATGCATGGGGCAACGTGTGGCAACGCCCCGGGCTAGATTTGAAAACCCGCAGCCTGATTACCGTGGCCATGCTCGCGGCGATGGGCAAACAACAAGAATTGAAAGGCCATGTTCGGGGCGCATTGAACAATGGCGTGACACCGGATGAACTGCGAGAAGTGATGCTGCACGCCACGGTGTATTGCGGCTACCCGACTGCGATTGAGGCGTTTCGGACGGTGGCCGAAGTGGTGGAGGGCTGAGATCCACGAACAGGTCTATTGAATGGCCCCCTGAAAGCCCGCGCCGTGGGAAAAGAAGTCAAATTTATCTCCTAAATAAAATTAATATTTATTAATTTTTATTAAATATTTATTAAAAATAATTAGAATAAAAAATCAGTTTTATTGCCGGAGAATTAAAAATGCAAGTTCAAACCCTGACCATCCCAGACGGAGTTGGGTCATTGCCAGTGAGTGGGGTCGAGGCGGCGGGGTTTAAAGCCATCTCTTGGCGAGGCAACGACTTGCTTGTGCAAATGCAAAATGGCAATGTCCTTCTTTTCAAGGGTGCCCATGCGACTCGCATTGCAGGCAAGAACCCGCTGTTGGTGTTTGATGACCTCAGTATTTCTCTGAACCATTTTTCTGGACCCGCACCCGAGGCTTTGGCACCCCCCAACTCAAGCGCTTTAACAGGCAATCCGTTGCGGGATAAAGCCAAAAAGAAACCTTCACGTCCAACTCGGGCTGAAAAAATTGCCTTGGAAGCTGAAAACGCCCTCTGGGTCAGTGAAGCGTTTGAGCACATCGCAAAAGAAAACGCAATCGCCGCAACCCTGGTAAACCCTGTAACCGATAGCACCAGCAGCATCCAAACAGCCATCTCTTCTACTTCCACTGAGCTCACCGATTCTTTGGATTCCAAAGACCTCAGCGCGCCAAAGGCAATGGCTGATACACCAGTTGCTCAGATGGTTCAAGTTTCAGAGCCCCTGCCGACATCCAGCGTTATGGCCTCAGCCGGGGGCAACTGGGTTTTTTACGCCTTAGGCGCAGGCGTTGCAGGGGCAGGTCTGAGCGGCAAAAAAAACAAGCCAACCAATCCTGATCCCGTCGCAGATAACGCGACCCCCGCAGCTGCCAACAGAGCACCCTCGGGTTCGGACAAGACCTTGGCGATTGCGGAAGACAGTTCATACACCTTGCTGGCCTCTGATTTTGGTTTTATCGATGCATCGGGAGACAACAACGCGCTGAAAAGCATCACCATCACCGCCCTGCCTGCTGCGGGCACGCTGCAATTGAACTGGGTGAATGTGATCACTAACCAAGTAATCCCTGTGGCCGCTTTGTCCGGACTCCAATTCAAACCGGCCAGCAATGCCAACGGCAACGCTTACAGCAGCATCAAGTTCAAACTGACTGACGATGGCGGTACTGTTGACGGTGGGGCGGACACTTCAACTGAGAAAACCTTGACGTTCAACGTCTCCTCCGTGAACGACGCTCCGACGGCGGTCGGCACCGTACCCACCCAATCGGGGCAAGTAGCCAGCGTTTTTACAACGCTCAACCTAAGCCCCAGTTTTACAGATGTGGACGCGGGCAACCAATTTTCCTATGCCGTGACATCCGGCACCTTGCCAGTAGGGCTGGCGCTGAACCAAAGCACAGGCACCATCAGTGGCACGCCCACTGCAGCCAGCACCGCGGCAGTGACGGTCACTGCAACAGACAGTGGGGGATTGACTGCAGTTCAATCGTTTAATTTCAATCTTTTACCCGTCACGATTACGCCACCCTTGGCCTTGGACACGGCCGTTCCAAGCTGGATTACCTCAACTGACTATGCAATCAATACCAGCGGCTTGAGCATCACGAATCCCAGCATGGGCATTGCTAGCTTGATCAGCAATGACGGGTTGGATACTGCATCAGGCTTGATCACGCCCCAAATACAGGCATCTTGGCTACCCATGACAGTCAATGACACACAGCGCCCAACGGGCCGCAGCAGTGCAGCGGCATTGAGCTTGAGCTATGCGTTTCAAGACACGGGAGCCCTCTATCAGAACGATTTGAACGATTCGAATGTTGAAAAATCCGTTCAGGCAAACATGTCTTACACACCCCTTGAGAAAGCCTTTGTTCGTGAGGTCTATGCCAACTTTGCTTCTTTTGCCAACCTGGTGTTCACTGAGAACACTGGCGCCAATTCTCAACAATACGCCAATGCGGGTGGTGCTGACATTCGCTTATTTAAAGGCACTTTTGCAGAGTATGGCGTCACCAATAGCACCCTTGGTTTTGCGTATCAGCCGGGTCAATACAATTCCAAAACGGTTGACAACTCAGGCAACTTTTTCTTGGTCACAAATGCACTGGCCTACCCAAAGGCCAATGCCTTCGGGTTTGCTTATGGTTTGGAAAAGCAAACGGTGACGCACGAATTGGGTCATGCCCTGGGCTTGGATCACCCCTTCGCAAATACGGCGCTTGCTCTGGAAGGGTGGTATGGAGAGGTTGACCCTAGGACGCTAGCCGCCAACCGCTTGGCAACCGTTACGGGCGGCAGCTATGACACGCCGCTCACCGATACTCCGCAAGAATCCTTGATGTCCTATTACAAACCTTTTGAAGCGTTCATCGGCATTTCTAATGCCCTCTTGCCTGCCCAAAGTGAGGTTTATACGCCCTGGAAAGCCGGTGTTTACGACATTGCAGCGCTGCAACATTTGTACGGTGCCAACATGAGCTACAACACCACCGACACGGTTTACAGCTATGACGGTAACATCCCGGTTTTTGACACGATCTGGGATGCCCGGGGCAACGATACACTGACCCAATTGGGCAACCAGGCTGCGGTGATCGACTTGCGCGGGGGGGATCACATGAGCCGCATGGGCCTGTTCAGTGGCGCTAAATATGTATTCTCTGAAACCATTTTGGAGACTGATTTAAAAGGCACCAATACAGGCCGCGCAGACATCACGGGCATGAAGGCCATCTATACCAGTGGCGGTGTCGTGAATCAGGTGGGTTATTTGTCCAGGACAAACAACAACAGCGAATGGACCTACCTGACCGACCCCACCATGCCCACGGGTTTGGCTGTCGAATTGATTGCGACCTTTGATTTTTACGACGCCTCGGGTGTCATGGTGGCCAATGACCAAACAAGAACAATTGCGAACTTGCCTAAAATCGGTGTGGTGGACTCCAGCATGGGTTTCAATGTGGGCATTGCGTTTGGTGTGGTCATTGAAAACGCCGTCGGCGGTGATGGCAACGATGTGATTTGGGGCAATGCAGCCGCAAACCGAATGACAACCGGGGCGGGCACCGACCGTGTCAAGTACGACCTGGGAGGGAACATCAACGGCGACACCCTAACGGACTTTACCAACGTCGATCTGTTGGATTTATCGGCCCTGCGCCTGACTACCAATCAACAAACTCAGATCAACTGGGACGCAAGCTCTAACCGACTGACCTATATCGATCCCGTTCAAGCGGCCAACTCTTGGTCCCTGACCATTAACGGATCTTTCAGTACGGCGCAGCTTGTTTTGGCTTAAATGCAGGCGCGCGCTGTCTTCTGCGAGGAATGGCTTTTCCTTTGGCCCTCACCCCCGCACCAATTTCTGTATCAAATCTGCGGCCCCTGAGGCTTCGTATTTGCGCATCAGTTTGACGCGGTAAATCTCGACTGTGCGGTGGCTGATGCCCAGGGCTCGGCCTATTTCCTTGCTGGTGAGCCCGTCCATCAGGTGCGCGGCCACTTCGCGTTCGCGGGCGGTCAGCTCGGCTTTCACGGGTTTGCGGGCCGACAAGTCTTCAAAAGTCCAGATGCCTGCTTCATGCGGGGCGTCGCGGTTCAGGGCCCTGCCGGTCACATGGCACCAGAAGGTTTCGCCTTTAAAGCGTCCATCCACGCGTTTCATGACCCGGTCGTCGGCATACACCCCATTGGCGTTCAGGATGGGGGCAATGCGTTGCCCAGTGCGCTCGTATTCATCGGCGCTGGGGTAAAGCACCTGAAAGCTTTGCCCTATGAGTTGTTCGCGGGTGGTGCCAAACATGTCGCATACGCGTTGATTGCAATCCACCATGGTGCGGTTGCGCGACAAGACCATGCCAACCGGGGCCAGGTCAAAGGCAAGGCGGTAATCAATGTCTTGGTTCATGAGTGGGGTGGCTTTCCCTAAGGGCTGCCCTCTACGAAAAACTACGTACTGGATTACGTAGTATCGTAGCGTTTTCTTCCTTTTATGGAGTCTGGTGTGAACAAGATTTATCCTTCCGCAGCCGAAGCCCTCAAGGGCATCGTGGCTGATGGGCAACTGATTGGCGTGGGGGGGTTTGGCCTCTGCGGTATTCCCGAGGCCTTGATTGATGCGCTGCGCGACAGTGGGGTGCAAAACCTGACCGCTATCTCCAACAACGCTGGCGTGGATGGTTTTGGTTTGGGCAAATTGCTCGAAACCCGCCAGATCAAGAAAATGATTTCTTCCTATGTGGGCGAAAACAAAGAGTTCGAGCGCCAATTTTTGGCTGGCGAGCTGGCTTTGGACTTCACACCGCAAGGCACGCTGGCCGAAAAGCTGCGGGCAGGTGGGGCGGGCATACCGGCCTTTTTTACCAAAACCGGGGTGGGCACCATGGTTGCTGACGGTAAGGAATTGCGTGAGTTCGATGGCGAGACTTACGTTATGGAGCATGCCTTGGTGCCAGATGTGTCTTTGGTTAAAGCGCACCGTGCCGACAAATCAGGCAATTTGCAGTTTCGCTACACCTCGCGCAACTTCAATCCTGCGGTGGCCATGGCGGGCAAGATTTGCGTGGTCGAGGTCGAAGAAATTGTCGAAACCGGTGCCATGCACCCCGACAGTGTTCATTTGCCCGGTATTTATGTGCACCGGATTGTGCTGAACCAGCACCCCGAAAAGCGCATTGAAAAGCGCACGATCACTGAGAAAGCAGGAGTTTGATATGAGCTGGAGTCAAGACCAAATGGCCGCCCGTGCGGCGCACGAACTAGAAGACGGTTTTTATGTCAATCTGGGCATAGGTATCCCCACCTTGGTGGCCAACTTTGTACCCGCCGACAAAGAGGTGTGGTTGCAAAGCGAAAACGGCATGTTGGGCATTGGCCCTTTCCCGACGGAAGACGAAGTCGATGCCGATTTGATCAACGCGGGCAAACAAACGGTGACCACCATCAAGGGTTCGTCCATCTTCGGCAGCGAGCAATCATTTGCCATGATCCGTGGCGGCAAGATCAACTTGTCCATTTTGGGTGCCATGCAGGTGAGTGAAAAGGGCGATCTGGCCAACTGGATGATCCCCGGCAAGATGGTCAAGGGCATGGGCGGTGCCATGGACTTGGTGGCGGGTGTGAAGCGCGTGATCATCTTGATGGAACACGTTGCCAAAAAGAAAGATGGCACCGAAGACATGAAAATCTTGCCCCAGTGCACTTTGCCCTTGACCGGGGTGGGTGTGGTGGACCGCATCATCACCGATTTGGCGGTGATGGACGTGGTGCCCGAAGGCCTGAAGGTGGTTGAGTTGGCACCGGGCGTCACGGCCGAAGTGTTGCAAAGCAAGACGGGCGTCAAATTGATCTTCTGATTTTTTGTTTTTGTTAAAAAAAGCCGCAATATTTGCGGCTTTTTTATTTTTTGTTTATTTTGGTAATTTACTTTTAATGAAATATTTTTTTAAATGAATTTTTATATTGAATATGTAACCAAATAATTACAAAATAGCGATTTTATATTTTGACTTGGTTACAAAATGTCAAATACAAGCACTGATCGAATCATTGGTGAAATATTGCGTGAATGGCGTGTCTCGCAGCAATTGGAAATTTCTGAATTGGCAAATAGCGCGAGTTTGTCAGTTGCCCAAATCCAGCAGTTGGAATCCGGCGGCGTTTCTCTTTTTTACTCAGCTTCCATCAAAGAAAATGCCGCTCGAAAAGTGGCCCATATATTAGGCGGTAATCCCGATTCCGTCATTCGCTCCCAAGACGGGCAGTTTTTTCTTGAAGATTCTTCGGTGATAGAGGAGTTGGTTGATTTGTCCAGAGAGAAATCTCAAACAACGCTGACCACACTTTTGATTTTTCGCCATACCTTTCTGATCACCATTTTGGTTTCAGCCTTGATTGTGGCCATTGCGAGTTTTGGCTGGGTTCAAAAGAAATGGCAAAGCGGGGGAGCAGAGCAGTTTTGGCGAGAAACCGTCATGACTTCATCGAGCGAGTCGGTGACTTTGCTTGAACCTGAATTAATTGAGTTGCGCACCTTGACCCAATCCACCAGCGTAGCCAACCGATTCGTGTTTAAAGCGAACTGATTTTTAGTGCTAACCAATTGGCGTCGCGTGTTTATTTGATGTCCCGCATGCGACAGGGCGATGACTCGCTGGTAAAGTCTTGGTTTTTAACGCTAATCCCAGGACTCCTTTATGAACCGACTGATTGCCGCTGGCGTTTTGAGCCTTGCCGCAGCGACCCCCGTTTTTTCTCAGACCCCGATCAAGATCGGAGAGATCAACAGTTACTCTGCCATTCCCCAATTTACACAGCCCTATAAACAAGGTTGGCAACTGGCTGTCGAAGAAATCAATGCACAGGGTGGTTTGTTGGGCCGCAAAGTCGAAGTCATTGCCCGCGATGACGCAGGCAAGCCTGATGAGGCTTTGCGCCACGCGATTGAATTGACCTCGAAGGAAAAAGTCGATGTGCTTGCGGGTGGCTTTTTGTCCAATGTGGGTTTGGCATTGGCAGACCATGCGGCTAAAAGCAAGCGATTATTTGTTGCCAGTGAACCGCTGACCGATGCCATCGTCTGGGAAAAAGGCAACCGTTATACCTTCCGCCTGCGCCCCAGTACCTATATGCAAGCCGCCATGTTGGTCGAAGAAGCGGCCAAATTACCCGCCAAACGCTGGGCCACCATTGCCCCTAACTATGAATATGGTCAAAGCGCTGTGGCCAGCTTCAAGGAGTTGCTGAAAGCCAAACGGCCTGATGTAGAGTTTGTGGGGGAGCAGTGGCCTGCCCAAGGAAAAATTGATGCGGGCAGTACCCTGACCGCCACTATGGCCAGCAAGCCGGACGCCATTTTCAATGTCACCTTTGGCGCCGATCTGGCCAAACTGGTGCGCGAAGGCAACCAACGCAACGTCTTTCCTAAAACACCGGTTGTGTCCCTGTTATCCGGTGAGCCCGAATATCTGGAAGTGCTTAAAGACGAAACCCCCAAGGGTTGGATCGTGACGGGCTATCCCTGGGACCAATTGGACGGCAAAGAACACGCCAGCTTTGCCGCCAACTATTACAAGAAGTTCAACGAAAACCCCAAGGTCGGTTCGGTGGTGGGTTACGCCACCATGCAAGCCATTTTTGCGGCCATCAAAAAGGCCAATTCGACCGACAACGAAAAATTGGTGCTCGCCATGCGCGGCCTCAAGTTCAGCACGCCATTTGGTCCGGCCGAATTCCGCGCGATTGACCAACAATCCACCATGGGTGCCTATGTTGGCAAACTCGATTTGCGAGGTGGCAAAGGCACCATGGTGCAGTGGCGTTATGCCGATGGCAAAACCTACCAGCCAACCGATGCCTATGTGAAATCGCGTCGTCCAGCCGATGCGATGAAGTGACGGACTGGTTTCGCTTGAAGCCCAATCAAATGGGCTTTAAAGGGTCTTTAATCGGGCTTTAGCCGGTCTTCAGTGGGTCTTTAAACCCCAATGGCTGGCCTCGCTGGCCTGCCAAAATTCTGCAAAAGGGCTGGGTAGCGTTGCCGCGCCGCCTGCGTGGTTCAGTAGTTCCCCGGGTTGCAGCGTGTCAATCGTGGTGGCCAATGTTCGGGCTTGGCCTTGGGCATTGCGCACCATCAGGTGGTGGGGTGTGATGTCGGCCGGGCTGTTAAGGCCTGCAGCCCCCAGCAAGTCGGCCAAGGCGTGCAAAGTGTTGAGGTGATAGTAATAAACGCGCTCGGCTTTGTCGGTGACCACAATGGCCCGTTGACGCACTGGGTCTTGGGTGGCCACACCCGTTGGGCAATGGTCGGTATGGCAACTGCGTGACTGGATGCAACCCAACGCAAACATGAACCCCCTGGCCGAATTGCACCAATCGGCGCCCAAGGCCAGGCAACGTGCAATGTCGAAAGCCGAAATCACTTTGCCCGAGGCACCAATCTTGATCTGGTCGCGCAAGCCAGCGCCCACCAAACTGTTGTGCACCAGTCGCAAGCCATCGCGCAAGGGCATGCCCACATGGTCGGCAAATTCGATGGGAGCGGCCCCGGTGCCTCCTTCGGCACCGTCTACCACCACAAAGTCGGGGGTGATGCCGGTCTGTAGCATGGCTTTGACCAAAGAAAACCATTCAGCCGGATGGCCAACACACAACTTGATGCCTACCGGTTTGCCGCCGGACAAATGGCGCAGCCGAACCAAAAACTCAAGCAACTCCACCGGGTTGGTAAATGCCGAGTGACGAGCGGGTGAAACGCAGTCTTGCCCCATGGGCACGCCCCGAGCTTCGGCGATTTCGGCGCTGACCTTGGCTTTGGGCAGCACCCCGCCGTGCCCAGGTTTGGCCCCTTGTGACAACTTGATCTCAATCATCTTGACCTGTGGGGAGCTTGCTTGTTGGGTGAAGCGCTCGGGGTCAAAGTGTCCATCGGCAGTTCGGCAACCGAAATACCCGGAGGCAATTTGCCAGATCAAGTCGCCACCGTGTTCCCGGTGGTGGGTGGATATGCTGCCCTCGCCGGTATCGTGCGCAAACCGGCCCAAGGCTGCGCCCCGGTTCAGGGCTTTCACGGCATTGGGTGACAAGGCGCCAAAGCTCATGCCCGAGATGTTGAGTATGGACAGTGCATAAGGTTGCTGGCAACCAGAGCCGCCCACCCCAACGCGGAAGTTGTTCGGGTCTGGCTGCAGGGGTTGCAACGAGTGGGCAATCCATTCTGTGCCAGGGCTGTACATGTCTTTGATGCTGCCAAAACCCCGTTTGTCGTTTTGCACCTTGGAACGTGCATAAACCATGGCCCTCTGATTGCGCGAAAAGGGCAACTTCTGCTCATCGTCTTCCAGAAAGTACTGTCGTAATTCGGGCCGGATGTACTCCAGGCCATAACGAATTCGGCCCGTCAGGGGGTAGTTGCGCCTGACGGCTTGCTTGGTTTGGACGAAGTCTTGCCAGCCCAAAAGAAACAACACGGCAAATCCGCCGCTTGCCCAAACCGAGAATGGCCAGGCCACGACAGCCGCTGGGGCCATGATCAACCAAGGCAGGTAGCGTGAGGCGGATTGACGAGCCATGAAAACTCCTTTGCGGTGCGCTAAAGCGCAGCTGAAACCGTGAACAGCGCTAGCAACGTTTTAAAACAGCATACTGAAATACATTTGACAATTTGTCTATATAATTTTTTATTATTAAATTAATACAACAATAACACTAAAAATAATTATTTTTATTAATTTATTACTTGCTATTGAGAAGGGTCTGACTGTCCGGGGGCCAGAGTGGCCTTTCTTCATGCCCGATTCAGTCGCGCTTGAAGCGCTCAGCCGCCAAATGGCGGGCTAAGTCTGGGGCCAGCGGCAGGGGTTCGTTTTCTAGCCAAGCCGCCGTCAATTCCCCGCACAACACCGCAAGGCTGATACCGCGCGCGCCCATGCCCGCACTCATCCACAGGCCCGGCCAGCGTTCCGAGTCCACCGGACCCACGGCGGGCAAACGGTCAGGCAGGGTGCAGCGCAGGCCCGCCCAGCCCTGAACGGTGTGGGGCTCAAACAGGGGTTTCATGGCTTCGCCCAGTGGGGGCAAAAGTTTGGCTAAGCGCAGTTGGTTGGCGGCATGGTCTTCAGGTCGCAATGGCGCTTGCAGGCATTGGCGCTCAAAGGTGGAGCCAATGAACCAACCCGGCGGGCCCTCCGGGGTGGGCACGCCGCTGATAAAGCTGCCGTGGCCGTTGACCGGGTAAGGGGCTAATTGCTGGCGCTGGCCGGGGTTCAGTTCGTCCATCAGGCCAAAACTGATTTGACCGCGCAACGGGTTCAGTGGCAGGTCAACGCCCGCCAGGGGTTGCAGCAGAGCCAGGCTGTCAAACGCGCTGGCCACCACCAGCAAAGGCGCTTGCGCAAGGGTCTGACCTTGTGCATCGCAGGCGGTCCAAACATCCCCCACCCGCTGGATGGTTTGCACTTTTTGTCCCCAAAGGACCCGCACGCCGGGGGTTTGCAACTGCGCGGCCACCAATTGCCGGGGCCTGACCCAGCCTGCCAGATCATGCCAAAGCGCTTGGGCGTTTGGCGGCAAACCCGATTCGGACAATTGTTGGGCCGTGGCTTGCGTGCTCCATTCGTGCGCACTGGGGGGCCACAAATGAGCGGCGGGTAAGCTCCGTTTGCCTTCCACGCGGTGTTCAATAACGCCCGTTGGAGCCCAGTCAGAGCCGCTGACCAAACACTGCCGAGCACGCTGCATGGTGGCTCTAACGCCCGCCCGGGTGATGCGCGACAGCACGTTGTCATCTGGTGAGACATGGGGCGCGGCCAAACCCACGGGCAGGCCTGATGCGCCCGCACCCACGTCATCGCCTTGGTCAATCACCTGAACCGACCAACCCCGCGAGGCCAAGCTGTGCGCCACGGCTGAGCCCGACAAACCGGCCCCTAACACCAGCACATTGCGTGTTATCGGTTGCGTCATCGGGCGCGTCATTGTGCGGGAAGGTCGGGGCGCTTTGCTGCCGTTTCGTCGGTTTTCGTATTCAGGCTTGTCGCCGCGCGCGGCCCATGCTGGGGCATAGGTGGCCCGAGTCCAACCGGTTGTTGTTGATGGGCTGTGGTCAGACGCTGGGGTCAGTTCAAAACCGCACTGTTTCCAAGCCTGTGCGCCGGGTAGTTCATAGGTCTCATGGCCTTGCTGGATGCCTTGGGACAAGAAAACATGTGTCCCCAAACGGCACAGACGGGACAGTGCCTTTAAGCGTTGCAAAGCAGATGCGGGGGGGCGGTCTGGTGAGTTGTCGGTTTTGGTATTGGTGTCGGCGGTGGCCCAAAAAGCAAGGTCTAGCAGCACGGTGTCTGCGGGCGCAGTCAGGGCCAATTCGCGCAAAAGCGAGTCGGTCTGGCCGCAGTGCAAGCTCAGTTGCACTTGGCCACCCGCCAGCACTAAACGGTGTGAGCCGGGTGTCATGCCGTGCCAAGCCTCCAGCCATTCGCCTTGCAAGGCTTCAAGCGATGCGGGAATTGCAAGGGATTTCAGTGCGCCAAGGTCGGGCAGTGCTTGGTCTGTCACGACCGAGAAGAAAAGGCGCTCGGATCGCACCGGGGCGTGCTGCCAAGCCCACCAGGTGGCCAAAAACTGCCTACCCAAGTCAAAACCAATTTGCAGCACATGCCCATGCCGCCGGTGTTCCATGCCCGTGAAACTCAGGGGTTCAGCTTGAGATTCGCCTGAGATCACCTCAGCAATGGGGCAAGCCTTCAAGAAAGCCTGAGTTTCCGGGGGCAGGCCGCTCAGATCATGGCCTGCAAACGGGTAAGTCACCGCCCCTTCAGGATGCCGCAGGGGGCACGTAGCCTTGCGCTGCGTCGGCACCATCGCCAAAGAAATGGTTTTCCATCTGGCGTGCCAGATATTGGCGGGCGCGCAAATCGGCCAAATTCAGACGGTTTTCATTGACCAGCATGGTTTGGTGCTTGAGCCAGTCGGCCCAAGCTTTTTTGCTCACGCTTTCCCAAATTCGCTTGCCGAGATCGCCGGGATAAGGCGGAAAATCCAAGCCTTCTGCTTCGGTGCCAAGTTTGATGCATTGAACGGTACGTGCCATGGTGCGGGGTGCCTTGTTTTATCTTAAGAAGCTCTGGTTATACGGATATAAAATTTCAGTATTTCCAGTATTGAGCGGTTCACAGGAAAATACGGCCAGTTTTGCAACAAGATCGACTTCCTTGTGGTCTTTCAGGCCGTTACTGTAGCAAGCTTCTACATCCCCCTTGTGGCGTTGGGACTCTGGTTCCTGCCAAAAACCAAAAATATCAAATGAGTGCTTTTCTTGAAGAACGTGTTTTGAGCGTTCACCATTGGACCGACAGACTGTTCAGCTTCACCACCACGCGGGACCAAGCCCTGCGGTTTTCGAACGGCCACTTCACCATGATCGGCCTGCGCCAAGAGACCGGCAAACCGCTGCTGCGCGCGTATTCGATTGCCAGTGCCAACTACGAAGAACACCTCGAGTTTTTGAGCATCAAGGTGCCCGACGGCCCCTTGACCTCCAAATTGCAGCATATTCAGGTGGGTGACACCATCGTGGTGGGGCGCAAACCCACGGGCACTTTGTTGATTGATTATTTGTTGCCCGGCAAAAATCTGTATTTGCTCTCAACCGGAACC
>Ga0315903_10005405_pt1 | contig 16664 bp, 14 predicted proteins | sample LakEriMetagenome_7_FD_203524 | JGI IMG/M metagenome (GOLD analysis project Ga0315903, IMG submission 203524) | Freshwater fungal communities from buoy surface, Lake Erie, Ohio, United States - Buoy 2 MA119 | ecosystem: Environmental > Aquatic > Freshwater > Lake | place: USA: Lake Erie, Ohio...
GCTACAGGCGAACCTGTCACTGGTAAATTACTGGGATTATTTGATGTTGCTGATAGTCCTATGGGGCGAAGTACCAATAAGCCACGGGCTTGATCGAAAGAACTTTGCCAACTGGCAAGACTATTATTATCCAGATCAAAAACTAACCGAGCGATCGCTGGAGACTTTTGAAACTGTGCCACTCTAATTTGTCTTACCCCATAGCGATTTACAGCTATTAGAGAGTTGTGTATCCACACCGCTACTTCTGTAGCCTGTAAATCTAAAATAATGCGATCAGGATTAGCCACCCGCGATGCACTCATCTTGGGAATGCCATTAATCTGTAAAACTAATCCATCAGAACTAACTTGCACATTGCGGAGCTGTAGTTGCTGAATCGAAGATGGTAGTTGTGCTTGGAGGTTAGTATCTTGCTTTGGCAAATTAAAATCAACTTGGGCATTAACAGCTTGTGTACTCATGCATACAGCTGTAAAGCCCAAAACTAGAGGTAGATATCGTTTGTAACGTTGATTCAAAAGATTACTCCCATCAAATTGACTAGAGAGCTCTAAGCTAAAGCTCTAAGTCGCTAAGGTAAACATAAAACCCTAAAAAATGTGAAAAATGTACCGCTCGCTGCGTGAGCAGTACATTTTTGTGTATGAAGGTTTAATTATGTCAATGTACTTTAAGACAGCAATTCTACAGGAGATAGAGAAACTTTTTCCACCAAAGGTAACTTTCCTAACCATCGGCGCGAAACTTGAGCAAACCGCTCTGGCTCCCCACTCACAAAAAATCTGGTTCGAGCGCGATCACTACGATTATCTAAACATTTCAAACCCATTAGATCTAATTCTTGACTTGCAGCCCTTACCACATAAGAAGCAGGATTTACTAGAGCCACATGGGGCGGCAAAATTTGACGTAAAACTCCTGACAAGTGGGGGTAATGCGTGCATCCTAAAACCAAAGTATCAATATTTGCTTCGATAAGTGGCTGTAAATATTGCCTTGCTACTTGCATTGTGTAGGGATCATGAATGCGATCGGACTCAATCAAAGGTACAAATTCAGGGCAATCTACTTGAAAAACCTGTGCTTGGGGATCGCTCTCACAAATTGCCCTTACATAAGCTTCACTCCTTACAGTAGCGGTTGTGGCAATTACCCCAATCCGTTTACCTTTGCCCACAGCTGCTCGAGCCCCTGGCAAAATCAAACCCAAAATTGGTAAATCAAAGTCCTTTCGCACTATATCTAGCGCCAATGCCGAACTGGTATTACAAGCCATGATTGCCATCTTGACTTGTTCAGACTGCATCCAGCGCAAAATCTCATATACATACTCAATTATTTCCGAAGCTGATCGCTTTCCATAGGGCAATCTTGCCGTATCACCGAAATAAACCACAGATTCATTAGGCAATTGGCGATGAACTTCCTGTAAAACCGTAAGTCCCCCAACCCCGCTATCAAACACACCAATAGGGAACCGAACTTCTTGCTGCAAAACCATGCACATCCTCACACTTCACATGCATCACAGTAAAGCATACTTTTCTTAATGTGAATATCAGCTTAACTAATTAACCTTAAAACACAATAAACAAGGAATTTTGAAAAGTATTACTCTGTAACACTTTTCAAAATTCCTTGTACCTCTTTGGACTCCAAAATTCAGGCTATACCCCAGATATATCTACCCAAATAGTTTGTAAAAACTTGCCCCAAGGAGACAGATTTTTACAAACTAGCTAATCTCACAAAGTCAATGATGTTTTATGTCTTAACGGTACTTGCGATCGCTATACTTTTTCTAGGCAGCCTGCGATCGTCTACGTGACTAGCATCTGCATAAAAACAACAAAAACTCAAAAACTAATCAAAGGAGTCACCAATGGACTTATCACGTATTCCCCCACAACCCAAAGCAGGCGTCCTCAATGTCCTAATCGAAATTCCAGCAGGGAGCAAAAACAAATATGAATTCGACAAAGACCTCAACGCTTTCGCTCTTGATCGCGTCCTTTACTCCTCAGTCCAATATCCGTATGACTATGGTTTCGTCCCCAACACCCTCGCTGACGATGGCGACCCTCTTGATGGCATGGTGATTATGGATCAACCCACATTTCCCGGTTGTGTTATTCCTGCACGTCCTATTGGGATGCTAATCATGATCGATGGTGGCGATCGCGACGAAAAAATCCTTTGTGTTCCTGATAAAGATCCTCGATATACAAATGTCAAAACTCTTGCAGACATCCACCCCCACCGACTCGAAGAAATTGCCGAGTTTTTCCGCTCTTATAAAAATTTAGAAAAGAAGGTTACTGAGATCAGAGGCTGGGAAGGTGTAGAAGCAGTACAAGCACTTGTAACTAAATCTATTGAAGCAGCATTGCCTAAATCCTAAAACTTTTTAGAGTCTACAATCCTTCTACCGTAGGGGATAGAGGTATCAAGCGAAAGGCTTTACAAAAACTTTCTCAAAAAAGGGGTTGACAAAGCTATTTAATCAAGCTAACTTAGTAAAGCGCTGAAGGGAGAGACGAGCGAAAGCGAAGCGAACCCGACCTGAGAGGGAGTGCCAAGAACCTAGACAACCAAATAGTTTGAAAGCTTTAAGAAACCAATGAACCTCGTCAAAGAGATAAACAAAGACTAGATTATTGAGAAATAACTAGCTATCCGACAGGATAAGCGAAAAGCTTAAAAAAGTCAAACCCATCCGAAAGGAAAAACGCTAGAGGAAGTAGAGAGCAATTTTGAAACCAATAGACACCATGGAGAGTTTGATCCTGGCTCAGGATGAACGCTGGCGGTATGCTTAACACATGCAAGTCGAACGAAGTCTTCGGACTTAGTGGCGGACGGGTGAGTAACGCGTAAGAATCTACCTATAGGTTCGGGACAACAGTTAGAAATGACTGCTAATACCGGATATGCCTTCGGGTGAAAGTTTTAATGCCTGTAGATGAGCTTGCGTTCGATTAGCTAGATGGTGGGGTAACGGCTTACCATGGCGACGATCGATAACTGGTCTGAGAGGATGACCAGTCACACTGGGACTGAGACACGGCCCAGACTCCTACGGGAGGCAGCAGTGGGGAATTTTCCGCAATGGGCGAAAGCCTGACGGAGCAATACCGCGTGAGGGACGAAGGCCTGTGGGTTGTAAACCTCTTTTGTTAGGGAAGATAATGACGGTACCTAACGAATAAGCATCGGCTAACTCCGTGCCAGCAGCCGCGGTAAGACGGAGGATGCAAGCGTTATCCGGAATTATTGGGCGTAAAGCGTACGTAGGCTGTTTGATAAGTCTGTTGTCAAAGCCCGAGGCTCAACCTTGGATCGGCAATGGAAACTGTGAGACTAGAGAGAGATAGGGGCAGGAGGAATTCCAGGTGTAGCGGTGAAATGCGTAGATATCTGGAAGAACACCAGTGGCGAAAGCGTCCTGCTGGATCTCAACTGACGCTGAAGTACGAAAGCTAGGGGAGCGAATGGGATTAGATACCCCAGTAGTCCTAGCCGTAAACGATGGACACTAGGTGTTGGCCGTATCGACCCGGTCAGTGCCGTAGCTAACGCGTTAAGTGTCCCGCCTGGGGAGTACGGTCGCAAGATTGAAACTCAAAGGAATTGACGGGGGCCCGCACAAGCGGTGGAGTATGTGGTTTAATTCGATGCAACGCGAAGAACCTTACCAAGGCTTGACATGTCGTGAATCCTCTTGAAAGGGAGGAGTGCCTTCGGGAGCACGAACACAGGTGGTGCATGGCTGTCGTCAGCTCGTGTCGTGAGATGTTGGGTTAAGTCCCGCAACGAGCGCAACCCTCGTTTTTAGTTGCCATCATTAAGTTGGGCACTCTAGAGAGACTGCCGGTGACAAACCGGAGGAAGGTGGGGATGACGTCAAGTCATCATGCCCCTTACGCCTTGGGCTACACACGTACTACAATGGTCGGGACAAAGAGTCGCAAGCATGCGAATGCAAGCTAATCTCATAAACCCGGTCTTAGTTCAGATTGCAGGCTGCAACTCGCCTGCATGAAGGCGGAATCGCTAGTAATCGCAGGTCAGCATACTGCGGTGAATACGTTCCCGGGCCTTGTACACACCGCCCGTCACACCATGGAAGCTGGTCACGCCCGAAGTCGTTATCTCAACCCGCAAGGGAGGGAGGCGCCTAAGGCAGGGCTGGTGACTGGGGTGAAGTCGTAACAAGGTAGCCGTACCGGAAGGTGCGGCTGGATCACCTCCTTATAGGGAGACCTATTTACTCTTAGACTGAACCAACACAGAATTAGGTCAAGAGTAAGTCATCCCAAGGTCGTTCGAGGAATATTGGAAAGCTTTCAAACTAAGTCAGGTTCTGAAACAAGCAACAAAGGGCCATTAGCTCAGTTGGTTAGAGCGCACGGCTGATAACCGTGAGGTCACTGGTTCGTGTCCAGTATGGCCCACTTGAGAAAAGGCAAAAGGAGAAAGGCAAAAGTAAAAAACACAAATAAAAGTTTTTACTTTAAACTTTAAACTTTTTACTTGGACTCTGGGGATATAGCTCAGTTGGTAGAGCGCCTGCTTTGCACGCAGGAAGTCAGGAGTTCGAATCTCCTTATCTCCACCAAACTACGAAAGACCAACGAAAGTAAGAGTTTAGCAACTTATCTAGTCAGGCAAAGAGTCAAAAACTAGAGAGACTGCTAAATTCTAGCGAAAGCAAGAATTTAGCAAGAACCTTGAAAACTGCATAGTAATAGTAATAAGAAGCAAGTAGATCCAAAGTGGAAACACAGAGGTCAAGCTACAAAGGGCTCACGGTGAATACCTAGGCACAAGAAGGCGATGAAGGACGTGGTTACCTACGATAAGCTGCGGGGAGCTGGAAGCAAGCCATGATCCGCAGGTTTCCGAATGGGGCAACCCTAAATACTGCCCGTTGAATAAAATAGACGGGAAAGAGCAAACTCAGCGAATTGAAACATCTTAGTAGCTGAAGGAAGAGAAAATAAACAATGATTTCCTAAGTAGCGGCGAGCGAACGGGAACCAGCCCAAACCAGTTGGCATGACCGACTGGGGTTATAGGACAGCAACACTGTACAACAGAGATTAGATGAAGTGTTTGGAATGACACGCCAAAGAGAGTGAAAGCCTCGTAATTAAAAATCAAAGTTGGCAAGCTGTATCCTGAGTAGCACGGTACACGAGAAATTCCGTGTGAATTCGCGAGGACCACCTCGTAAGGCTAAATACTCACTTGTGACCGATAGTGAACCAGTACCGCGAGGGAAAGGTGAAAAGAACCCCGGAAGGGGAGTGAAATAGAACATGAAACCGTGAGCTTACAAGCAATGGGAGGACGATTTAACGTCTGACCGTGTGCCTGTTGAAGAATGAGCCGGCGACTTATAGGCAGTGGCAGGTTAAGGGGAAAATCCCGAAGCCAAAGCGAAAGCGAGTTTGATAAGAGCGATAGTCACTGTTTATAGACCCGAACCCGGGTGATCTAACCATGGGCAGGATGAAGCTTGGGTAACACCAAGTGGAGGTCCGAACCGACTGATGTTGAAAAATCAGCGGATGACCTGTGGTTAGGGGTGAAATGCCAATCGAACCCGGAGCTAGCTGGTTCTCCCCGAAATATGTTGAGGCATAGCGGTATTGATTATAGTCTGGGGGTAAAGCACTGAATCGGTGCGGGCTGGGAGACCGGTACCAAATCGAATCAAACTCTGAATACCAGATGCACACAATGCCAGTCAGACTGTGGGGGATAAGCTCCATGGTCAAGAGGGAAACAGCCCAGATCACCAGTTAAGGTCCCAAAGACATCGCTAAGTGATAAAGGAGGTGGGGATACAGAGACAACCAGGAGGTTTGCTTAGAAGCAGCCACCCTTGAAAGAGTGCGTAATAGCTCACTGGTCAAGTGTCCCTGCGCCGAAAATGAACGGGGCTAAGCGATGCACCGAAGCTGTGGGATTAATATATTAATCGGTAGGGGAGCGTTCTGTTGTAGGTAGAAGCATTAGCGTAAGCAGATGTGGACGAAGCAGAAGTGAGAATGTCGGCTTGAGTAGCGCAAATATATGTGAGAATCATATACCCCAAAAACCCAAGGTTTTCTACGCAAGGCTCGTCCACGTAGAGTTAGTCGGGACCTAAGGCGAGGTCGAAAGGCGTAGTCGATGGACACAGGGTCAACATTCCCTGACTATTAGGTTGGAGCATATACAGGACGCATAAGAAATAGTCACGCCCTAATTGGATTGGGAGGACTCTACGGAGTCTGAGTGATGAAATGTAGTGCCAAGAAAAGCCGTATATGTGTTGAATATCTAGTACCCGTACCCTAAACCGACACAGGTGGGTAGGTTGAGTATACTAAGGGGCGCGAGATAACTCTCTCTAAGGAACTCGGCAAAATAGCCCCGTAACTTCGGGAGAAGGGGTGCCATCGCAAGATGGCCGCAGTGAAATGATCCAAGCGACTGTTTACCAAAAACACAGGTCTCTGCAAAGTCGAAAGACGACGTATAGGGGCTGACGCCTGCCCAGTGCCGGAAGGTTAAGGAAGTTGGTCAGCGAAAGTGAAGCTAACGACTGAAGCCCCGGTGAACGGCGGCCGTAACTATAACGGTCCTAAGGTAGCGAAATTCCTTGTCGGGTAAGTTCCGACCCGCACGAAAGGCGTAACGATTTGGATGCTGTCTCGGAGAGAGACTCGGCGAAATAGGATTGTCTGTGAAGATACGGACTACTTGCACCCGGACAGAAAGACCCTATGAAGCTTTACTATAACTTGGAATTGGGTTCGGGCTTCTCTTGCGCAGGATAGGTGGGAGACTAAGATGATGTCCTTGTGGGGACATCGGAGTCAACGGTGAGATACCACTCTGGAGAGGCTAGGATTCTAACCTTGACCCGTAAGCCGGGCGAGGAACAGTTTCAGGCGGGTAGTTTGACTGGGGCGGTCGCCTCCTAAAAAGTAACGGAGGCGCGCAAAGGTTCCCTCAGGCTGGTCGGAAATCAGCCAAAGAGTGTAAAAGCATAAGGGAGCTTGACTGCAAGACCAACAAGTCAAGCAGGGACGAAAGTCGGCTTTAGTGATCCGACGGCACAGCGTGGAATGGCCGTCGCTCAACGGATAAAAGTTACTCTAGGGATAACAGGCTGATCTCCCCCAAGAGTTCACATCGACGGGGAGGTTTGGCACCTCGATGTCGGCTCATCGCAACCTGGTGCGGAAGTACGTGCCAAGGGTTGGGCTGTTCGCCCATTAAAGCGGTACGTGAGCTGGGTTCAGAACGTCGTGAGACAGTTCGGTCCATATCCGGTGCAAGCGCAAGAATATTGAGAGGACTCCTCCTTAGTACGAGAGGACCGGGAGGAACGCACCGCTGGTGTACCAGTTATCGTGCCAACGGTAAACGCTGGGTAGCTATGTGCGGAGTGGATAACCGCTGAAAGCATCTAAGTGGGAAGCCCACCTCAAGATGAGTATTCTCATGGGATAACCCAGTAAGGTCACAGGTAGATTACCTGTTTGATAGGCTTTAGGTGTAAGTGTGGTAACATGCGTAGCCAAGAAGTACTAATAGACCGAGGGCTTGTCCTCAATATTCCGCAATTAAATCTACAAATCATCGAAATTACTATTACTGTGCAGCTTTCAGGGTTCTTATCAAGTAGACCCGATAAGTTTGCTTGGTGTCTATGGTGCGGTGGAACCACTCTGACCCATCCCGAACTCAGTTGTGAAACGCTGTCACGGTGAAGATACTTTAGGGGTAGCCCTACGGGAAAATAGCTCGATGCCAAGCTTAATTTTAAGAAAAAGAGGTAGGTAACTTTGTTATCTATCTCTTTTTTTGTTTTGCTTTTGTCTTGTTTGTTTATAAGTTCAAGTTCTTGTATAGGTTTACTACAGGACAAAGCACTGTAAGATAACAACTACACCTTGGGTTATCCTAACTTTGCTCGATTTATACGATGATCGCCATGACGCTGAATGACGACCTAACTATCTTAGATATTGAAGCAAATCCACTGAGTCCATTGGATTTGCCCCCCGAAGAGGAAATTCCTCTTCCAGATCCTGATGAGATGTTGGCACTTCTCAATTCAGATATAGTTTTAGAGAGAATGCAAGCTGCGAGAGCATTTTGTGAATTAGAAGATCAACGAGCAATACCATGTCTTATTGAATTGCTACAAGATGAATGTCCTTTAGTACGTGTCAGTGCTGCTTATGCTCTTGGGCGTAACAAGAGTGATGAGGCTATCTTGCCACTAATAGTTCAACTTAAACAAGATTGGAATGGCTATGTCCGTAAAGGTATTGTTTGGGCGTTGGGAACCTGTCGGGCTACATTAGGGCTGCAGTCGCTCATTTCTGCACTCAAGTATGATATCTCGGCGGTACGTCTATGGGCGGCTAGTGCCTTGGGGCAATTAGGCGATCTGCAAGCGATTGAGCCTTTAACTGAAGCACTGACTAAAGATCCGATGTCTGCTGTGCGAGGTAATTGTGCATGGTCACTCGGTAAGCTAATTGTGCAAATGCGCCGCGATTTTGATACTCAAAATGAGATTTATCATGATGCTGTTGATGCTCTAATTTACGCTCTTGATGATGATGATCTTAGTGTCCAAACGGATGCTAGAAATGCATTGCGTAAGTTAGGGGAACCACGCGGTTTAAAAGTGTTAGATCGGATTGAGATGGATCAGGGCTATTGTGAATTTTAAAAAACAGGGAAGTTGATTAAGTGGCTTCTCTATTAAAAAAAATATTTGATAATATTTCGATCGCTGTTATACTTATTAACTGGATCTACTAATCATTCACTTGCGAATGTAGTTTAGTGGTAAAACCTCTGCCTTCCAAGCAGATGTTGCGGGTTCGATTCCCGCCATTCGCTTTACAACAAAAAACCTTGTAAGCTAAAAATATCTACGCTAGATATTTTTAGCTTATAAGATCTCGAATTACTATACTGGCTAGATTTAGCCCAAACAGAGCAGGTAAATAGGAGATTGTGCCGTAATATGAGCGCTTAAAATTACTGCCGTCGGTTAATTGCAGCGAATCACGATTTACCAACTCTTCGGAATAAACTGCGATAATGTTGGCATTGGCAAAACCCTTGCGTCGTAAACCTTTACGGATTTTGTAGGCAAACCTGCAACAATCAGTTTCAAAAATTGGTGCAATTCTTACCTTTTGAGGATCTACTCGTCCACCTGCTCCCATGCTACTTGCTACTTTTACACCATTAGTAGCGGCTGCACCAAGAAAATAAAGTTTTGGCTGCAAGCTATCAATGCAATCTAGTACCCAATCAAACTTAGTTGTTACTAGTTCCATCATTAGGTCTGGGGTAAGAAATTCTTTGATAACCGTTAATTGCATGTCTGGATTAATATCATGCATTCGCGCTGCCATGACATCAGCTTTATGAATATCGACTGTACTATTAAGCGCTACAATCTGACGATTTTTATTAGAAGGATCAACACGATCTCCATCAACAATCGTCATCTTTCCAATCCCAGAACGGCATAAAAACTCGGCAGCAAAACTCCCCACCCCACCCATGCCAACGACTAAAACGTTGGCACATTTGAGCTTGTTTATGCCATCTGCACCAATTAGTAATTCTGTACGTTGCAGCCAATCTGTCATAACAAAAATAAATGTATAACTTTATCTAGCAGAGGTGATACTTCGCGCCACATCTGCTCTTAATATGAGAAATGGACTATCTTTTGAGTCTTTAACTATGACCTTACCTTCTCATGCTGCGCTAACCAAAGCCGAACTACTTGATCGTTATGCTAAAGGCGATCGCAACTTTGAGCAATCACATTTACATGATAGTGACATGCAAGGTGTCTCTTTGCATGGCATTGATCTAAGTGAATCAATCTTGACGCACATTAACTTTAGTGGTGCTGATCTTCGTGGTGCTGATTTCGGGTGGGCAGATTTGAGTAGTGCTAATCTCGAAAAAGTAGATTTGCGAGGTGCAATCTTGACGAGAGCTGATTTAAGCCACGCTAACCTAAGAGGTGCAAATCTGCTGAAAGCAGATCTTACCTTAGCCAAATTAGATCATGCAAAATTGAGTGGAACGATCATGCCTGATGGTTCTAAGCATCAATAAGTCTGTTCTAATCGATGAAAAACACCAAACAACAGAGGGGGATTTGAAGTGTCGCTCTGCTGTTGGAGATGTGATTCTCACCTTATTTTTTTCTTGATAAAGTCTACTAACTGTTGGAATTGCTTTTGCTGTGAAGCCATTTGCTGTTCTAATAGTTTCTGTTTAGCTTCTAGTGCTCCAATGCGCTTAACTAGAGATTCATCTGTATGCTCTGAGCCAATATTGGTTGTTGGGGCTATAGGCATTATTGAATGCCTTGGGCGTTTTTCTGCCAAAGCCATCGCTCTTTTGATTGCTGTGATCAGTTCTTTTTGCTCAAATGGCTTTTCAATAAATACAAAGTATTTATCTTCAAAAGGTTCTCCAATTTTACTAGTTACTTCTTCTTTACGACCAGACATTAGAACTAGAGGGATACGGATCAGATCTGGACTCTGCTGCAAAGATTCATAAACCTCAAAGCCACTCATCTTTGGTAATAAGAAATCTAGCATGATCATCCAAGGCTTTTCTTGCTGGATCATCTCCAGTCCTTTGATGCCATCTGCTGCCTCTAGCACCTCAAAGTTTGCTGGCGGGAGCATTTCACGCACCATATTACGGATTACGCGACTGTCGTCAATTACTAGTATTTTGCGAGCTGCCACTGCTGATAACCCCTCAGTTATTTTGGTGAATAGAGATTTAGCTTGATTAGCTAGTTTTTTGGGAGATTACATGACTACCATTGACAGGATAGCTCAAGTTCTAAACGGCAATGATAGCAAGCATTTTTTAGTTTAATTAGCCGATTTATTTGAGCTTTTATAAATTTGAGGCTTTAGTAAGTAAATAAAAGCTTACTAGTTTTTGTCAGATTTAGCTCTTAAATCCGCAATAATTTAGCATATAGCTACCCCTAAATTAGATAAGACACGCTCTAATTTGATAGTAATTTTTATCAAAACTGATTTTCCGACTTTTTAAAATATTTTTGCGAATTAAAAACTAAACCTAGTAAGGGTTTTAAAAGCACAAAATGGCTTAGCCATTTTGTGCTTTGGGCGCGCAAAACTTACATAGCTACATAGTTTGGTATTGGCAACAATAGCTGATGTTGATCCCTTGACTTGGCCTGTATAATCTCAAGTACAAAGATCGGGCATGGCTTAACTATGCTTAGATTTTTTAGAATATTCGAGCGATCGCCCATGCTAAAACTGCCAACAAAACAAAACCCCACATCACTTAAATCAAGCACCGCCCAAACTTCTGACGAAAATACTACCAAGGGTCAAAAGTCGGTCATTGTTAAATTAGAAAATGTTCGCAAGACCTATGCTAATGGATCTGTGGGTTTACGTGACGTGAACATTGAGATTTATAAAGGTGATTTTAAATTTATTACAGGTCATTCGGGATCGGGGAAATCCACGTTATTAAAGTTACTGTATGGTGCGGAACAAGCCACGGATGGCGATGTAATTGTTAATGGCTCTAACCTTAATGGATTAAAGGGCAATAATCTGGCGATGTTGCGTCGCAAAATTGGCATTGTATTTCAAGATTACAAACTTGTTCCACGGCGCACTGTTTCCGAGAATATTGCCTTTGTCTTAATGGCTCAGGGCTATACATACAAGGAAATCCAGCGCCGTGTTCAGCCTGCCCTGAAGATGGTTGGTTTAATGCATAAGGCGGATTGCTTTCCTGAAGAACTTTCTGGAGGAGAACAACAACGAACAAGTATTGCGAGGGCGATCGTTAATACTCCGCCGCTTGTACTTGCGGATGAGCCAACAGGTAATCTTGATCCTGATAATGCTTGGCAAGTAATTAAAATTTTGAAAAAGCTAAATTCTTTTGGGGTGACGGTGCTTTTGACTACTCACGATGAGCAGTTGGTCAGAGCAGCTAATCATCCTGTTTTGCATTTGCAAAATGGTTACATCGTCTAGTAGTCTGTCAAACACAATTTGAGTTTTCGTTTGGTGTGTGGGTAACGCTTACACACTGAATCTTTTAAAGTTATGGTACAAAACGTTGTTCGCTTCTTCACTAAAATTGACTACCTGCTGCGTGAGACTTTTTTAGGACTGCGGCGTGGCGGCTGGATGAATTGGGCTGCTATTAGCACTGTGGCGGTGTTGTTGTTTTTATTTGGGGCAAGCTTACAAATTTCTTGGCAACTAGAAAATGTACTGGGGCAGCTAGGTAGTCAGTTAGAAATATCGGTCTATTTGGACGAAAATGTCGTCGGTGAGTCGATGCAACCGCGTTTACTATTGGTGGATGGTGTTGCTGCTGCGAAGCTAATTCCTAAGGAGGATGCTTGGCAAAACTTGATGAAGGATTTGGGTAAAAACGATCTTAATCAAGCAACGCAACAGCTTGGGGGCAATCCTTTGGTTGATGAGTTTAAGGTGAGGGCTGTGTCTAGCGATCGCGTGCCTGATGTTGCTAAACGGATTTCTGGCTTAAAGGGGATAAATGAGGTTTGGTATACCAATGAGGTTGTGGAACGGATTGGGCAATTACGCCGTGCCTTGAGTAATAGTAGTGTGGCAATCGTGGCGATTTTTACGGTAATTGCGATCGCGGTGATTACGACGACAATTCGTCTGATTGTGTTGGCAAGGCGACGCGAAATTGAGGTAATGCAATTAGTGGGTGCAACGGCAGTGTGGATTTATTTTCCGTTTGTCTTGCAAGGTGTATTTTTTGGAGTTATGGGCGCTGGGACTGCGTATTTAATGCTAGTACTCAGCATGAATCTTTTGAGTGATGCGATCGTCAATCAACCTGAATTAATCAAATCGCTAACTTTAGGTTTGACTAATGATTTACGAGTAAAGCTTCTATTACCTGTGGTGTTAGTAAGCTTTGGCTCAGTGATTGGTGTATTGGGTAGCTTATTAGCAGTAAGGCGATTTTCTTTTAATACCTAAAATTTAAAGTAGAGGCAACGCTAAGCGTTGCCTCTACTTTGCGAGAAGCTATGTTATGATTACATCTTATATGGTATGGGTATGTAGCTCAGTTGGATAGAGCATCAGGTTCCGGTCCTGAGGGTCGGGGGTTCGAGTCCCTCCATGCTCGTAATTAGGGAAAAGTTTACCTCGTTTAGCGGGGTAAACTTTTTTAATACATAAACTGAATTTTTGATCTATGGAACGTGGATTATTGTGGTTGCCTTTACTGGTAGTTTTCTTTTGGCTGGCTTGGTCTGGTTGGAATGAGTACCAAAAAATTGAATCCTATAAACGTTGGTCTGAGCAATTTGAGCGCCATAAATATGATATTTATGCTGTGCTAGGTCAAAAAGATGATCGCCTCACATGGGGTAAGCCAACACGCAAAGATCCTCTTGATATTCAGACAGTAACCTTTCAAGATATTGCACGTATCAGATTTCGGATTGACAGCAAATTTTTTGATGAAAAAGATGCTGAATTTCCATTGAACGCTAAGAAAATTTCTTTGGAATTAGTCCTGAAAACTGGCGAGATGCCCAGTATTAGATTTACTGATATTGATATTGCAGCAGCTTGGTATCGATTTTTAAGCGATCGCCTATCAGCTTCATCACAATCTTAAGTTTTATTAAGTCAATTTAAAGATTAATTTAACGATTTATGGTTGATTCAAGTACATTTATTTAGCTCATATCGATTCTTAACCTCGGTATAAACGTAGCTTTAACTTCATCTCTTAGGCTTTAATCAAGTTGTGAGGGTTTACTTTGGAAGTTATTTTAGAAGTTACTTTAGAGTTTATTAAGGCTATTACAGCAACATTGCTGCTGCTTTTGCTAGGAGACTTCTTTTCAACGTTTTTGTATCATGTTCCAGAACATGTGTTTGGTAAGTTTCATTCCATCGTGCATCATGGAAAAAACCGCAGCTTTCTACATTATGCAGTTTTGACCAAGAATCCTCTCGTATTACTAGATGGCATGTTAGGAGCAGTTCCTTACTTTATATTCACGCCTTGGTTGTGGCATTTATCGGCTGTTGGTACGATTATTGGTTTGCTATTAGGTGAGTTTCATGTAGTGTGGCGACATGTCTCAATCCTTGAATGGAAAACGCCAGAACTATTTAAATCTTGGTGTGATTTATTTTTTATCACTACGCCCGAAAGACATTGGTTGCATCATCAAAACGCCTTTGCTGCTTTTGGAGATATTTTTTCATTCTATGATTATCCTGCTCAAAAATGGCTGATTTTCTTGCGTTTTGTCCGACGTAAATTTAAGCAAGTAAATCAAGTAATTGATAGTAAAACTATTAGTTGCTAAAAAAAAGATAATTGTGGGGGGCATTGCGCCATCCACAATTATCTTTTTTTGTTATGGCAATTTTAATTGTTGGGCTGGGGTGAAAAACTGACGGCTAACGAGATTGGTTAATATCAGAGCTGTAATTAAGTTGGCTGTGGTAATCGCAAACAAAATTACTAGTTGATAGCGCACTGCTAATAGTGGTGATACACCGCCCAAAATTTGTCCTGTCATCATTCCAGGTAAGGACACAACTCCAGCCACCATCATCACGTTAATTGTGGGAATCATCGCGGCTCTAATTGCGTCGGATTGGTAATTAACAATAGCCTGTTGGGGTGTTGCGCCTAAACATAAATGGGTTTCGATATCCCGCGATCGCTTGACTAAATCTTGGGTAAATCGCTCGGCGGCGATGGCAGCACCATTCATTGAGTTTCCCAAGATCATTCCTGCGAGGGGAATTAAATATTGTGGTGAGTACCAAATATCAGGTTGTACTACTAAAAATGTGGTGTAAGCAAGAATGGCGAGCGTGCCAATGATTACCGAGATCCACATGATCGGCAGGACATAGGGGACTTTTTCGCGCACACGATTTTTGGCTTCACGGGCTGCCATGATGCTCATCAAGAAAATGATGTACAGGATTACGACGGGCTGTTTGATTTCAAATACAGCATCTAGCAAAAATCCCACCACGATTAATTGAATAACGCTGCGGAAGGTGGCGATTAATAAATTCTTGGCGATCGCTAATTTTTGCCAGACCGATAAACTAATAGCGATCGCCACCATACCGAGGGCGATCGCCATTTTGGGGATATCGAGATCAATTACAGCATTCATAAATCACAATCAAAGCGGATAGAAAATCAGGAGCTATGCTAAGCATAGCTCCTGATTTTCTAAGATTGCAATGCTGCTAATGTTTCTGAAGTTAGGACTCCATCAACAGGTAATCCATACAGTGCTTGAGCTTGTTTAATGGCGGCGGTAGTCTTTGAGCCTTGAATGCCATCGATCGCCCCATCGTACAAGCCTAGATTGCTTAAAATGGTTTGCCCTTTTTTAATGGAGTTATCGGCAACATTGCTTGTGCTTTCTTGACTAGCAGCCTCTTTATAACTAATTGCAACTGTGCTACCAGATTCTAGAGCAGCCATGGTTAGAGAGCCAGCCACCCCATCAGTAACCAAGCCATAGGTTTTTTGAGCCAGAATAATTGCTTCTTGAGTCATTGACCCGTTTATACCATCGATCGCACCGCCATAAAAGCCGCGATCGCTGAGCAATTGCTGCAAGTTTTTGATTGAGTCTGATTTAGTACTAGCGATGTTGCTCTTCGGGACATAATTACTGCCAGCCTCTAACGCGGCAATAGTTAGAGATCCTGCAACACCGTCAGCAACTAAGCCGTAGGTTTTTTGAGCCAGAATAATTGCCTCTTGGGTCATTGGTCCACTGAGCCCATCAATCGCGCCGCCATAAAAACCGCGATCGCTTAGCAATTGTTGCAAATTTTTGATTGAGTCTAATTTGTTGTCGCTATTAGCAGCGCTAATAGGTGTGGCTTTGATAGGTGCAGCTTCGATGGAAACATTAGCTTCGTATGTGTCAGCTTCCAATGCGGCAATGGTTTGCGCTGCGATCGCACCATCAGCATTTAATTTGTAAAACGTTTGCGCGGCAATAATTGCTTCTGTAGTAGCCGAACCCTTAATACCATCGATCGCGCCTGGGTTAAAGCCGCGTCTGGCTAATAGTTGTTGAATGCCTGCTACTTCTGGACTGTAGGCAAAAGCTGCAATTGGCATGGCATTGATGGCGATCGTCGCCGATGCTAGTCCAATACACAAGACTGACTTAGCATGACGTGAAGATTGGGCGATCGAGTCAAGCAATTGGCAATCTAAAGTTTGATCAATCGATTCGCCTTGTTGTAGGCGTTCACAAAGCACTTCACTGTGGAGATAAGCAACAAGTTCCATACAAATTCAGCCTCAATAAAAAATGCAATTAAGCTCATCAATTGACTCTTGTAGATTCGTAAAAAATCTGATTTCGAGGGTTTTCTGTAATCTGTCCTTGTGATGTAGAGGCATCAATTACAGTTTCTAAAGAGTCTATTGATTCTTATTGTATGTAAAAAACCAGTAAATGTAAGGAATTGTGTGTTTTTGTAATTTGTAAGTGTCCAATAGCCTACAAGAGAATGAGTGTTGTAGGGTTTGGGTTA
>Ga0315903_10005410_pt1 | contig 16652 bp, 10 predicted proteins | sample LakEriMetagenome_7_FD_203524 | JGI IMG/M metagenome (GOLD analysis project Ga0315903, IMG submission 203524) | Freshwater fungal communities from buoy surface, Lake Erie, Ohio, United States - Buoy 2 MA119 | ecosystem: Environmental > Aquatic > Freshwater > Lake | place: USA: Lake Erie, Ohio...
CTTACACTCACAAGAATGATAAGGGAGGGTTTTACCTAGGTGCTGCTTTGTTCCATATTTTAAGCCCTTCTGAGAGCTTTTATAGCAGCACATCAAACAGGTTGCCAATGAGGGTGAATTTGCATGGTGGCGCAACTATCAATACCGGTGAATATGATCGACTTCACTTTACCGGATTGTTTATGAAGCAGGGTGGTATCAACCAATCAACACTAGGTTTCTTATATGAAAAAAATATCCCAAGTGACATAAATGATATGGCAATAACATTTGGAGGTTTTGCAAGATTCAAGGATGCAGTCATTCCATATATAGGTACAAAATATAATGATATACAAATTGGAATATCATATGATGTTACCAATTCAAGTTTGAATATTGGGCAAACAAGAAATAGGAGTATAGAGCTATCGCTTATCTATAATTTTCCAGATAAGAGTGCGCAAAGACGCTACACGCCTTGGTATTGATAATCAGTATTAATTATTTGTATTCATTTATTGCATAGCAGTATTTCTGCCGACATTCTCTTGCATTCTTATGAGGATTTTCCAACAATTGCATCTAAGTATTAAAGGTGAAGTATCTTGAATCTGGCTACAAATCTGGCTACAAATAAAAAACCACCTACAAGTTTTACCTCATAAGTGGTTGATTATCAAGTGACCCCGTCAGGATTCAAACCTGAAACCTTTTGATCCGTAGTCAAAATGTTATTAGTCTCATCTGGTTTTGTTTTGAGGATAAGTATGTTCATAACTAATTGTAATATAATATATTGTGGAAAAAACATAGCAAAACGTTTTCCGCCTTTTTCCGTTTTTAGTGCTGTAACTGGCTACATTTGTGGCTACAAATTATAATTATGGCAAACGGTATTACAGCATCAGTGAAACACATTCTTAGACCTTCTGCAGGTGGTGGCTTGGACACGATTAATATCAGGATAAGATATCATGATCGAAGATTAAATTGGGCGTTAAGGGATCTTCGTGTGTCGAAGCAGGATTTTGCAAAAATTAAACAAGGAGGCAAAAGACTATCTCCAGAGCTGAATGATATAAGGTTAAAGTTGGAAAAATATACCTCAGATGCGAATAGGATAATCAGTGAGCTCGGTTCGGATTTCAACTTTGATATGTTTGCAGAACTATTCTATGGGAAAAAGGAGGTGCTGTCAAAGCAGGCAAAGTTTGCTGATGTTGTTCAGGAATATTTTTCAAGCAAACAACTAAGTATCAATACAAGAAATGGTTACCTTTCTATGTTGAATAGAGTACATGAAAAATATCCCTCTCTAACAATAGGTGAGCTTACCTTGAACGTCATTAATACTTTACGTAACTATCTAAAGGATCAAGTGTCAGTTTCTTCTATTACAGTCTATTTGCGCTACATAAAAGCTGTCTGGAATTTTGCTGCTGCAAAAGGTTGGGTAGATCAAAAAAATAATCCTTTTGCTGGCGTTAAACTACCTTCTTCTGTTAAGAAAAAAAGAGCCTTGGATAAGGAACACCTGCGGATGATCAAGGACTATCCAACATCAGACCCACTTACACAGCGGGCTATTGATTTCTTTTTTATTAGCTATTACAGTAATGGGATTAATTTTAAAGATTTACTTCACCTGAAATTCTCAAATATTAATGACGGTTGTATTGAGTTCATAAGGTCTAAAACCCAAAATTCAGTATCCCGAAATCAGCAAGTCATTCAGGTTGCAATTGAGCCAAGTCTGCAGGAACTTTTGGATAAATGGGCTAACAAGGATTCAAATAATTCTAAATATATCTTCCCCTTCATCGATGATACTATGAGTGAGGATAGGCGCAAGCGAGTTGTAGATCAGTTTATACAAAACACCAACAAGCGTTTGGATATTATTGGAAAAGATCTGGGTCTTCCAATGAAGTTAACCACCTATGTAGCGAGACATTCATTTGCTTCCAGAATAGCCCTATCATATTCAAATCCCTTCATTGTAAAAGAGCTTTTGGGACATGCTTCTGTTCATCAATCAGAAACCTACATTAGCACTCTTGACACTTCAGTTTCAAGGATGGCAGCTAAGCTAGTTGCTGATATATAGATGATAGGGATCCGGGTATGGTGAATTTTCCATCACCCGGTTTTCTATTTCCGTTTTCCTTTTCTTCAGCCGCCACTCGGTTTTGTACAGTTAGTGTATCGGCTTGTCCAACTCAATCTATGCTGTATCCTGCACTGCCATATTTTATCAACAGACTGATGATAAAACTCCCTTGTGTAAACTAAGGTTAACAAATAATTTGCCTCTAAATTCATCTAATATGTTTTTAAGAATTAAGGCTTTAAGCTTGTATCTAAATGTATCAGTATCGACTATCTACAAATGGACTGCCAAAAATGAGATACCCTTTACAAAGGTCAGGGGTGGATTGCGATTCAACAAGGATGAAATCGACAGATGGTTGCAAAAATTCGAATACAAGGATAGGGGCAGCTACGGCCTCAATTGATTCTGGTATGTATCAGGAATCTCCTGATCCCAGATAGTAATTCACGCCCTTCGGGTGAAATACTATAGTTGGTTCCCTCCTTTACTATTAGCTTTTCTGACAAAAGGAAGTCCAAAGCCCTGTGGATAGCAAGCTTGTATGACACGGTGCCATATTTGTTTCCATATCTGAATATGCTGCCTGCGGTTGCATTTGGTAGCCTCTTGCAGCAGTGCAGGACAAATAGTTCATAGTGGCTAAGTTTACGGCTAGTAAGTTTACGTTTCTTCTGGAGTTCGAGCGCTTTGGGGAGGCAGAAGATGTACTTTTCAATGACCATTAGAGAGTGTTTTACTTTGCAAGTTACATTTTGTAGTCTGTGATACTCTGGAAAACACCTCCTGCATTTTTATATGTAAGTAGCAAAATATCTGTAAATGAGCCCTTGCCCCAGTAAAAATATACTGATTGCTGAGATTTAGGTTTAATTGGAGGAGAGCTGCAAGCGGTCTAGTTCTTGATATAAAATCACGACTTTTTGTATATGTCTATTTTATACAGCTGCTCTTGTTCCACCGTAACTAGAATAAATATGCTGATATACCGTCATGGTTTTCTCTGACACATCATAGTCAGAATATGCCGTTTGAGGCAACCATTGAAATGCATCAAAAATCATTGTTTTTACCTGTGCTGTTATCTGTCTACTTTCTCTCCAGCGATCAATTTTGAGCTTTTCTTCCTTGAGTTTGGAAAGGGTGTCAACTGCAACTTTCTTGACCTCCTTTAACTCTGTTTGGTTTAGGGTTTTACCGTTCTTCAGTAAGTCAAAAATCGCCAAGGACTCCTCATCCAAATTTTCTCTGAGGGCTCTTGTATCCTCAATTGTCAGGTCCTGTACGAAGTCAAAAAGTTTTTTGAATGATCTCATCGTGTCCTCGAGGTCTTTCCCTTTGTTGTATTCCTCTATTATCTCTTTGTATCGCTCATAAAACTCCATTCTCAATGGATTGTCTGCCAGCATCTTGTTCAGCTTTTTGTCTACTGCTCGCTGAAGATCAAATACAACGGTATTCTTCTTTTCTGTCTTGGCAAATAAAGCCCGAAGCTTTTCAAAGTCTAACTTGGCGAGGTCCACATAAACCTCCTCGCTCTCCTGTGCTGTATTTTCTTGAACAGTAACATTTTCATCTACTACCTGCTGTAAACGCTTTATAATATCAGTTACGTCTGCATCTTTGGTTTGTTGATTGAGTTGCTGGTAAATCGCTTCGATGGCGTTAAATGGTCTTAAAAATGGCTTTATGACCTCCTCTGGGTATAGAGCCATGTATTTCCTAAATACATCTCTGGCCATTATCTCAAACTTGGTCCTGCTACTCTCGTTCAAGCAGACACAGTCAACCGCTTTTTTTATCAAAGCAAGCTTTTCCATTGGCTTAAGGGATGGGGTAGTCAACTCTTCCAAGTTGAACTGCAGCTCAGCCAGATATGCCCTAGTCTGGAAAATGGCTTTGTCGAGGACTTTGACATCATCTTCAAGTAGTTCAACTGGTTTGTTCTTTTTCTCCTCTTCTTTAGATCCTTTTGGACCACCTGCTTTAGAGCCTTCGCCATAGACTGAATAGGCTTTCTCAAGCTGCTTATATACATTTCCGTAATCAACGATAAGCCCATTCTCCTTCTCGTCATTGTATACCCTGTTTGCTCTAGCTATGGTTTGCATAAGTGTATGCCCCTTGATAGGCTTATCCAGATATACTGTAGAAACGCAGGGAGCATCAAATCCGGTTATCCACATCGCACATACTATTGCGAGTCGGAAAGGGTGGTCATCCTCCTTGAAGTCCTTCTCAAGATCTCTTTCCACCATCTTTTTACGATGGGTTGCAATATCTAATCCTAGCTTCCGGAATTTGTCGACCTCATTTTGCTCGGAACTAACTACAACACAGACCTCAGTCTCTTCGACCTTTTTAAGTTTTCTTGTTAGCTGTTGCTGCTCCTCTATATCCTCAGCCTTGGTTATCCTTTTTTTAAGCTCAGCCGTATATTCTTTCCAGTATTTCTGGATCAGGTCATACATCCGGACAGCTGTAGGTTTGTCCAGTGCAACAAGCATGGCTTTTCCCTGATACCCTCTTTCATTAAAATGCCAAACCAGATCCTTGGCGATTGCATCTAATCGCTTTTCTGAAGTCAGGATAACGTAATTGTTCTGAAAAAGGTAAGTGAGTTTTCTTTTTTGATCCTCATCAATCTCCTCATTCTCCAATATCTCCGCCATCTCTTCATCAAGATTTGGATTCTCGATGCCCAGTTTCTCCCCACGATTCAGATATCTTAAGGGTAGGGTAGCCCCATCTTCAATTGATCTTTTGAAATCATAGATGGATACATATTCGCCAAAGATATTTTTCGTTATTTCTTCCTCCTCTTTGATTATTGGGGTACCAGTAAATCCAAGATATGATGCATTTGGGATCCCATTAAAGCGCATGTTCCGAGCAAATGTTCCTGCTTGAGTTCTATGAGCCTCATCTGAGATTACAATTACATTCTTGCGGTCTGTGATGAGAGGATACTCTGTTTCGGTATTTGGATCTATAGAGAACTTATGGATAAGGGTGAAGACATAGCGCTGGTTCTCCTGCAGAAGTTTCCTCAGGTCATCCCTGCTCTTGGCCACATTATCCTTGTTCTTGGACACAGGAACTGCTCCAACTGCTGTAAATGTGTCGTAGATCTGACGTTCCAGCTCACTGCGATCAACTACGATGAGAAAGGTATATGATCCGCCTAGTTTCCGATGGATCTTCTGGCAGATGAAAACCATTGAGTATGACTTCCCGCTACCCTGAGTATGCCAGAATACCCCAAGTTTGCCCCTTAGCTCATCGATATTCTTTACTTGGGATAGGACCTTGTTCACCCCGATGAACTGGTGGTTCTTGGCCATGATTTTTACGATCTCCCCGCCACTGTCGTCAAATAGAAGGAAGTTCTCATAGATGTCCAGAAGGTTCTGTTTCGAGCAGGTCCCTCTGATCATAGTATCTAAACTTACTATACCCTCCTCATCCTCTGTTATCCTTTTCCAGTCGAGGAAGAATTTATAGGGGCTGGTAACAGTACCTACTTTTGCATCAGTACCATTGCTAAGTATGATAAATGCATTAGGGTAGAAGACATGTGGGATAGTATCCTTGTAGTCAGTGATATTATCTGTGTAGGCGTTCCTGAGGTCCGTATGATGGGCTTTAAGCTCCATAAAGACCAATGGGATGCCGTTAACGAAGCAGATGACATCTGGTCTTCTGTTATATAGTTCTCCAACTACCTCAAGCTGGCGTACTGCAAGGAAGTGGTTATTTGAATAATCCTCAAAGTCGATAACCTGAAGGGTTCTTTTCTCAAGCTGACCATCTGAATTAAGGAAACTTACCGGGACACCATTTTTGATGAGCTGATATTTATCCTGATTGTTTTTTGCCAATGTTTTGTCTGCACTTCTCTGCTCGATCTGATCGATGGCATGTTGGTAAGCTGTATCAGGAAGATTGGGGTTAAGGTCTCTAAGAGCAGTCAACAGATATCTCCTGAGTATGACTTCACCTTTATTATCCCGACCTAGTAATCCATTTTCACCAAAGGTCTCCTTAGTCCACGCATAAATGACCTCCCATCCAAGGCTCTCTAAGACGTCTTGAGTGGCGTTTTCTATCAGGTTATCCTCAGAATACTCGAAGCTCATGATTCAGATACTTTAATGGTGCCGTTCATTAATTTGGGTAACAGGATGTCTCGGGATTCTTTAAGTTCTTGATTTTGTTTTTGCAGATTCAATATTAAGTCGAATAAAGGCTTACATAAGCTGTGAAATTCTTCAATTAATTTGAGATGAGGGTAAGCAATTTTTATTTTCTCAAACTTTCCTTTGTTTACATTTGCCATTGTTGCGCCATTACTTCCTAAAGCTTCCAATAATGGTTTAATTCCTTTTGCGAAACAGTAAACATAATATGTAAACACAGGTTCTTTGAAAACAATAGTGTTGATTTGTTGATTAGTTTGACATAATTGTGATGCTAGCGCTACAACTCCAACAGTGCCTATGCAGCTTATCATAAGGCTATTCTTTGATATAAATTTGTTTTTCTGAGTATTTGCCCCTAACTCTGATAGATACTGATTAGTTGTTAATACATAAGGGTGGTCTGACATGTCAGGCGTTTTCACAAATGGAATATCACCAGAATAAAATGATTGATTTGTAGTTGATGGTGTTTTTCCGGTTACTATTTGACCTATGTCTTGAAATTCGATGAAACTCCACCCCAGCGGCAGCCCAGTCTTTTCATCAATCGGAAGTTGTTCGCCATTGATGCAGAATTTCACGAACCACTCTTCGTAGGTCCTTTGAGCTATTTCCTCAAGGAGTTTAATTCGTTTGAGGTTGTTTTCGATCAGATCATCATAGGCGGAGAGGATTGAGGCAATTTTGCGTTGAGTGGGAAGAGGGGGTAATATAAATTTATAGTCTCTTACAGCTTTTAAACCAAGATTTTTTATAGTTGCGCCAGTAGCAAAGGCAATAGCATATTTTTGAAAATCATCGTGTTCTAGTAGATATCGTATGTATTTGATTTCAATATCTTCTTTGACGTTGAGATAACATGCGCTCTTCCCAAGTGCGATTTTTTCACCGTTATAGAATGCAAGATTTCCAATTGTGCCATTAATTGCGAGTAGTATTGTTCTACTGGATAAATCTTTTTTTATTTTATTATATTCTTCTCGAGATATTCTTTTAGTATCGCTTTTAATTACAATTTTACCATTTGATAAATTGTTGCCATTTATAAAATAATAATCACCATTTTCGTCATAATTAGGAGTGCCATGTAGGCCATCTCCAATTCTGCTTGTAACATCTTCCAGTGTGACTATGTTTTCAATAGTCGTCATATTAATCCTTTTAGATTGAATGTAATTACCTTGGCAAGTTCACTAGCCTCTTTATTTAAGTCATCCAGTTCACATTGTATTTCTTGCAAACGGGCTTTGTATTCTACACCATCGTCTTCTTCCATTGATACCCCAACATAACGACCCGGTGTTAAACTGTAGTCGTTTTCTTTAACCTCGTCCAGTGAAATGACCTTGCAGAGCCCTTCAATATCATGATACTCACCATTTGGAAATCTCTCATTAAACCATTCATTCTTTTCTCCAGCAGTTGGTTTTTCGCCCCGATATAACTTGACAATTGATGTCAAACCCTCTAGCTGCTCCTCGCTAAAGTCGTTAATGGTGGTAGTCACTTTTCTGAATACATTACGAGCATCTATCATCAGGATATTGTCCTTGTTCTCCTTTCTTTTCCCCTTATCAAAAAACCATATATGGCAGGGAAGAGACCGGGTATAGAAGAAGTTATTCCCTATTGAAACGATACAGTCAACGTCACCGGTTTCAATAAGTTTCTGCCGGATTAGCTTTTCGCTATGTCCTGCATCAGTAGCCGAGCTTGCCATCACAAACCCTGCTCTTCCAGTCTTATTTAGGTAGCTATGGAAGTACTGGATCCACAGGTAGTTCCCATTATCAGCTTTAGGCAGTCCAAATGGGAGTCTCGGATCAGTTTTCACAAAGTCCTTTTCCTTGTCGATCTTGTTGACATTAAATGGTGGATTCGCCATTACGAAATCACACTTCCCAACGAGGTTGTGAGGATCACTATAGAAGCTGTTTGTCTCTATTACCTTTCCCTCAATTCCATGAATAGCGAGGTTGATCTTTGCTAGTTTGGCGTTGTTCGTTTTCAACTCCATACCATAGCATTTGACAGCCTCATTTATCCCTTTCTTTGAATGGGATTTGATAAAGTAACCGGTCTGAACAAACATACCCCCCGAACCACAAGCAGGGTCGAGTATAACTCCATGATCCGGTTCAATGAAATTTACAATAAGCTCAACCAAACTAGGAGGGGTGAAGAATTCGCCACCTTCCTGCGCACCTGCACCTTGCATGGAGAACTTCATCAGGAAGTATTCGTAAATCCTACCAAATACGTCCCCAGTTGCGTTTTTAACAGCGTCCTTGTTGAAAACCCGTATCAGCTCCCGAAGCAGGTCTTTCTCAAACTCCTGATAGTTCTTTGGGAGAATGCCTTGGAGGTCGGGATAATCCGCCTCAATGAGTCTCATGGCATTATTGATCGCATCAGCTATATCCTTTCCCTCTGGCAAACTGGCTAGGTAATCATACTGTGCCAGTTGTGGTAACATCAGGGCGCCTGCAGCAAGGAAATCCTCCTTGGTGAGTGCTCTTTTACCCCTTGGTCCAGTTGGTAGTTTAGCCTCGATTTCACCTTTCTTTTGATCATATAGATTCGTAGCGAACCTAAGAAATACCAATCCCAACAATGGATCTTTATACTCTGCTGCGGTTAGTTTACTGTTCGCCCTAAGTCCGTCAGCAGCATCCCATAATTCTCTTTCTAGGTTTTTTATCTGGTCTGTAGTCATTGTTTTGTATTATTCGGGTAATAGCCCCTTTCTGAATTTAAGTTTTGATGCCAGCTCTTCCTGATCCTCCTCTAACAGCAGGTCCATTACCTTGTCATATTGCTCTGTAAGTATCTCAATGAATTTCCTGCCATCAATCAATCGTATAGGAGTTTTCTCTGGGTCCTCAGCGCTCTCTATAGCCTTTTTCTGGAAGCTGCTGAGGGTTATGAAGCAGCCCTGATGACCGGTCTTTAATGCGCCCCTGAGGTTCCTTATATCCCTTTCTCCAATTGCAGACTGTTCATATCTCTTTACCTGAACCTGTAACTGGATTTTAGCTACCCCCATTACATTTAGAACGCCCTCAAAGTCAACTCCTCCATCTCCAACACCACCTTGCCTTTTTTTGGCCTCAAATCCTAGGGATTGGAGCACATAGCTAATTAGTATTTCAAATTCATCAGAATCCAGCTCCAGTAAACGTTCTTTGATTCTGTCAAATAGCTTGTCCATCTCAAAGGCATAGGAGACACTCGGGTTATCCTCAACTTTTTTGCCTAGGACCTTTAGTATTTCGCCCTCATGCTTGATCCTGAACACGGTCTGCATTGACCTAAGTGTATTCTGCAGTGGAACAGAAAATACAGATCGACTGATGGGGTCTTTTTCCCACCTGACTTTTCTTGTATAATACCATGGTGTTCCATTTCCCTTATCAAAATATAGGTCAGAGCTGATTTCGCCAATGATCAGTAAGTCATTGTCATATGGGGACAAGATAATATCTCCCGGCTTCATCTCGTACATAAAACGAAACACCTGTCCGACATTTACTGCTTTCTGCATCTTTTTGTGGTCGGGGTAGGTTTTCTCGTATAGTTGCTCTATCTCTTCTCTCGTCTTTGGCATTTCGGGATAGTCATTCAGAAATCCAAGGGCAATTATGCCAAGGTCTTTAAAGGACTGAGTATATCTACCATAATCTGCTCGAATTAGAAATACCGCCATAGGTTTACTCTTTTATAAGATAGGTTAGTTTGACTTTTAGAATTCTAGCAATTTCACAAAGGGTTTCTAGGCTCGGTTTCGATTGATTTTTGCACCAGTAGTTAACCGTGACTTTGGATACGCCAAGTTTTTCAGCAAGCTCCTTTTGTAAGAGCCCTTTCTCTTTAAGCACCTCATTGATCCTCAATGTCACTCCCATTTTCCGAATGTTTACGAACTGAAGTTAAGGTAAATTTTGAACCGCCTTACATATGTGGATTTATACTAATGCTACCTGCAATCAAGTAGATATTTCAATCTTGTATTGAATACTGCACATCCCAAATCAAAAAGATGTTGATAAAGTGAACTGTCGAATTGGTCAATTTTCAGTCAGCTCAATGATGCTCAATACAGATATCCACAGGGTTTTCCTCATTTCTTGATAACCCCCTCTCCCTCAATATATCACCCCCTCTTTTCCTGCACTTTCTTTTGATGCCATAAGAAATTTGCATTATGAAATCCGAGATCAAAAGCAGGTACCAGCAAAATTCAAAAGGAGTTTTATTGCCTTACAGGCTTGTTGAGACCTGTTATGAGCAAGGTAATGATAAGTCTTTAACTCTCTTTGTTAAACTAAAAAGGGTTCATAGAAACGGGGTGTTCTATAATGCATCAGCAAGGTCGATTGCAAAGGTTACAGGCATCAGCCATGCGACAGTGAATACCCATTTAAAGAAACTTGCAAGCCTTGGATTAGTAAGATATATAAAGGGTAAGAATGGGGTCCAGCAGCTTCAATTAGTGGGATACAGGCAATATACAAAGGCATGGGGCAGAGAGTTGGTATTTATTGAATATGGTTCTAAAAAAGAGATAAATGCAAGAATAAAGGCGCAAATCGCCATAAGACATATTAAGACTCAGGAATATAATATCGGCAGGAAGCAAGGGCGTAACCGCAAATGGGGTATGATCGTTGAATCGCCTATAAACTATGCTTCATTGTCAGATAGAAACTTGGCTGAGGTAATGGGTGTAAGTAATTGCACCGCCAATAGGATGAAGTCTGAATGGTCTGAACTCGGATTGATAACAGTAAGACCCATGTGGTCCATTATTCAAACTGGGGTATCGGAAAGTCATTACAAAAAGGCTAAGGCATTTGGTGCAATTCCCTCGCATGCGGTCTTCGAAAGAAACCGTAAAAGGATTCTTATTCGGATGGCAGATGCTGTTTCTATTGGTATTGACTCAAGTTACAAGTATGTCCCCAATACATGGGTGCCTCCTATGGTTATTCAAGGATATAATAGTACCCCGAAATAGATATAGGCAGAATCGTATACTACCCCCATTAGATTGCTACACTTTTTTTACACGTATAAATTAAACTTAAAATGATGAAAGTAACATGTTTTACAGACGGGTCCTGTCGATTTAATCCTCATGGCGAAATGGGCTATGCCTACATTATCGAGATTCCAGATAAGCCGGTGATCAGGCATACAGCATCAGAGCCGGAGAAGTATGGGAATTCTAGCGTTCTGGCGGAATACAAAGCCCTAGAATCGCTTCTTTTGCGGCTCATAGAGGAAGGGCTTACTGATGCTGAAATACTCGTTAATACGGACTGTAATCTCATATATCGTCAATTCAATCATGGTACTAAGCCAAGGAAAGGGTTCTACCTTCAGACGGGAATAGAGGTTACACGTATAGCTAAAAGGTTTAGGAATCTAAAAATCAATTGGATATCACGGAATGACAACATTGAAGCTGATGCACTGGCGTCTCATTATATAAAAAAATGATCACATCACTTTGACCACTATCGCATTAAAGAAAAATATAATAGGTCTAAGTTGTTTTGATTGTCATATCAAATAATCTATGAAAAAGCATTTTATATGATTGGTTTTTCTTGATCCTCCTGTTTATTCGGATATATAAATTATTAACTTTAGTCACTTTTCCTAGTGACTAGCTTATGAAAAAATTTATATGCCTATTTATTGGAACTTTCTGTTTCCTCCAGAACCAATTTTCGCAAAAAGCACCTGCAATTCAGTGGCAAAAATGTATTGGGGGCTCTGCTGATGACGCACAATTTAATGCCAAGATCTTGCCTACTAAAAGTGGCACATTTGTTTTGGTAACAACTTCAAATTCAATTGATGGTGATTTTCTTGGTTCAAACAAAGGTCAATACGACATATCAGTTATTGAAGTCGATATAAATGGAAATGTTTTAAGAAAGAAAAATTTCGGTGGTAGTGCACTTGACAGAGCAATTGATTTTGATTTAAGGGATGATGGGGGACTAGTTATTGCAGTTGAATCATATTCGTATGATAATGACTTTACAGGATTGCCCCAAGGTGCAAAGTTTGTTTTACTAGCTATAGATCCAAATTGGTCTATCGTATCTAAAACAATTTTAGGGGGTTACACTGGTGTTAGTTTTATAAAGAATGTCCCAAGTAGTAATAGATTTATTTTAACTGGCACTAATGGGGTGTGGCAGCCAGTAACAGCAGTACTAGATGATGTTGGAAATAGATTATCCATTTTACAATATTCTTCAAATCCATTTGTCCAGAATGGAGCTTCGATTTTAGACTATAATACAACGAGTGCTTATAATTCTACTCTAGTGTCTACATCAGGTGGGCTATTTAGTAGTAGTCAAAGATGTAGTTCGTTTTCAAGGGATTATTTCATTGTTGATAATAATAACTCTCTAGACTCAATACAGTCAAAGTGTTTTCAGTACAATGCAAATATTTCTCAAGCTTTAATGTTGTCTCAAAGTTCTAATGCATTTATTCTTGCAATAGCGTCAGAAGCAAATGCACCATATTCTTGGTGGAATATATTGGATCTCAAGAATAGTGGGTCATTAAAAAGAAGTCCTGACTTTTTTGTCAGTAATAATCTGAGTATAAATACAACGGCTGCTTCAATGGCGCTTGATAAATCGAGTAATCTTGTTTTTTGTGGTTCTTCCAATGATAATTCAATTAACCTTAATACTCCAATACAGAGATCTATTAATCAAGTATCCTCGGGTTCAATGATGTTGTCGTCTTTTGATACAGCAAGTCTATCGCTAAAATGGGCTATTCGTTATGGTGGCTCAATGGGTGAAGTAGGATTTTCTGCAGTCCCAACTCCCGATAGCGGCTATCTTGTATTAGGAAAAACATGGTCGAATGATGGTGATGTTTCAGGCAATCATGGGGGAGGTGATCTTTGGTTGGTAAAATTATCCTCCCCTATAATTTGTCCCACCTTTAACCCATTTCCTGATACAATTAGGTCTTGTACTCAAAATGTAGTTTTAGATGCTGGAATTGGATATAATGATTATAAATGGAGTAATGGTGCAGTTAGTCAAAAAATAAATGTATCAGTTAGTGGAAAATATTCGGTATCAGCCTCAAATTCAAATGGTTGTTCAGGTGATGACACTACATACTTGAGTGTAAATTTTTCTAACATCATTCAGAGTGATACAGTTATTTGTAAAGGTTCTACAATAAACCTTAATGTTGATTCAGCTATTTTCCCTAAAACTGAATATTTAATTGGAGACAGAGGTCCTGCAGGCGGTATAGTATTTTTTGATAAAGGGGTTTCTAGTGAGGGATGGCGTTATTTAGAGGCAGCACCATTTGATTTAAATGGGTCGTTTAATTGGGCCTGTAGTACTATTCCGGTTGAGACATTTGCGTCTTTTGGTTACGGAGCTCCAAATACTAAAAACATTTTAAGCTCAAACTATTTTTGTTCAGTCGGTTCATTTGCTGCATCAGCTTGTGATACATTCTCATACGGAGGGTATTACGATTGGTATCTCCCAAATACAACTGAGCTTTTAAAAATGGGGTCATTGTCAAATTTAATAGGAGGGTTTCCGCCAAAAAATAGTACAGTATATAATTATTGGTCTTCAAATCAATTTGACCTAGCAACACCAAGAAGGGCTTGGGTTGTTAACATCAATGGGGATGCCTCAGTAATGGACATTGACAGGAGTTTTTCGGTGAGAACAATAAGACGGTTTGATGTTAACCCGAATGTATCACTAGTTTGGTCAAATGGAAATACTTCAAGTCAAATATCAGTTACACCAACTAAGTCCAGTAAATATTATCTAACAGTTTCGAATGGTATTTCTACTTGCATTGATAGCATTATGATCACTGTGCTCGATGTCGACACCTCATTGGTTTTATTAGATAGTCAAAGTGCCTGTTTGAATTCTGGTTCAATTAGATTACAAGCTGGTGTTTCTAATACCTACTCGTGGCTTAAGGATGGTGTGTTGATAAATGGAGCCAATTCAAGGATATACGGAGTTACTTCAACCGGATCTTACCGTGTAATAACAGGGTCGGCTCAGGGATGTTCCGATACAAGTAGAGCCATTTCAGTTGTAGTCAATCCAAAGCCTGTTCCAAATTTTACTGTAAATGCTTCAAGTCAGTGTTCTTCTGGCAATCAGTTTGTTTTCACAAACACATCAACTATAAGTACTGGGTCTCTTGCGTTTAGTTGGTTTTTTGGTGATGGTACTTCATCGGATTCCATATCTCCATCTAAATCATATTTATCTGAAGGGATTTACAATGTGAAATTAATTGCAACATCTGATAAGTTGTGTAAGGATAGTATAACCAAGCAAGTAACAGTGATTAAGGATCCAGAGGTGCCTACAATCTCAAGCCCTTCAGATGAATTATGCACAGGAAGTACTCTTGTTTTAACTACAAATGGTAAGCCTTCATTACAGTGGTTCAGAAATGGAGTCCTAATTTCTGGTGCTACAGGAACTAGCTTAAGTATCACTTCAGGAGGGGATTATTCAATTGTTTCTACATCAGCAACTACGTGCAAATCAACTTCAATTATCAAAACGATTGTAGAAAACCCGACACCTGATGGTATTCTTGATAACCCTTTGAATTTGATCATTTGTGAAGGATTTGCAACACGATTAGTTGCTAATGGGGCCAGTTCATATCAGTGGTATTTTAATAGCTCGCCAATCACTGGAGCTACATCTTCTACTTATGATGCGCTTCTGGCTGGTACCTATTCTGTTGACTTTATTAGCGATAAGGGTTGTGTTAAAAAAAGCCCCAATAAGATCATACTTTCTGAAGTAAAAAAACCTAAGGCTTCATTTGTTTATAACTCTTATTGCAAATCTGTACCAACTATTTTTACAAGTACTAGTGAGGTTTCAAACAGTGGCACAGTTCAATACTCATGGAATTTGGAATCTGGTATTTCAGGATCAGGACAATCATTGACCTATACGTTTGCATCTGCAGTTCTGGTAAATGCTAAATTAGTTGTAACACCAACTTCTTGCCCTCAATTAGCTGATAGTTTGATTAAAGCGATTCAAATTGAGAGTGCCCCTGTTGGAATAATCTATCCTAATATAAATGCAGTATTGAATAAGCCCAAGCCAATATCAGCAAGAGCGATAGGGTCTAGTTATTTGTGGCAACCTGCAAGTGATCTATCGAATCCAAATCGTATTGATCCCATTTTGACAGCTACAGCAGAAAGATTCTATAGGATATTCATTACAAATCAAGCTGGATGTTTGACTATCGATACACAATACGTCAAGATATTTAAGGACAGAGATATCTATGTGCCAAAAGCTTATTCGCCAAATGGTGACGGGCAGAACGATAGGTTATATCCAATTCCTGTAGGCATAAAAGAAATGACAGTTTTCCGTATCTATTCTAGATGGGGTAGTTTACTTTTTGATAATAAAGCGGCTACAGCCTCAACTGGCTGGGATGGCACTTTCAATGGTAAGCTTATGCCTATAGGTACTTATACATGGATTGCTGAGGGTATCGATGATGATGGAAATATTATTCGAAGATCTGGCAATACTGTTTTAGTTAGATAAAGGTTATAGATGTTAAAATGAAATTGTTTTGTAATGAAAATTGTTAAGTGTCAGCTTCTTCTAGCTTTGTTAAATTTGGTTTCCATTGCAGTGGTTGGTCAGGATCCCAGTTTTACACAATATTTTAGTTCTCCCTTAACCCTTAACCCGGCTAATTCTGGAAACTTTAATGGGCCGATGAGGCTTGCAACTAATTATCGAAATCAATGGCAGGGAATTGGAGATCCATATGTTACAGGTACTATTTCATTTGAATCTGAAATCCTGAGAGATAAAATGGGGAAAGGCAATAGGTTAGCGGTAGGGGTACTTGGTCTTTTTGATAGGAATATCGGAGGTGGCTTCAATTCAAACTACTTATCTGCATCAGTTGGTTATCATCTTTTATTGAATGGTGAAGAAACAGATAAGATATCTATAGGATTTCAAACTGCCTATGTAAATAAAAAGCTAGATAATACTATACTTTCATATGCAAATCAGTTTACTAGTGGCGGATTTGACCTTTCATTGCCTTCTAATGAACCTAACACATCAGGCATTGTCAATTATCTTGATTTTAATACAGGGGTTACTTACACTCACAAGAATGATAAGGGAGGGTTTTACCTAGGTGCTGCTTTGTTCCATATTTTAAGCCCTTCTGAGAGCTTTTATAGCAGCACATCAAACAGGTTGCCAATGAGGGTGAATTTGCATGCTGGCGCAACTATCAATACCGGTGAA
>Ga0315903_10005412_pt1 | contig 16651 bp, 20 predicted proteins | sample LakEriMetagenome_7_FD_203524 | JGI IMG/M metagenome (GOLD analysis project Ga0315903, IMG submission 203524) | Freshwater fungal communities from buoy surface, Lake Erie, Ohio, United States - Buoy 2 MA119 | ecosystem: Environmental > Aquatic > Freshwater > Lake | place: USA: Lake Erie, Ohio...
TAAACGTATGATCAGCGAAGATTATCTTCCTGGATCTATGTATTACAAAAATATAAAGTGGGAAAAAAACGATTTTATTTTTCCTAAAGAAGTTCTACCGATTGAGTTAAGTAGAGGATGCATTTTTAGGTGTAGTTATTGTTCTTTTAAAAATCTAGGTAAAAAGAATGACGACAACTACTTAAGAAAAATCGAATCTTTTCGAGAAGAAGTTGTACGCAACTACGAGTTGTTTGGAACTCAAAGTTATATGTTTTCAGATGATACGTTCAATGATTCGCCTAAAAAAGTAGCTAGATACGCAGAATGTATACAATCTTTGCCTTTTAGATTGAGCTGGGCCGGTTATTGCCGAATTGATATGTTTGCATCGTCTGATAAAATGATACATGATACAAAACTTACAAATCCTGATTTTATTAATTTTGGAATTGAAACATTTAGTCACCGTGCAGGTAAAAATGTAGGCAAAGGAATGGATCCAAACAAAGTTAAGGATACATTATATAAAGTAAAAGAGATACTTGGACCACAAACAACCCTTAGTTGTAACTTTATTGCTGGACTAAAATACGAAACCGAAGACGAAATATGGAAAACTGTAGAATGGTTAACACAAAAAGACTGCCCTGTTGATGCATTTAATGTTACTCCTTTGTATGTGATCCATTATAGACGTGATGTACATGATCGTACAAGTGACTTTTCAAACGAAATAGGTAATAATCCATACAGCTACGGTTATGATTACGATCCTGACACTGGCTATTGGAAACACGAGACCATGGATCAAACTCGAGCACACGAAATAGTTCAACAAATTTATAAAATGCAAGAAGCGCAAACAAAAACTTTAGCAAATAGAATTGGATTTTTTGGGAGACTACAAAATCTAGGATTAACTCTTGACGATTTACGTACAGTAACAGCATCAAACGCAGAGCCGGTACTAAAACTAGTTAATAAAAAAATCGAATTAAAAAACGAATATGTACAAAATTTATTGAGGTACTAATGGAGAGCATTATAATTAAGCAGTATAGTGAAGATCCTGAAAAATATAGAGACAAAATTTGGAATTTTGTAAGACAATCTAGATTGGAAGGAAATGATTCTATTAGAACAACTAATTATAATCCGGACGATCCTAATATCGAAACTTGGTTAAGTTTTTTAGATGACAAATTGATATCGATGTCTGTAGCAGAAAGATCACATTATACTAATGACCCAGACATTGCAGTTCGTATATGTAGATATCATATATTAAAAGACTATAGATTTACACATTGCGGTCTTAAAATGGGTGCTTTGCAAATCCCATGGGCTAGAAAACAAGGATTTCAAATCTTATATATTACTCATGATATAAATAATAGGGCAATTAATGCATTGTATCAGCGTAAAAAACGTATGAATGTTCCTTCTTTTAAAGAATATGTTACCGGGGAATGGTACACTAGTTTGCAATTAGAAAAGGATTTTTATTTTAAAACTGGTAATATAACACAATATGTTTACAGTATTAGATTGCATGATACTAATTTTGTGTGGCAACCACAAAGTCAGTACATAGTAAAGAGAAATAATGAAAGTATTACTTAGTTCACCTAGAGCAGGTTCGTCTTATTGTTACGAATCTTTTCATAATTACAATGTAACATTACCTAACGTAAGATACATCGGAGTAGAAGAATATTTTGATCCTAATAAATTACCTCATATGAGTGTCATAGATAAAATTAATTTTTTAAATGCCGAAAAATTTAAAGGTATAAATTATACATTTAAACATCACATAAACTATTTAGGAAATTATTATGAAGATTGGTTTATTGATTTTTATAAAACTGACGAAATTTTTATATTAAAAAGAAAAGATACGTGGAAATGGTTTTTAAGTTTTCTATTTCAAGATTTCACTGGATGGAAATTAGCAAGTTTTACCAATGAAGCAAATCTCAAAACAATTGACATTAACACGTTATTTACTGACTATAATTATAAAACTACTCTAAAACAATTTTTTGATATTAAAAATCAGCTAGATAGATGTGCAGGAACTGTAATTTATTACGAAGATTTAAATTACAGCAATACACGAAACAAAAAATTATCAAATCATGTGTGTTATGAAGAATATTTTAACAATATAAATATTATAAAAGAGGAATTTAACAAATATGATTGATCTATTAGTTGTGAGTATGCCGTTAATAGAAAGCGAATCTCCGACTGCTGGTATCTTTTATATTAAAGGTGCAGCAGAAGCTATAGGTTGTAAGTCTATAGCTAAAGATTTAAATTTTTGGTTTACACGCCGAACCGATATAAACATACCGGCAATACAGAACTATTTTATGCAACATAACATATCAGCAATAGATGAAACTTCCGACGCACATATTCAAACTCAAAAAATTATGGAATTATATATCGATCAAAATATAGATGTTTTTTCTAATGCAAAATGTATTGGTATTAGTTTATTTTCGGTTTATAATATATTTCCTGGAATTATATTTTCTAGAATAGTTAGAAATAGATTTAAAGATGTAAAAATTGTAGTCGGTGGAAATGGAACAGAAGATACTGCGCCGGGGGGCAAAGATATTGGCGAGTATTTTTTATCTGAAAATCTTGCCGATTGGGCAGTGTATGGCGAAGGCGAAGAAGCAATACAAGCAATTTTAAAAGGAAAATCTCATCCTAATGTAAACTCTAATAAAAATAAAGTTCAAATACATGATTTAAATACCATACCTTATCCGAACTATGATGATTTTTTTAATGATTTTCCAGAATATAAAGAAACTTTTTGTTTTCTTTCTATTATTGGAAGTAGAGGATGCGTAAGAGATTGTACGTTTTGCAATGTACCAACAATTTGGCCAAATTACAAATTTAGATCAGGGGATAATATAGCCTTAGAAATGATACATCATAATAAAAAGCATGGAATTGATTGTTTCGATTTTGGTGACAGTTTAATTAATGGAAGCATGAAAGCATTTAGAGATCTTTGTCAATCGATGGCCAACTATCATAGTGATAGGTCTAACAAAAGAATCTACTGGAACGGTCAGTTTATTTGCAGATCGCAAAAACAGATGCCATTTGAGGATTTTGTATTAATGAAAAAGGGTGGATGTAATAGTGTATCAATTGGTATTGAATCTGGAAGTGAAAAAGTTCGAAATGATATTCGAAAGGGATTTACCGAAGAGGACATGCATCATACTTTTGAAAGTTTGTTAAAAAACGACATAGATTTAAAACTTATGTTTATTGTAGGTTACCCTACAGAAACAGATGAAGATTTTCAGCAATCGTTAGATCTTGCAACAAAATATGTCAAGTGGAAAGATCAAATTAAAATTAAAGTTGGAAAAACTCTAAGATTGTTAGACAATACTACGCTAACAACTAAATTAACTCATTTATTTTATTATGACAATAATCCACAATCGGAATGGGTATCTACAGTTGTACCGGATTTAACATTTGAGAAAAGGGTGGAACGAGCTAGAACATTTAGAAAACACTTGATTGATCTAGGATATTATGTTAATAATATAAATGATGACGAAAACTTTTTTAATGACCGACTAGGCAAAAGGATAAAGAAATGAAAAAACAAGATTTACCTACTATAGCAGATTTTAAATTAAACATTGACTTAGACAGACTAAGAAAAGAATGTGATAATCTTGCCGAAAAGTTTGTCGACGTTCGTACAGCAAACCCGATGTTGTGCGATAATCATATGACTTTAGTAGAACAGGTATACGATAACTTTGAACAAATCAATTTAACTACGCCAAGTGAAATACTTCCATACACTGCTAGTATTAAAGAACGTTTACGCCGTAAAGAAGAACATCTGTATAATGTTCCTACGCCAGAATACAACGGAAGTTACTTTCAGGAAATTATAACTCAGTTAAAAGCAAAAGCCAGTAGAATTAGAATTACTAAATTAGCTCCCGGAAAGCAAATTCCATTTCATGTTGACTATGATGTTAGCTATGCTGTACGTTGTATTTGTCCTATATATGGAGGATCTAACGTTGTTAACCTATTCAAGCGTGATGGTAAATTAGAAGCGTATAATTTAGAAGATGGTCATGCTTATTTTTTAAATATTGCATATCCTCATGCGGTAGTTAATATGGGAGATAAGCCACGCATTGCACTTATGTTTAGTTTAGATGGTCGACAGGATTTAGAAAATTTATGATCGAAGTTGACATTCCTCTTACTACTGTTAATTTACTCTATAGTCATGTTTTATTAAATATTGGCAATCGTACATTAGGAGAATTTCCTTTTTATACAAAAGTAACCGACAGTTTGCTTGATGATGCGTTTTCTAATATTGTTGATTTATCATGTGTTAGTACCGGTTATATATATGCTCACGACGAAACTATTCCGTTACATGTTGATCGCTATAAAAAAGATAGCATTTATAACTTAAATGTTCCAATTTATGTTGAAGATAAAAATCAAAAATTTATAGTGTTCGATCAGGAATTTACACAGTGTGGATGTGAATGGCAATTTGATAATGTAAAACAAAAACGACATCAACCATTAACTGAAGATGATTTAGTTAACAGTAAAAAAGATAACAACCATTTAGAGAGTATTTGTTATACAGGAAAACGCCCAGCCGAAACCGCCGGGGTAACTGGCGTAACCGAGCAGCCAGTTAACAACGACATATTAAATGATTTGCCGTTTGATTCAGGGTTTTATTACGGATTAAATGGAAAGTCGTGGACACAAACTCCCGGTAAAGGGTTGTTGTTTAAAAGTACTCAATTACATTGTACAGGAAAACAAACCAAATTTAAGATTGGGTGTGTGCTGATAATGAACTCGCTAGGACTTCTATCGAATCTCTAAATTGTATAGTACAGCCAATTTTTGGCTTAGACATTTTTCCAGTGGCATGAATTCTGTTTGCATCAAATAGTAACGCATTACCTGGAGTATATTTCCAAACTGTTCCGGTAAGTCCGTAGTATAAATCTTTTGTGAATGGCAAATGTTTAAAAATTTCTTCCGTTACTGGACTATTGGTACAACCAACAACATTTTGTGTATCGCATGGTCTAATTTTATAAGCAGTGTCATAATACATTTCTTTTAATTCGTCGTCGGTTTTGTCATTAAAAATGTTATAAATCCATGATATAGGTTTGTCTTGATTTATAGTTTGATCAAACACTACAAATGTCTGATCTTCTGCTGCGTCAATGGGTATAAGTAGAATAGTTTTTTTCTTATCACTTATGTCGCTGTGTATAGCAAATGGACTATTATGTGCAAATATATTTCCATAATGATAAGATTCGACAGAAATAATTTCAGATATAATTTCTTTTATTTCGTCTTGTTCTTCGACGATGCTTACATCTTTCATTTCTTTTTTATTACCATGTGTAGATAATTTTTTAAATTTTTCTAAAATGTGTATTGGTAAACTAAACTCAAACATGATTTTTAAATGGTGTTACTTTTTATCTTTTAATAATATTGTTGTTAACAATAGATCTAGAAATATTTACTCAACTTATATTTTCTAATCAACCCCGGTCAAATTTTCCAACATATTTTACTGAAATATCTTTAAGAACTAACCCGCTAGAAACTCTACTAATTCTTATCGGAAATGTAGTTTGAGTTATTTTACTGATGTCTTGATATCCTACTCTAGCATCGCCGCCTTCTAAACTTTGATAATCTGTCCAATTAGCACTGGTAGCTGTTGTAGATTCTACACCATAATAAAAGTCAGCTGAAGATTGAACATCTAAACTTTGAAAATAATTTCTTACATCTTGATACGTCCACGAACGATTAAGTCCCATCAAACAGGCAATAAATCCTGCTGCTACTGGACATGCTGCACTAGTGCCACTAAACCCGCAGTCCTCTGGTACACCAGCACCGCTACCACTATCTGCTGTAAATCCTGGATAAGTATCCGGATATCGTCCTTCTGCTGTATAGCTTCTATTTGCTGCTAAGGTACCATCTGCAGGCATGTAAACGTCAATGGCTTCTCCTCTGTCACTATATCCTACCTTTGCTTCTTTACTACTTGTAAAATCGTCGTCTAACGCACCAATGTTTATAGCTTTATAAGTAACTTCACCAGTAAGACCATTTACAGTTTTTCCACCCATCTGTGGGAAGCCTCTTCTATTGGTAGTGCCATATACAGCTTGACCGATATCGAAGTATGTTGTTTCTTCTAATGTCTGTGTTGATGTTGCACTGATGTAGTTGTCGAAATCCGGATGACCCCAGTTAACTTGTTTTTGATTACTATTACCTGCTGCAACAACAAATATTATACCGCTATCAATGAGTTCGTCTAATGCAGTGGTTAACGAACTTGGTTTAAATTCGCTTTTCCAACGCCCGCTGTCTCCTTGCGATCCCATATGACTTATAAATGCAGGTTCGCTGCTAGTACCCGGATATTGAACAGGAGCATCATTTCTAAAATGATAGTATCCGTTTGTAGTACCTTTACTAGATCTGTATCCCCAACTATTAGAACTTACTGTAGGATTTTTAGTGTTATACTTTGGATTTACGGGTTTTGTTTGATGAAATATTTTTTGTAAATCGAATCCTGGTTCTATGTCTGCACCGTTGGTGCCATAATGATTGAGAACCCATTTGTTAGCATTGTATGCCCATCCTTGTGTTCTACCGTATGTAAGAGCCATACAAGGCGTACAGTGCTCTCCTACACTGCTTTGTGCAGTATTAGATCCATTACAATATGCGCGAGTGTAGAAGCTTGTAACAGTGACAGTACCGACATTTGGATACGCAGTACTAAAACGGTTGCTTCTGTTTGCACTGTTACTCCACCATCCACGTGAAAAACTTTCAACGGGAACAACGGTACCATCCCATCGAGTAGTTAGTCGTGTGCCCGGGTCTGCATTGAAATATTCTGGGTCTAGATAGTAAGGTGCGTCCAACACAAGGTCCAGCACATCACAAGTTCCGTTTCCTGGCAAGACATTTCCGCCTGTATATCCGGCTGGGTTAGATCCAGCACAATTACTCTGAAACTCTGGGTGTCCTATCCATCCGGCGCCATCATCAGCAACAATAACATCAACATCTCTAGCATCGCCAAATTGCTGAATATTACTGTTTACAACTGCATTGTCTGCAAGACTACCGTCTTGCCACACATCTAATTTCTGCATAGGGCGCAACAACTGATATCCTGTTCTGTTGATATCAGACGAATCTGGAGTACCTGGCAAAGTATTACTAACACTAAATTCTCTGTATACCTTAACGTTACTTTGCCAACGTGTTAATAATTCTGCATTAGTTGCTTGAAGTTCTCCGGGATTTGGTTTAAATTGTTCCGGATAGCTTGTAAAGTCCACGTTAATCCATTTAATTCTTGGATCTGCTTTTAATGCTTCAGCTTCTTCATCAGTTAAAAGAAAAATACCTCTAGTAGGACTATGAGGTTTTTCATCTACACATGTTACGCATCTACTAGGAACAGTATCAGTTCCTTCACTAGAGACTAGTTGGTTATGTATTTCGTACCATTGCTCGGGGGTATGTGTACCGATTTGGTAATACTTTTCACTCATTGAGTATCCTTTGTCTTTCTATTATGCGGCAGTTCCGTCGTCTAAGTTAATCCATGCGCCGTTTTGATAACCTTGGAATCTGTTATCTGTTGTGTTGTAGATTAAGTCGCCTGCAACTGGACTAATTGCGTTTCTTTCTGTTGTTGTAAGTTGTGCTAGTCTAAACGGACTAGTAGTTACTCGCACACGCTCGCCGGCTTGCAAGTCGATAACTGTTTCGCTTTCTAATGTAGGAGTTCCTGCGCCTGTACTTATAAAATTATCAGCAGTTACCGAAGCAAATCTTACATCTGCGTCTTCTTCAAGAGATTGGTTTGGCATATTAAACCACGAATCTGCTTGATAATACTGTATTCTTTCGGCGTCTATATTATAGAACATTGCACCGTCGATTGAATTACTATCAGATCCAAATCCATCTCTTGTACTAGTATCACTTGGTCCTAATTTTAAGAATGTACTAAGTACAGTTGCGTTTTCACTAAGTTCTTCTACAACTGCTCTGGCCCATCCTGTAGTATTATTATACATGTATAATCCGCCGGTTGTAGTAACGGTATCATACATTATTTCGCCAGTACTAGGAGTTGCAATTGACGTATATGCTCTGTTGTCACTAAGTTTTAAACTACTATTTGCTATAACTGCGGTGTTTCTAAATATAGTGCTTCCGGTCACGTCTAATTTGTAGCCTGCTTCTAATGAAAATTTACCTATTGCAACACCGCCGTCTTGTATCCCAACATAATTAGACGAAGTCAAAGATCCGCCAGTTGGAGAATGACCTATGTAAATTCCACTATGCCAGAATCCCATAGATGAGTAAGTTTTTGTTCCGCCGTCATCAGTTTGATCAAATGACACTACTCCGATAACCTGGTCTGATGTAGTACCTGTATCAGTTCTTTTAAATATTAACTTTTGTAATTCTCCAGTATTTGCTAATGTTATTTGTCCTAATATTCCTGAAAGAGAATTAGTTATATCAACTGTACTTTCGTATGATATTGAATTAGCAAAAATATTACCAGTAATTGTGCTAGTACTACTATCAACTAAAACACTGCTATCTTGAGCTATAATATTAATTCTATAGTCTGATCCTTCAACAATACCTCCGTTAACAGTTGTATTAATCCAGCTTGTTCCATTCCATGATAACGTGTCTCCAGGAGTTAATGTTCCTAGGTTAAAATCGTTTAAATCACCTAACGAAATGTTAGTGATTAAACTACCGTCGCCGATAAATGATCCGTAAAATGCGCTGTTTACATTATCAACAATTAGTGTGCTATCTACGCTAACAATACCGCTGTCAATTGCCAATGCTGATACGATTCCATTGATGGCAATGTTACCAGTACCATTAATTTCATAGCCGCTTAAATTTAGGTTTGATGTAAGAGCACTAGTAATGCCACCACCACCGACAATTAAATTACCGCCTACTGTTGACCCGTCGCCGACATATATTTCTCCGGTATCTGTTACGTATACAAGTTCACCTTCAGAAAATGTAATACTCTGTCTTTGAAGGTCTGTACCGCGTCTTAATCGCAATGTCATATTGAAAATCTCCTAGCGTAATTGTTATATATATTTATCACGCTAGGAGATTTATTATTTGTTGGTTTTGAGAAATCTATAAACTCTGCGACTTAAATCGTGTTTAATACGCTCTAAATCGAGTTTAAAATTTATAGTTTCCATTGAATCTTCGTATTCTTCGAATAATTCGTCTAATGTGTCTTCTATATCTTCGAGTGTATGAGTTTTTCTACTTCCATTTATGTCAATATCCCATACAGTACCATTTTCAAATTTTATAATGATACTGTTGAGATATTCAACTGGGAAGAAATCCATGTCTACTTCGTTGAGTATTTCTTCCCAATCCTCGTCAGAAATACGCTTTACTTTATGATTCTTCGACAATAGTAGGTTTAGCTTTCTTTTTTATTGGAACAAGTTCGTCTGCCTGCTCTCTTAGTCTTTTAGCTTCTTTAAACATAGAATCTGCCTGACTTCTCAAAGAAGCAGCTAAGTCTTCATCGGTTAAGACACTATTTGTAGGTGCACTATTTACAACCGCAGTTGTTTCTTTAACAGGAGATGTGTTGTTGGGATCCTGTTGCGGTGTGTTAGGTCCTTTTAACGAAAGATCCTCTAACGAAACTCCTCGCTGGTTAGCAATTATTTGATTCAATTCATCTAATCCAACAGTTGTATGCAGGTCAGGAATCATTTCAATTTCATTTGTTGCAATCTTAAATAGTTTACCAGTTCCGTGAAACCCAGCAAGCATGTTGCGTCCGTCGACTAGATATGTTCGTGCCATTGCTTCTGCAAGTTCATACGCTGCCTGTCCTGCTTCGCTTTCAACACACCTAATCAAACTAGCATGTTCGTCAGCATTCAACGAATCGGTAAAAATTACCAACGCATTGAATGGATCATTTGGCAAAGTTCTATAAGCAACTATTGCTCTTCTTTTGCTCTTTTTTAAACGTCCTACGTGTTTAAGCGCCGGCATCTGTAGTTTCTCCTTTGCTAGGAGTTTCTTTTGCAGCAGCAGCTTGTGCTTGTGCAATTTTTTGCTGTTCTTCTACTGTTTTTAGAAAAAGATCAAGTTTGCTGTACACAGTACCTACTACAGCCATTTCGGCTGGCTTAAAAGCATTACGTTCACTTGCAAGATCAATAATTGCTTTCATTGCAGCCAAATCTTGAATGTTTAGATCCTGTGAATTTGTTGCAGTTTTTTCTTCGGCCATAATTTATTCTCCTTTGTATATTATATATGTTGAAGTGATTATTTGTATTTTAAAAGTGGACAAGCCAACATAAAATAGCTCATGTCTCCGGGATTTTCAAATCCTACTTTTATTTTGTTTTTAAATTGCGAATCGTCGTCAACCAGTTCTACAGTTTGCCCAATGTAGTATCTACCCGATATGTTGTCGTATATCCAATCGTTGAGGGCTTTGAGCAAGTTGTAAGAAAACGTAACAGATATTGTTTCGAAATACGGAGGGCAAAATTCTGCCCTCCGTATATCCAGTACATTTAAAGGATTTATTTTACCTTTACGTATCACGCAGTTTTCTCGTAGTGTGCTGTTATGCCAAACGGGCCTTCGAGACTCTTATCGTGATTTTGGTGAATAATGAAGATTGTATCACAATACTCCGGATCACCCCAACTGTTCCATGCATACCCGTCTGTGAACATAATAAACTTCTTTGGCTGAATGCTGTGACTCTTCATGTATGTCCAGTTACACATGAAATCAGTACCGCCACCGCCCTTGAGTTTGTACTCAGTTAGATCTTCACCACAGTCGGCACTGAAATCTTGTTCATTATAGACTTTAGTATCAAAGCACCACAATTTAATTTGGTAATCTTTGTATTCGTCCATAATGCCTTTGATCTCACCAAGGAAGTCAGAAGCCTGATCGTTGCCAATAGATCCGCTCATATCCAGTGCAATACAGATGTCAATGGTTTCGGCAAAGTTCATGCCGGGCAATACAACACCAGTATGCCACCCTTTGCGGTTAGGACGACTAAACGTGTAATCGCTACGGATAGTGCTTTGGATCTGTTGACGCAGCAATTGACGCCAATCCATTTTAGGCTCGGTGATTTCTTTAATCATGCGAGCAATTTCACCAGGCAAGTTGCCTGCACCAGCAGCACTGGCCGCTTGCAGCATAGCTTCTTTGATCTCGTCTTTGATTTGATCAAGTTCTGCTTTGCTGTAACGCGGACGACCGTTTCCTTCGCCGTCTTCGGTGCCATCACCTTCTAGATCAAGATGCTCGTCTAGCATTTCACCGAGTTGTTTTACAAACTCTTCGCCGTTTTTCTTTGCCTGCTTAAATAGTTCGTCGTAAACTTCTTCCGAAGTCCACTTATCATATTTGAAGTCTTGGTAACAATCTACTACCTTGGGCTTAGTACCAATACGATCACGAACAAGAAGGTTGTTTACAATATAGTCGGCTGCAATGTTATACAGCATAGGATCGCGATCATCTCGACGACCTAGGTGATCGTACACCATGTGCAGAATCTCGTGTGCAATAACAAACTCAACTTCTTTGTTATTCATTGCATTGAAAAATTGCGTGTTAAAAAACAAGTTTCTACCGTCTACGGCAGCAGTCATCAGCCATTCATCGGCTGCTTGAATACGCAAACGAGTAGCCATGTTACCAAAGAACGGATGACGCAGCAACAGACCGATACGAGCAACAACGATACGATCGTAAACTTCTTTACGCATATTTTCCAGTTGCTCGGGCGTGATGTTAGGATCAGGCTGCCAGTTTTTTAGTTTGCTTTGAGTTTTTTTAGTAGACATAGTTTACCTCATTGTTCCGTTTATGATGTAATATAACATTATTTACATTACAAGTCAACCGCTTGAATAAAAAATGGGCAAATTTTTCAATTTGCCCATCTTCTACCATATTACGCCGCTTGTGCAGCCTTAATATACTTACCGTAACGTTCGTGGAATTCATCAAAACATTCAGTTGCATCCGGATCAATCGGAAGCGAATATTGAGTCAATGCAAGTTTGATACCCATAACAACAAGTTCAGTATCAAAGTTATCCATTGCAAAACGCAAGAAGTAGTTGACTTTCTCATCAAACTTCTTATCGTTTTTATCCGCAGCTTCTTTCAGCTCGTAGCAAAGAGAAACAGTCAAGGAATACATGGCACTGATTTCTTTAGTTTTCATCTCTTTGACTTTGCCGGCAAGAATTTCAACCGGGTCGGGCATACTAGAAGCAACTTTACGGTGAGCCATAAACTTGACAGCAAGTCCTTCACCAACTGCACCTGCTACCAGGTCAGTGGTTGTGCTTTCGTCAAGATCATCTTCGAGCAGTTCACTTACGAACGACCACGAACGCGGTGTTGCAAACGAACGGCTAGGAGATTTAGGATCAAAGTCGTACAGGTCTCTTTTAGCAAAGTTAAGAAAACCCACAACGTCTTTGTGAACTCGGTTAGTAACTGCCCACTCAAACCAGTCATCAAAAGAAACAGCAAGTTCCAAGTGAATGAAACGGTTTGCCAACGGAGCAGGCATACGATACGTAACACCTTTATCTGCTTCGCGGTTACCAGCAGCAACAATCATAACATTGTCGGGCAAACGATATTGACCAACACGACGGTTAAGAATCAGCTGATACGCAGCGGCTTGCACAGCAGGTGCAGCACTGTTCATTTCGTCAAGGAAAAGAACAATGTTATCATACTTAGCAGCCAGTTCGTCGTCGGGCAGTTCGGCAGGAGCACCCCACACCATTTTGCCGCTGTTGGTGTCAAAATACGGAATACCTTTGATATCGGTAGGTTCCCACAACGACAAACGAACGTCGATCAGCAAGCTATTCTTAAACGAGTTAGTAATCTGAGCAACAATGTCAGACTTACCAATACCAGGAGGGCCCCACATAAAAACAGGGCGTTTCTTGCGCATTGCATGACGCAAGCTATTCTTTGCTTTGTTCGGAGTAACAGTACGTGCTTCAGACATTGTATATTCCTTTCTGTGATTTCAGTGCCTATGCTTTACATTAGCAGTAGATCACAGTGTTGTCAAGAATAAATTTGCAGTCGATGAATATTTTATTTACGTCGACGATGTTTTCTGTGTTGGTAACACTAGACTGAGATCTAGCTCGTTCATCCACAAGTAATCTTTTTCATACAGATCGCATACTGTGTTCATAATATATTGTTGTACGTTAGACTCTAAATTGTAAAAAACTTCTTTAAATTCTGGTTGGTGTTGTTTTCGACTAATTTGTAGATATATGTCAATGTTTTCCATTAACACAAAGTGATTGTTATGGTTGAGATTTTCATACTCAAAATACCCTATATGTTGGGGTATAGTATGTCCATCTTCGTACATGATTTTTTCAAATTCTGTAAAAAATAGTCTTGCATCTCCTACTTCCCAATTTTTAACATCTATATTAGAATAATAGTCGTGCAAAGGGTTTGCAGAACCGTCTTCGTTTCCTTGTATAATAAATGAAGTAAACCAACTAAGCCATCGTTGCAATGGATCTCTAACTATTCTAGTAACTTTCATACTAGCTAGTTTATCAGCATTTTTGTAACCAAACAACAATCTCCAGTCGGATATTCCAGATGCTGCAATTGCTCTTAGATGATTGGTGCCGCAACGTTGCAGAGCCCAAATTACTTCGTTTCTTTGTTGACTTACTATTAGATCCATGATATGTGTTTACTCTTGATTGCTTCGGTTTAATGCTTTTGCAATTCCATATTTTCTAACATCGCCTGAAAACAGCGTTAGCTCAACTGCTTTGCGTTCATTGGTGACAACTATACCTTTTTTTGTTAAGTAATAAGGACAATCGATAAATTTGTCTAAGAAAAGAATGACTTGGGTGGTTAGTGTCATGTCTAGTGGAAACGGAATATCATACGTTGCTAACCCAATTTCACAAATAGTTTCATAACCTTTATCTGTTAACCGTAGTCCGGTATGACTATTTGATCGTGTGTTCTGCCACCATAGTGGCATGTATTCCGAGACTGTTTGGTCGTTTATTGTTTTGCCCAATTCTTTTAAAAAAAGTTTTGTATATGTTTCTTTCAAATTGGCTCACCTGAGGTTAGCTTATACACTTCGAACTCTTTACATTTAAAAGTAGTATTAAGTTTTTTTGCTAAGTTGTGTGCGTGTCCGGGGTTAGAAAAACTTGTTTTTTTATATTTAGGTCCTGGATAGTTTGTTAACGAATTTGAACTCTTTAAATTAAAAGGTTTTCCTTTATAAAATACTGCCCAAATTGCTTCAGACGATAATACTTGTTCTGTTTTGTATGTTCTAGGATTTGTATAATCTAACAGTATTGTTGGTTTAGGTCGACTCATATTACGCTCCATTAAATGCGTATATATTTATCATCGTAAACCCGGTTACTACCAGCGAGATCCTGCATCCATGTTGATATTTATAACTTCGTTTTCAGATGATAACGCTTCTTTTACGTATTTTTCCAAGTCTCCTTCGAGACGAGACATTACCATTCCTAACGTATATGCTAGTGTTTTTGCACGATCTATAGGAATACGTATCTCTGGAGAGTTACTTGCATCTGCTTGTTTAACTTGTTGTAAATATTGTATGATTGATAATGTGTTAAGTGGTTCGATTGACATTGTGCAATGCAGCTTTCATTTCTAATTCTGTCTTAAAAGGCCCAACGTATTCATTACGTTCAATTGTAATAAGTTTTGGACAAAAACTTTTAAGCCAGTTAACATTAAATTTAACTAGATAGTATCCTGCACAATATACGCTTTTTGACTTTTCGCTTTTTGTAAACAAAGGAAGTTTTCGGCTAATATCATACATGCTGTTGAACGGCTCGGACCTAGTCGGATAGTCGTGTACATTAAATTCTTTATCTTTATTCACTGGAGTTGTAATTTTAGCAGTTAAAAAGTTCTTTCCAAACTTTTTTAGCAACTCTGACTTGTCAGTGTAAAAACTAATTTCACCTTTACCTGAAAATATATAGTTGTCATTGTCTTTGGCTAAGGTACCAATCTTGGTATCGCCTTCGTTGATTATCCAAAACTTATCTTTTAAAACAGGGGTTGCAACAAAACTCTTTTTTATCATAGCTTATCCTACATACTTAGCAGACAGTGGTTCTGCAAACGACTGTGCCTGATCAGCAACTCGTTGCAAATCCCACTTGGAACAAAATTTAATCAATCTCATGCCCACCTGTGTAACGTTCTTAGATTCAACTGAATTGATTGTGTTGTCAATATCTGCTCTAACATGTTCTGGTTGAGCAGTTAAATCACACAGGGTTACATTGCGTGTATAGTCATCGATAACACGATGCTCAACACCGTTATGATCAGTCCATCGTTGCAACATAAGGTTATTCCAAGCAAATCCCTTGGATTGTTTGTCAGCAAATGCTTCAGTCAACCCAACCTTATTCTTTGTGCCTTTTACTCTAACACCAGGATATGCAGAAAAAATGTTGTCGCTCGTGTCGCCACGCATACATTTTTCAAACAACAACCATTGCGGATCAGGCGCAGGCTTAGGCTGCTTAGTTTTTTTGTCGATAACTGTCTTACCCTTGTCGTCGAAATAGCCTTCGTAAGTAATTGTAGTGTTACTTACACCGTTGTATTGTTTAACATTAGGAGCAATTAGCTGTGCAAAGTCGCCATCTGTGCTAATAATAACATGATTGTCGTTAGGATGATTTTGTACCCACCCTGCAATCAAATCGTCAGCTTCTAAGTTAGGATGACGAATTGAAGTGCAATTAGTTTTATCTGCAATAAATTCTTTAAATTCGTCGTAAATTTCCCAAAACAAACGATCTTCTTCTACTTCACGAGGATTCATTGCATCGCGAGATTCTTGTCTATTACGTTTGTAAGGCTCGTAGTAGTCCTTACGCCAACTACGACCTTCTAAACAAAACACTACATGAGTGCCGTTAAAGTCTTGCCATGCTTTTTTAATGCTGTTAAGTGTAATATGTAGTGCCATGCCTACTTTTGTATCGATGTCGCCACGTACAACGTGACGAGCTCTAAAAAAAGTATTAGCAGTATCTACAAGGATGTATGTATTCATGATACTTCGGATTTGCCTCTTGCAATTGGTACAACATTAATATACCCTGAATTTCTTGATGTGTCAAGTCCTTCTTCATTTAACATGTTAAATACGATGTCACGAAACCAGCGATCAACTACTTCTTCTTCGGGATCGGCTATTTCACCATAACCTGCTGCAATCAACTGTTCTATAAAGAAGCTATTCCAGTCTAGCTCAAAAAATCCGTTTCGAACATTGCTTTCATTTACTTTTACATCAATTACATTAACCCAAGGTTCACCACGTTTAGTGGCATATGCCTTGGGATCACGTTTTTTAAGCATTTCTAAATCAGCTTCT
>Ga0315903_10005413_pt1 | contig 16649 bp, 9 predicted proteins | sample LakEriMetagenome_7_FD_203524 | JGI IMG/M metagenome (GOLD analysis project Ga0315903, IMG submission 203524) | Freshwater fungal communities from buoy surface, Lake Erie, Ohio, United States - Buoy 2 MA119 | ecosystem: Environmental > Aquatic > Freshwater > Lake | place: USA: Lake Erie, Ohio...
AGGCCGCGCTCATGGCCCTGGTGAAGGAAGCCAAGCGCCTGCTCGACCTCCGCCTCGATCCGAAGCCCGATGGCTACAACGTCGGCTTCAACTCCGGGGCCGCTTCCGGCCAGACGGTTCCGCATGTTCACATCCATGTCATCCCGCGCTATCTCGGTGACATGGCCGATCCCCGCGGCGGCGTGCGCCATGTCATCCCGGGGAAGGGGAACTACCTCACCGGAAAAACCCCGCAAGCCACCACGCCGCCCGCGCTGAGCCTCGCCACCGGCCACCCCACCGCCCCGCTCTGGAAAAGCATCGGCCCGCGCGTTTCCGCCGCGGCGGAGATCGACCTCCTCGCCTCCTTCATCCAGCCCTCCGGCCTCGATCTCATCCAGCAATCGATCTTCGCCGCCCTCCGCGCCGAGGCCCGCATCCGCATCCTCGTCGGCGATTACCTCTACATCACTTCCGCCGAGGCCCTCCGTCGCTTGATCGGCTGGATGTCGCTGGCCGCCGACATTGGGGAAAACAGCTCGCTCGAAGTCCGCCTCGCGGAAATTTCCAAGCTCCCCTCCAAGCCCGATTCCTTCCACCCCAAGGCCTGGCGCATCATCGATTCCTCCGGCGGTTTGCTCGTCGTCGGCAGCAGCAATCTCTCCAAGGCCGCGCTCGAAACCGGCGTCGAGTGGAACCTCATCGGCCGGACCACCGGCTCGGAGCCCATCGATCAGGACCTCGCCCGCGCCTTCACCGATCTCTGGCAGCAGGCCACGCCGCTCGATGATGCCCTCGTCGCCCGTTACGCCGAGCACGCCAAGGAATCCCACCGGAAATTCATCCCGCCGGAAACGGTCGATCTTCCCACGATCCTCCACCCGCCGCGCCCGTGGCAGGCCAGCGCGCTGGAATCCCTCGATCAGATCCGCTCGAACCACTACCGCCGCGCCCTCGTCGCCGTCGCCACCGGCCTCGGGAAAACCTGGCTCGCCGCCTTCGATGTCCTCGCCGTCGGCCAGGCCCTCCAGCGCCCGCCCCGCGTCCTGATCATCGCCCACCGCGCCGAGATCCTGATCCAGGCCGAGGCCACCGTCCGCAGCGCCATGCGGTCGGAGTGGGAGGAAACCCGCGTCACCTGGTATCTCGGCGCGAACAGCGACATGAGCGGCGACCTCGTCGTCGCGTCCGTCCAGAAACTCACCCGGCCCGAAGGCCTCGCCGAGCTGGACCGCCAGCGTTTCGACTACGTCGTCATCGACGAAGTCCACCACGCCCAGGCCCCCAGCTACCGGCGCGTCATGGCCCGGCTGAATGCCACCTTCACCCTCGGCCTCACCGCCACACCGGAGCGCACCGATGGCGTGGACGTGGCATCGCTCTTCGACGACGTGCTGGCGTGGCAGGCCACCGTCGGCGATGGCATCGCGGAAGGCTCGCTGGTTCCCTTCCACTACCTCGGGCTCAAGGACGATGTGGACTTCGAGCAAATCCCCTGGCGCAATGGCCGCTTCGATCCCACCGCACTGGAGGAAAAACTCGAAAACAGCCAGCGCATGGAACGCCTGTGGACCGCATGGCAGGCCGATCCCGATGCCCGCACGCTCGTCTTCTGCTGCTCCCGCCGCCACGCGCTCTACACCCGCGACTGGCTCCGCCGCCGCCATGTCCGCGCCGCTGCCGTGTTCTCCGGCTCCGGTGGCGATCCGCGCAGCGACAGCCTCAACGCCTTCATCGAGGGCAAACTCCAGGCCCTCTGCGTGGTCGATCTTTTCAACGAAGGCCTCGACGTCCCGGACGTGGACCGCGTGGTCATGCTGCGCCCCACCGAATCCAAGGTCATCTTCCTCCAACAACTCGGCCGGGGCCTCCGCGCCGCAGAAAACAAGCTGCGGCTGAAAGTCATCGACTTCGTCGGCAATCACCGCGTCTTCGCCAGCCGCCTCACCCACCTGCTTTCGCTTGGCAACCAGTCCGCCACCTGGGCGCACCTGAAAAAGTTCCTCAAAGGCGGAACCCCGGATCTCCCCGAGGGCTGCCTGCTCGACCTCGAAACCGAGGCCAAGGAACTGATGCTGCGCCTCCTGCCCAACACCGGCTCCGCCGTCGTCGAAGCCTACCGCAGCATGCGCGACGAACTCGGCCGCCGACCCTCGCCCAGCGAGCTGTTCCACCACGGCTACCTGCCCCGCACCCTCGCCGCCCGCTTCGGCTCATGGTTCGGCTTCATCTCCGAAGAAAACGATCTCACCGCAAGCGAGCGACAGGTCTTCGCCTCCTTCGAGTCGTGGCTCGCCATGCTGGAGGTCACCAGCCTCACCAAGTCCTACAAGATGGTCGTCCTCCGCGTGCTGCTGGATCGCGACGCATTGTGGGACGGCATGGAAATCGAAACCCTCGCCGCCGCCTGCCGCGACTTCCTCCTTTCCCACCCGACGCTCCGCCACGACCTGCCGCCGACCCAACAGTTCCCCGATCCCGCCAAGGCCCCGATCCAGGCATGGGCCAAGTGGTGGCTCGATTGGCCGCTGTCCCGGTGGATGGACGAGCAGGCCGGCCGTCATTGGTTCAAGCGCGAGGGCGACCGCTTCCTCGCCGCCTTCCCGTGCCCGGGAAATCTCCGGTCCGACTTCGAATCGATGACTGCCGAGCTGGTGGATTATCGTCTCGCCCAATACGCGAAGAGCAGACTTCCAAGTATCGCCGGCCGCTTCGTCGCCAAGGTCAGCCATTCGGGCGGCAAGCCCATCCTGCGGCTCCCCACCGTCGAGGAACTGCCCGGCCGCCCCATCGGCCCGACGACCGCCACCCTGCCCGATGGCAGCCAGTGGGTGTTCAAGTTCGTCAAGATCGCCTGCAACGTCGCCTCGCCGCTCGGCAGCGAGGAAAACCAGATCCTCCCGCTTCTCCGCGGCTGGTTCGGCGAGAACGCCGGGGCTCCCGGCACCAACTACCAGGTCGCCTTCACCCGGACCGAAAGCGGCTGGTCCGTCGAACCCGTCGCCGTCGCCACCCCCTTGCGCGTCGTGAACGCCAGCCCCGCCAGCGGCGACAGCGACGAGCCCGAAACCCACGAGCTCCCCGGCTTCGTCGAGGCCCCCGCCGCCAAGGACAGGTTCACCCGCCTCGTCCCCGTTTACAGCCTCGAAGCCGCCGCCGGCCTCTGGGGCCCGGAAAGCAGCCCCGAGGAAATCGGCTGGGCCGAGGCCCCCGGAACCTCTATCAAACCCGACATGTTCATCGCCCGCGTCCGCGGCCACTCGATGGAGCCGAAGATCCAAGACGGCTCCTGGAACCTCTTCCGAGAGCGCCCGCAAGGCTCCCGCGATGGCAAGATCGTCCTCGTCCAATTCAAATCCCGCGGCGATCTCGAAAACGGCGGGCGTTTCACGGTCAAAAAGTATCAATCGGTCAAGCGGGTCACCGAGGACGATTGGAGCCACGACCACATCGAACTTCTCCCGCTGAATCGCGACTACAGCCCCATCATCGTCACTCCCCACGAAGCGCCGGAAATGGTCGTCGTCGGCGAGTGGGTTTGCTCCATCGACTGAACCAAGAACCGGCAGGGGCCTTATCTCACCTTACGCATCCACCATTTCCAGCTTCTCTAACCATCATTGCCAGATAGTCTTCAGATCAAGCCATGCAGTTGACGATTTTCCTATAAACTGACCCGATCCATCGCCGCATGAAATACGCCGCCCTCGTCAAAGCCATCCACTCCGCCAACGCCCAATTGCAGGGCAGGGCGGCCATGGCGGTCAACCAGGCGCTCATTCTGCGCAACTGGCTGGTCGGTGACTGGATTCTGGAATTTGAGCAGCATGACAAAGACCGTGCAAAATACGGTGATCGCCTGTTGGATAGACTCGCGGAGGACCTCAAGCAATCAGGCTTGAAAGGGTTGGACCCGAGAACGCTCCGCGATTGTCGGGGCCTTGTGCGCCAGTACCCGCAGATTCGGGGGACACTGTCCCCCGGATTTCTCGCTCGTCCCGATTCGGGGGGCACCGTCCCCCGAATTCCGGCGACACTGTCGCCGGAATCCGCCGCGATCACCTCGCCCAGCGCCAATCAGTCCTCTCCTCAAATTCGACAGACACTGTCTGCCGAATCTCCCACCCCGCTCACGCCCGAAACCCTTCTCCGCCTCTCCTGGAGCCACTTGCAGGAACTCATCGCCATCGACGATCCCTGGAAGCGCGCCTTCTTTGAAAACGAGTGCCTGCTCGCCAACTGGTCCGTGCGCCAGCTCCGCCGCCAGATCGGTTCCTTGCTCTTCGAACGCACCGGCCTGTCCACCAACAAGAAAGCGGTCATCCAAAAAGCCCGGAAACAGGAACGCCAGCAGGACTTCACCGACCTCATCCGCGATCCCTACGTCCTCGAATTCACCGGCCTCGCCGAGCGCCCGGAATACCTCGAATCCGACCTCGAAAGCGCCCTGCTCACCCACCTCCAGTCCTTCCTTCTCGAACTCGGTGCCGGCTTCTGCTTCGAGGCCCGCCAAAAGCGCATCACCGTCGGCCGCCAGCACGATTACATCGATCTCGTCTTCTATCACCGCATCCTGCGCTGCCATGTCCTCATCGACCTGAAAATCCGCCCCTTCAAGCATGGCGATGCCGGGCAGATGAATTTCTATCTGAACTGGTGGAAGGCCAACGCCGTCGAGGACGGTGACAATCCTCCCGTCGGCATCATCCTGTGCAGCAACCGGGACGAAGCTGCCGTGGAATTCGCCACCGCCGGCATGGACCAGAAGCTTTTCGTCTCCCGCTATCTCGTAGCCCTGCCATCGGTGGAAAAACTCCGCCGCTTCCTCGAAGCCGACCGAGAACGCATCGAAGGCCAGATGCCGCCGTCCAAGCTCAGCAAACGCGCCCCGCGCAAGCCGAAGTCCTGAGCCGTCGCCATGCTTGCCACCCAGCCAAAACCTCCCGCTCTTTCACCGCAAGCTCCTCATTTTCAGCTTCTCAGCTTTTCAAAATTTCAGCTTTTACCTCCAATGCTCCTCCCCCTGAACCCGGACTACGAACCCATTCTCGTCGCCCCCCACGAAGGTCCGGAGATGGTGGTGGTCGGCGAATGGGTGGCCTCCATCTGACTGAACCATGAATCGGCGCAAAAAGCATATTTTCGGCATTCTGCTTCCTAAAGGCCTTTGGGCTTTCCTCGCCATCACTGCCGTTTAGTCTCCAAATCAATTCATGCACTAGACCGTTCGATCCCTTTTGACGACTTTCATGCGTCTTCTGAAAAACTCATGCGTCGTATCTACTACTTGAACCTTTGTCATTATTAACCATGCCCCGCATTTTCGACAATATCGACCTTGATCTCCTTCCTTCACTGCGGGAGACGCTCAACGTTTCAGGGCGTTCGGACTTCTGTGTCGGTTACTTCAACCTGCGAGGATGGAAATCCATTGATGATCTGATCGACAAATGGCCTGGTCAGCCTGGCCAGCAGTGCCGCCTTTTGGTGGGAATGCACTGCCTGCCACAGGATGAACTCCGAAACGCCCTGAGCATCACCACGGAAAAAGAACAACTCGACAACCAAACCGCACTCCGCCTCAAAAAGAAGCTCGCTGAGGAATTCCGTAATCAACTGACCCTGGGCGTTCCCACCAATGCCGACGAGGCAGGACTCCGCCGTCTCGCTCACCAACTCAAAGAGGGCAAGGTCGTTGTGAAGCTCTTCTTGCGTCACACCCTTCATGCCAAGCTCTACCTCTGCTTTCGTCCGGATCCAAACAACCCGATCACCGGCTTCCTCGGCTCCAGCAACTTGACCCTCGCCGGCCTCTCGAAACAGGGAGAACTCAACGTCGATGTCCTCGAACACGATGCGACCGAGAAACTCGCCAAATGGTTCGAGGATCGTTGGAAAGACCGCTGGTGCGTGGACATCACCAAGGAACTTATCCAGGTCATCGAGGAAAGTTGGGCGCGTGAGGATGTCGTCCCGCCCTATCACATTTACGTCAAGATCGCCTATCATCTCGCGCAGGAGGCTCGCGCTGGCCTGTCTCAATTTCGCATCCCCCCGGAATTCGGCAATCGCCTGTTCGACTATCAGGTCGCCGCTGTGAAAATTGCCGCTCATCACTTGAACAAACGTGGCGGAGTGCTCATCGGTGATGTCGTCGGCCTTGGAAAAACGCTGATGGCCACCGCCCTCGCCAAGGTATTCCAAGATGATCAATTCACGGAAACGCTGATCATCTGCCCGAAGAACCTCGTGAAAATGTGGGAGGATTATGTGGCCGAGTATCGCCTGCTTGCCAAGGTGCTGTCCGTCACCAAGGCCGTCAACGAACTCCCGAACCTGCGCCGTTATCGCGTGGTCCTCATCGACGAGAGCCACAACCTACGCAATAGGGCAGGGAAGCGCTATCGGGCGATTCAGGAATACATCCTGGAGAATGAAAGCCGCTGCATTCTGCTCTCCGCCACTCCCTACAACAAAACCTATCTCGACCTTTCTAACCAACTCCGTCTCTTTGTCCCCGAGGACAAGGATCTTGGCGTGCGTCCCGAGCAACTTCTCCGCGCACTCGGCGAGACGGAATTCATTCGCCGCCACCAGTGTCCTGTCCGATCTCTCGCAGCATTCGAGAAAAGCGAGGACACTGACGATTGGCGCGAGCTCATGCGCCTGTTCATGGTCCGGCGCACCCGCAGCTTCATCCAGGAAAACTACGCGACTCTCGATCCGGAAACGGGAAGGCGCTACCTCACCTTCCAAGACGGCAGCCGCTCCTATTTCCCAGAGCGCATTCCGAAGACGGTGAAGGTGAAAATCGACGCCAAAAACCCCGATGACCAGTATGCCCGCCTCTACGCCCCTGATGTCGTCGCCTCCATCAACGCGTTGAATCTTCCACGTTATGGCCTCGGCAACTACGTCACGCCCGCGCCGCACAATCCACCCACGACGGGCGAGGCCAAGCAACTCGACGACCTTTCCCGTGCTGGCAAAAGACTCATGGGCTTTTGCCGGACCAACCTCTTCAAGCGACTCGAAAGCAGCGGTGAGGCCTTCCAGCAGTCCATCGAACGTCACATTCTCCGCAACTACATCTTCCTCCATGCCCTCGAACATGATCTGCCGCTCCCCATCGGCACACAGGACAACGGCCTGTTAGATTCCGGCAGCTACGACGAAGATCCGGATGATCCCAATGCCGAAGCGGAATTGTTCGGCGAGGGCGAGGATGAGGAAACTCATGCTGCAGAAATCCTCAACCTCACCAGCGAGGCCGGGTTCAAGAAGCGGGCGGCAGAGGCCTATCAACTCTATGCCACGCAGTTCAAGAGCCGCTTCAAGTGGCTGCGCGCCGCCCTTTTCATCGACTCGCTCGCCACCGATCTCAAGAATGATGGTGATGCCTTGATGAATGTCCTCAACCGCTGTGGTGACTGGAAGCCAGAAGCGGATGCCAAGCTCGATGCTCTTCACAAACTCCTCACCAAAACGCATCCGAATGAGAAGGTCCTGATATTCACGCAGTTTGCCGATACCGTCCGCTACCTGACCCAGAATCTTCTTTCCCGCGGCCTGCAAAAACTCGCGGGTGTGACCGGTGGCTCGGAAGATCCCACCAGCTTTGCCTGGTGCTTCAGCCCCACCAGCAACCGCCACGAATCCAACAAAAACAATTCCGCATTCCTCCCTGGAAACGAGTTGCGCGTGCTCATCGCCACCGATGTGCTCAGTGAGGGTCAAAACCTCCAAGATGCTGCCGTCATCGTGAATTATGACCTTCCATGGGCGATTATTCGCCTGATCCAGCGGGCGGGCCGCGTGGACCGTATCGGCCAGAAGTCTGATAAGATCCTCTGTTATTCCTTCCTGCCTGCGGATGGCATCGAGAAACTCATCAAACTCCGCTCCCGCGTTCGCACCCGCCTCAAGGAGAATGCCGAAGTGGTTGGCACCGATGAGGCCTTTTTTGAAGACGACAGCGAAAAGCAAAAGTTGCTCGACCTCTACAACGAAAAGTCCGGCATACTCGATGGCGATGCAGACAACGAAGTCGATCTCGCGTCCTACGCCTATCAGATTTGGAAGAACGCCACTGAGGCGGATCCCTCACTCAAATCCACCATCGAGGCTCTCCCGGAGGTCGTGTTTTCCACCAAAGAGCACGCTGCCGCTTCCAAAAAACCGCCAGGTGCTCTGGTCTATCTCCGCAGCGCCGAGGGCAATGACGCACTCGCCTGGGTGGACAAGGATGGGAATGCCGTCACCCAATCCCAGTTCGAAATCCTACGCGCCGCCGAGTGCGAGCCCGGGACTCCCGCGCTGCCACGGCGCGATGATCACCACGCTCTCGTCCGAAAAGGCGCGGAACTCATCGTTTCCGAGGAAAAAGCTGTCGGCGGGCAGTTGGGTCGCCCCTCCGGTGCGCGCTTCCGCACCTACGAGCGCCTGAAACGCCACGCCGAGCACGTGAAAGGCACACTCTTTGAGTCACCTCAACTCGCTAAAACCATCGAAGAAATCTATCGGTTTCCTCTGCGGCAGTCCGCCACAGATACGCTCAACCGCCAGCTCCGTTCCGGTATCTCCGATGAACAGCTTGCAGATCTCGTCATCGCCCTGCGTGATGATGACCGTCTCTGCCTTGTGCATGATGAGGAGCAAAGCAAAGAACCTCAAATCATCTGCTCACTCGGCCTCAGCGCCGATCAACCCTGATACCCGCCATGCCCCTCGACCGCAAACGCTGCCGCCCACTTCTCCAGAACTTCGACTTCCGCACCCTCTTCATTGAAGAGCTGGGCTGGGACACCCACAAAGCCACCCTCGACATTCCTCTCAAGGATGGCGGTGCCCGACTTGAATCGATCAGTCACAAGCGAGGTTTCGTTGCTTGGAATTGTGCGACTCCAGTTGGCGGCAAGTTCCCGGATTCCGCCACTCGCCGCCGCATCGAGCGCGAGGCGACCAAGGCCGCCCACGAACATCTCATCATTTTCACCGATGCCGCGAAGACCCGTCAGGTTTGGCAATGGGTGCGGCGCGAACCAGGCAAACCCCTCCGCGTTCGGGAAATCGAATGGAGAGGCGGCCAGTCCGGAGAAATCATTCTTCAGAAACTCGATCCTCTCTTCATCTCCTTCGATGACGAAGAGGCTTTGACCCTCCTCGATGTGACCGGACGCGCCCGCACCAATGTGGATGAAAGGGTCACCAAAAAATTCTACGAAGAGTTCCGCAAACAGCATGGAACTTTCCTCAAGTTCATCACCGGCATCCCGAATCAGGATGACCATGAGTGGTATGCCTCCGTCATGTTGAATCGCCTGATGTTCGTCTATTTCGTCCAGAAAAAAGGCTTCCTCGATGGCGATACCGATTACCTCAGAAATCGCCTCACTCAGCTCAAGGCCAAGAACAAAGGTGACAAGTTCTACTCATTCTACCGCGCCTTCCTGCTCCGCCTCTTCCACGAGGGACTCGGCGGCAAGGGCCACAAAGGCGAACTCGCGAAACTCATCGGCCGGGTGCCCTACCTCAATGGCGGCATCTTCGATGTCCACCAGCTTGAACGCTCCTACGGCAAGGAAATCCAAATCCCTGACAGGGCCTTCGAGGCCGTCTTTGATTACTTTGACAAATACCAATGGCATCTCGACGAGCGCCCGCTGCGCAATGACAACGAGATCAACCCCGATGTGCTCGGCTACATTTTCGAGAAATACATCAACCAGAAACAAATGGGGGCGTATTACACCAAGGAGGACATCACCGAATACATCGGCAAGAGTTGCATCATTCCCTTCCTCTTCGATTCCGCAAAAACCAAGTGCAAGGTCGCCTTCGAAAATGCCGATGGGCCGACGATTTGGGATCTCCTCCGCGAAAATCCCGACCGCTACATCTACCCCGCCGTCCGCCACGGTTGCGCACACCCGCTGCCCAAGGAAATCGCCGCCGGACTCGATACGAAAAAGCCCAACCTCATCGAGCGCCGCAAGCCTTGGAACAAACCCAGCCCGGAAGAATACGCCCTGCCCACCGAAATCTGGCGCGAGACCGTCGCCCGCCGCCAGCGCTACGAGGAAGTCCGCTGCAAACTCACCAATGGCGAAGTCCGCGAGATCAACGACTTCATCACCCTCAATCTCGACCTACGCCAGTTCGCCCAAGACGTCATCCAGAACTGCGAGGGACCGGATCTGCTCATGGCTCTATGGCAGGCGCTGAGCACCATTACCATCCTTGATCCCACCGGCGGCTCCGGTGCCTTCCTCTTCGCCGCCCTCGGCATCCTCGAACCGCTCTACGAGGGCTGCCTCGACCGCATGGAGGGCTTTCTCGCCGAATGGGGAGAAAACGGCAAGAAAACCCACCCGAACTACCACAAGAAATTCAGCGAAGTCCTCGCCCATGTCGCCGCGCACCCGAACCGCCGCTACTTCGTCCTCAAATCCACCATCCTCAACAACCTCTATGCCGTGGACATCATGGAGGAGGCGGTGGAGATCTGCAAACTGCGCCTCTTCCTCAAGCTCGCCGCCCAAGTGGAGCCCGAACCGGACAAGGATAACTACGGCATCGAACCGCTGCCGGACATCGACTTCAACATCCGCTGCGGCAACACCCTCGTCGGCTACGCCACCTACGACGAGGTCAAACGCGCCGTCACCAGCGCCTTGGACTTCGACAACGCGATGGAAAAAATTGCCGTCAAAGCCGCCGATCTCCAGCAGACCTTCGACACCTTCCGCAAACTCCAAACCGAAGGAGATGGCACCGTGCCCGCCGACCACAAGAAGGAACTGCAAAAGCGGCTCAAGGCCCTGGAAGACGAACTCAACCGACACCTTGCCGGTGAATACGGTGTGAAGGTAAGCGATAAAGCCGCCTATGCAAAATGGGTGCAGACGCACCAGCCGTTTCACTGGTTTATCCAGTTTTACGGGATTCTCAAAGACGGCGGGTTTGATGTCATCATCGGCAATCCACCGTATCTTGAAGTCAGCAAACTCCAAGGCACTTATGCAATTCGAGGTCTAGAAACAGCTGAAACAGGAAATCTTTATGCTCTTTGCTCGGAACGTAGCCTACACCTCCTTCGTAAGCGGGGATATATTTCATTCATCGTGCCGCTTTCGATTTTTTCCACGCCCAATATGAAGGCGATTCAAAATCTTATGCGTCGCGAAGCAGAGGAAGTATGGGCATCTTATTACTCAAATCGTCCAGCCCAGTTGTTCGAGGGAGCTCAAAACTTTCTCTCAATTTTCACCGCGCGTAAGCGCGAAGTGCCTACGACGACTACCGCATTACTACACACAACAAAACTTTATCGTTGGGCTTCCGAGGAGCGAGGCAAACTCTTCCACCTTCACTTCTACGCAACAGTAAATTCAAAACTCACTCTACCACTTTACGCTTATCCGAAGTTCAGTGACCCATTAGAAACTGGAATTGCACGAAAATTGTTCAGTGCAGGCGCGAAGCTCTCTGATTTGTGTCGCAATGTTGGTCCGGATCGCAACTGGTTTGTCTACTGCTATGGAGGAATATATTGGACGAAGGCTAGAAACTTTGATTCGCCGATTTTGAAGGACGGTGTAAAAGCTGAATCCACTGCCGACCGGCCGGCATATACTATTTCCGAACTGAACCCAGTGACGGCTGTGTGCCTAATGAATAGTAGTCTGCATTTCTGGTTTTGGGCAAATTTTTCTGACTGCCGAAACAAAACCTATTCCGTGATGCTGGACATTCCAGTTGTTCGCGGCCGCTTGATTGCAGAAACCGAGCTCCTAGAACTCGGACACAAACTCATGCGTGACTATAGGTCAAATGCCGAGCGGCGCGTGCGTGATGGGAAAGGCGGCAGGACAGAATTCGATGAATTCTACCCCAAACAGTCCAAATCCATCCTCGATGAAATCGACGCCGTCTTAGCCAAGCACTACGGTTTCACCGAAGAGGAGTTAGATTTCATCCTGAACTACGACATCAAATATCGCCTCGGTCGTGGCGCGGGGGAGGAGGATGAGGCATGAGCAACACGTTTGTAAGCGTCAACGATGCGGTTCTGGTGGACACCATCGGGCGGGCTGAAAAGCGACTGGTATTCATCGCTCCTGGATTGCGACCTCCGATAGCCAACGCATTGGCAGGTGCCATGGGCGTCGTGCCGCACTCCGCCATCCATCTGGTGCTGGATGTGGACGCCGAGGTCTCACGCTTGGGATACGGTGACAAGGACTTCAAGGGCATGGAAATGCTTCAAGCCGCTGCCGCCGGGCATGGCCTCACGGTCAATCACCATCCCGGCATTCGCATCGGCCTCTTAATTGCCGACGAGACGACCCTGATCTACAGCCCCACGGCGGAGTCCATCGAGACTGAGAATCGGCAGCCCGACAAACCCAATGCCATCCTCTTGCAGGCCGAGCTCCCCCAATCCCTCGCCGATGCCTGTGCTCTTGGGGAAGACGGACACGCAACGCTCGAAGTGGGCAAGGATGTGATCGATGCCGAGACCGTCGCCGCCGTAAAACGCGATCTGGCCGCACGTCCGGCCAAGGATTTCAACATCGCTCGCGTAGAGCGTGTGTTCAGCTCCATGCTGCAGTATGTCGAGTTTGAGATCGAGAGCTACAAGTTGAGCACCCGCACTCTGCGCCTCGATGCGAAGCTTTTCGGAATCCGGGACGAGGCGGTCACCGAACGACTGGCCAGCCGCTATCGCCTTTTCTCGGACAATGATTCACTAACGGTGGAAATCCCCTACGTGGGAGAAGATGCAGTGCCTGACCCGAATCGTGCGAAAGAGAAATTCGGCCCCTTGAGCGTTGATAAGGAACGCAACCGCATCAAAAAGCTCTACATCATCGAAGCCGGTAAACACCGTGCTCTCATCCTGCGGCGCAACGTGGCGGCGTTTGAAAAGGAGATCGCGCGGCTGCGCAAGCGCATGGAGCTTTACCGGGACGGGGTGCAGTCTCAGATCAAGACGCGCACCCAAGAAATTGCCGCCGAGTTACTGGCCGCACTCACGGAAACACTCAAGACCAACCCGCCGCAGCAATGGGCCTCGCGCCACATCAACGCCACCCTCAGTGACGACGACGTCAAACGGCTTTTCTTCGAAGACATCCACCAAGAGCTGGAAAAAGTGAAAACCGATTTCGATCCCGCAATCAGAATCGACTACAAAGAGATCACCTACGCCACATTCGTGGACAAGGATTTCAGAAAACTGATCGAAGCCCGTTTCGGAAAAGAGGAGATTTCCCGCATCCTGGAAGAGCACGACGCCGCGCCAGAACAACGGAAGGAGAGACCACAATAATGCCTTCAGAACTAACTGTTATGAGATCGCCAGTTCCACCCACGCCCGACACCGACGACGTCTCCGCCGCCCTGCACCTGCTCGGCGATTCCCTCGAAGCCGAAGTCCAACGCATCAACACCGAGGGCTCACAAGCCATGCAGGTGGGCGACTACGACACCGCACAGGCAGTGATCGACTTCGCCAAGCGGCTCACCGCATTCCGCGCCAAGGTCAATGACTTGGGAGAGGAGTGGTTGAAACTGGAGGAGCTGAGGGACAAGGCCACCGCCGAAGTCCAGCAGATCGTCAGCAAGCGCTTCTTCGGTAAATCGAAAAAAGGCCAAATTACGCCCAATCTCGCCTACTGCAAGCCGTTGCTGCAAGTCTTGGAAGAAATGGGAGGTAGCGGCAAAACCAAGGCCGTGCTGGATCGTCTCGGCGAGAAAATGAAGTCCGTTCTCATGCCCAAGGACTACGAGCCTCACGAATCCGACTCCAAGCAGATCCGCTGGCGCAACACCGCGCAGTGGGCACGCAATAAAATGGTCAACGAAGACGGGCGCATGAAAAAAGACAGCCCGCGCGGAATCTGGGAAATCTCACCCGCCGGAAGCGCCTGGCTCAAGAAAAACCAATCCTAGCAACGATGAACCCAGGCTATCATGATGTCCGCTTCCGTGCCGTGCTTCCGGCAGCCGGGTTGCCTGCGGCTTTCGGCGTCGTGACTGCCTGCAACCCCAATGGCCACACCGTGGCCAAGGAGGAAAACCATCAAGCGACCGACGCTCTCCGCAGCGCTCTAACTGCTGAGAATCATTTTTTCTTCCCCGTGATCGGTGGTTCGCAGGATTTCTCTCACGCAGAGCCGGGCTTTGGAGTTCTTTTCAAGTCACCCGAGGAAGCCGTTTCATGGGGACGGCGATACCAGCAGGAGGCAGTCTTTTGGATCAAGGAGGGCAGCGTCCAACTTGTTCCCTGTGATGGCACCGCCCCTATTGAGTTAGGCTCTTGGCAAACCCTCGCCGACCCCGCCGTGCAAAAGCCGATCTTCCGTTTTCTAGGTAACCCTCACCTCCTCCATTTGCCAAAGACCGCGCTCTTCGCATCCACCAAGTGCCCCGGCAGCGTCATCCTGCCGACCTACGATCAAGCCGCCCGCTGGCGCGACGAAGGCCACTGCATCATCAGCGGCTTCCATTCGCCCATCGAAAAGGAGTGCCTCAGCATCCTGCTGCGCGGCACATCCCCCGTCATTGTCTGCCCCGCCCGCAATCTCCCCAGCCGCCTGCCTCCCGAATGGCGGACACCCATCGACGAAGGCCGCATGTTGGCCCTATCACCCTTCGCCCCCAACGAATCCCGCGTCACAGCCGACCTCGCCGCCCGGCGTAATGACTATGTGGCAAGCCTCGCCGAGGAAGTCTGGATCGCCCACGCCACAGACGGTGGGATGATCCAGAGAATTGTGAACTCAAAGAGCGATTTACCCGACTGTTAGTTCGCCACTTAGGCAGCGGCACATGTTCTGTCGGGGATCGCCCCCAGCCTCTCCGTAAACTCATTCCTCCCCGAAGCCGTGATCAGCAGCCGTTCCTTCGCCCGGGTCATGCCCCGTCGTCGCTGCGCTATGCCGGGCAAGCTTTGTAGAGGAGCTTCATGTTCTGGGTGGCCTGGGTTTCCGAGGTTTCGATTTGGCCGAGGCCGATGAAGGAGAGAGACAGAAGACTGCAAGACACAAGACGCAAGACTGGAGAGCTTGAGGGCTTCGCGCGAGGCAAGAGCTGGTTCTTTTTGCCGCTGCGCTGGGCCATGAGCAGATGGGGGATGCCGAGGGCCTGGAGTTTTTGGGCGATGCGTTTTCCGTGGTCTGGCCTCATGCAGATCATGGCGATGTCGCCGAGGAAATCCCCGCGTTCCTGCCAGGCCGGTCGCGCTCCGGCCACTGAGAATGGAGAACGATTGGATTTCAAACTGGCCAAATCGTGGATTTGGGATCAGATTTGGCCACTTTGAATGACATGGCATTGATCGGACGCACTCGTGAAATCAAGGAACTCGACCGGCTTCTGGCGAGCAAGGAGGCGGAGTTTCTGGCTCTTTACGGCAGGCGGAGGGTCGGGAAAACGTTTCTGATTCGGGAGCATTTCAAGAAGCAGCTCTGCTTCGAGCTGACGGGGATCAAGGATGGAAGTTTGAAAGAGCAGCTGGCGAATTTCCACAGCCAGTTGTCGGAGAGGAGTGGCAAGACGCGTCCGCTTCCGGTGACGTGGCAGGAGGCATTTCAGCAACTCGCCGATCACCTGGGGTCGCTCCGGGGGAGCGGCAAGCGGGTGGTGTTTCTGGATGAATTGCCTTGGCTGGCCGGGCCGCGGTCCGGGTTTCTGCCGGCCTTGGATCATTTCTGGAATGCGTCGGCGTCAAGGGATCCGCGGCTGGTGGTGGTGATTTGCGGGTCCGCCGCGTCCTGGATGATTGCGAAGGTGATCGACCACAAGGGTGGTCTGCACAACCGGGTGACGGCGCGGATGAAGCTGGAGCCCTTCACGCTGGCGGAGAGTTCGCGGTTTCTGGAATCGCGCGGGGTGAAGCTGACGCGCTACGACCAGATCATGCTGGCCATGGTGTTGGGAGGCGTGCCGCATTACCTCAAGGAGGCCCGGCCGGGTGAGTCCGCCGCCCAGATCATCGACCGGGCCTGTTTTTCCCCGTCGGGTCTGCTTCGCGGTGAGTTCGAGCGGCTTTACGCGTCGCTGTTTGAGCATCCGGAACGCCATGTGGAGTTGGTGCGGGAGCTGGCGAAGCATCCGCTCGGGGTCACGCGCTCCGCCCTGACGCGGGTTTACTCGACCGGGGGACGGCTGACCCAGACGCTGCGGGAGTTGGAAGAGGCAGGGTTCATTCGCTGCCAGTCCGCCTTTGAGAAGAAGAGCAAGGATACGATCTACCGGCTCGCCGATGAGTTCTCTCTGTTTCACCTGAAGTGGCTGGAGCGTGGAGGCAGTGCCGGAGCCGGAAGCTTCCTGTCGAAGTCCAACACCCCGGCGTGGCGGGCGTGGAGCGGCTACGCCCTCGAAGCCCTGGCTCTCAAGCATCCGGGACAGATCAAAGCCGCGCTTGGCATTGCTGGCGTGGATACCTCGGAATGCGGTTGGGTGCATCGTCCCAACGAGACATGGCCGGATGGTGCCCAGGTGGATTTGGTCATCGACCGCGCGGACCACACCATTCATCCCGAAAACCGAAGTTGGAAAAGGCATCGTTTGGCGTGGGGCCATGTGGCAGAAGGGTTGTGTCTAAAAACCACCACCCATGTCCCATCACCAAACGATGCAGAGTGTTTGTAGTCCCGTTTTTG
>Ga0315903_10005414_pt1 | contig 16649 bp, 15 predicted proteins | sample LakEriMetagenome_7_FD_203524 | JGI IMG/M metagenome (GOLD analysis project Ga0315903, IMG submission 203524) | Freshwater fungal communities from buoy surface, Lake Erie, Ohio, United States - Buoy 2 MA119 | ecosystem: Environmental > Aquatic > Freshwater > Lake | place: USA: Lake Erie, Ohio...
AACAATTTCCTTGATCGGGATGGCCTTCGGACCACGGAAAGCGCCGTCGGAGGTCAGTACGGCACAGCAGCCGGAATCGTTGATGCGTTCCTGAAGGGAGTTGGCGGAAAACCCCGCAAACACCACCGAGTGGATGGCGCCGATGCGGGCGCAGGCGAGAACGGCAATGGCCAGTTCCGGTACCATTGGCATATAGATGCAGACTCTGTCGCCTTTGCCGATACCATGCGATTTCATCACATTGGCGAACCGGCATACCTGTTCATGCAGTTGACGGTAGGTGAGGGAGCGGTTGGGCTCGGCAGGGTCGTTTCCTTCCCAAAGGATGGCAATCTGATCGCCCCGGGTGGACAGATGGCGGTCGATACAGTTTTCAGTAATGTTAAGCCTGCCTCCTGAGAACCACTTTACATCGAAGGTATCGAAGTTCCAGTCCAGCACCCGGTCCCATTTCCTTTTCCATTGAAACTCAGATGCCTCATCGGCCCAAAAGGCTTCGGGTTGCTCCACGCTTTTACGGTAAGTTTCGTGATACTGGCTAAGGGAGGTGATTCTTTTGGTCATGGCCGAAAGGTTTGGTTGAGGTACATTTTGTACTTTAGCGATTCCGAACAAAAATAGAAAATGGATTCATTCAAGGGTTGGAGGACAGGGTTTGCAATGGTTTTAGCCCTTGCGGGGATGCTTACCATGGCCTGCAACAAGACAGATGTGGCCGTTTCCGACCCGGTGCCTTCCTGCTTCGACAGTATCCTCAATCAGGGTGAGATTGAAGTGGATTGCGGAGGACCTTGTCCGTCGTGCCCGGCCCGGATGACCGCCAAAGTAGACGGCGTAACGTGGGAATCGCAGGGTGGCGTTGCGTCAACTGTCAACGGCAACAACATTTTGATTTCTGCCGGCAACGGTGCTTCCACCATTTCGATCATTTACAGCGGACCATTTGTACCGGGCACTTTTAATTTAACCAGCGCGCTTTATACCACGAACAATCCGGTGGTCAATTACACAGCCAATACAGGAAGCGTCACTTTTATCGAATGGAGCAGCAATCCCAAACAGGTCTCCGGATTTTTCAGTTTCAAAGCCTTCGAAATCTCCGGAACCGGCGATTCGGTGGTAGTGAACAACGGGAAGTTTACGTTTGTGAGTTATTGATGAACTAATTCGTTTACCTGTTTCCAGACAAAAGGAGCAGCAAAAAATTATTTCATTCTTCTTTTAGGCCACTACCGCCGTCACCTCAATCTCTACCAGTAACTCAGGATCGATCAACCGTGAAACCTCCACCATGGTGGCTGCGGGTTTGATGTGAAGAAAGAATTCAGCGTGGGCTTTGGCAACCACTTCCCATTGAGAAATATCGCACACATAAATTCGGGTGCGTACCACATGCTCCATCGATGATCCCGCCTGCTCCAGTGTTTTCTTAATTTTTTCGAGAATGAATCTGGTCTGCCCGTAGTAATCGTTCACAAAAACAGCCTTGCCGTTATCGGATGCAGTAGTTCCCGCTACTTCAATGGTGTTGCCAATTCTGACTGCACGCGAATAGCCGACGATGTCTTCCCAGGGAGAGCCGGAAGAATAGTTGGTGCGGGACATGGGGTGGGGAGTTTTTGTAAAGGTAGGAATAAAATGAAGTCGACAGTCAATAGTCGACAGTCGACAGTCAACAGTCAACAGTCAGCAGTCGGCCTTGGCTTGCAGTCGTTTGGCAGTAAACTTAAGACTTGCGACTTACGACTGTCGACTTACGACTATCGACTCGTCCTTATCGGCTTCTCTCTGCCGCCACAGTCTTCCCATGACAGCATGAGTTGTCCTTCATGGTATACCCCCGGTAAATAAAAAACAGTCCGAGCACGATCATAAGTACCGGTGCGGCTTTGGTGAGGAAAGTGCGTGCTTTGAGTCCGGCGACTTTACCGAAGGCGGAAACAGCCATCATGGCGGGAAAAGTACCGAGACCGAACATCATCATATAACCTGCACCATTCAGCGGATCCTGAGTGGCGGCAGCTCCGGCCATGGCCAGATAGACAAAACCACAGGGGAGCACTCCGTTTGCCAGCCCTGCCACGAAAAGTCCGGCATGACTGCGTTGCTTTAAAACTGAACTGAAAATATTCTTAATGAATTTATTGACGATCAGTGCAACATTGCTTGTTCCTGAATATCCGGGGAGATAATAAAGCACCGCCACACTCAGAATCATCAACACTCCGATGGCAATAGAAATGCTTTTCTGAAACCCCGCCATCAGCAAGGTGTGACCGGCCAGTCCTGCCAGAAGTCCTAACACACCATAAGTGAAAATGCGACCGGCATTGTAAACCGAACGTCCCGCAAGATAACTCCAGTTATTTTCCTTACCGCCCGACAATGCCAGCGCAATAGGCCCGCACATCGCCACGCAGTGAAAGCTGCCGAGAAAACCGATGATGAGAGCTGAAAATGATATCATGATCTGTTATGATTTGTTATGATCTCTTATGATGGATGAGTTATGATGGATTTTTGATGATAGATCATGATCATCGATGATTTTATATCACCTCACCACTACCTGTTTCTCGGTATAATAACTCTCATTATTGTACTGATATTCCACCTTCACCCGGTACATCCCCTTGATGAGATCGGAGGGAGGGATGATCTGAATGTTGCCGTCGCCGGGTGCAACATCTACTGAGAAGTCCATGTTTTTATCGGACGGGCGGAAAACTTTGATGGTTCCGGTAATGCCCTTAGCATCGAAACCAGAAGGAAACTCCAACCGGATGCCTTCCTCATTGCAATAAATCATGGCCGGAGTGGAAAGATTGTTGTTTCTTTCAATGCTCTCCATTTTGCCGTTGTATTTCAGTTCCTGAGCATAATAGTCAGGTGTCACCAGATCAATTTTTTCATTGACGCTTCTGGTAACGAGAAAGATGATCAGCCCGGCAAAGCTGATGTAAAGAATGGCAACGCGATATCCCCAGTTCATTTTTATTATTTTTATTTTTTAATAACCAATATACACTGACTAACGACTAACGACTAACAGTAGGTTAAATAACACAATTTTCAGCAAGCTTTACTCATTACTTCTTCACTTGTCCCATGAAGTTGGTTTTGACATCTTCAATCAGTTTATCTCCTGAGTAAACAGATACGATGACAGGTGTTTTACGATTTTTAATTTGTTCCTGTTTGAGAATGATAAAGAACTCTCCTTCGGTGATGCTTTGGTTGATAGCGTTCAGGTGATCGTGACCCACCATCTTAATTTCACCATCCATATTCTTTAGTTTGAACTGAACCGGAAAATCCTTGGTGGTTTTATTGACGATCTTGAAATTGTAAAGATTGCTCAGTCTTCCGTCGGGTTGCTTCTGGAACAGCATGCCGGGTGTACGGAGTATGGTGGTTTCAGTATCTGAACGGGTAGCCAGTCCGAAGCCCAATCCTGTCAGTAGTCCAAGAAGCAGCAGTGAATACAGCGCGATTCTGGTGGTGAATTTCGGTTTTTGCTTTTTGGCAATGTTGTCTTCACTCGCGTAGCGTATCAAACCTTTTTTAAGTCCCACACTGTCCATGATATGATCACAGGCATCAATACACGCGGTGCAATTCACACATTCGAGCTGGGTACCGTTGCGGATGTCTATCCCTGTCGGACAAACCTTCACACACTGATGGCAATCGATACAATCGCCGGCCCTTCTTTCTTCATTTTTTTTGAAATGCTTCCTGGGCTCACCTCTTACGTAATCGTAAGCAACAACAATGGAATTTTTATCAAGCAATACGCCTTGCAATCTTCCGTAAGGGCAGGCCACAAGACAAACCTGTTCACGGAAGTGAGCGAACACGCCGTAGAATACGCCGGAGAACAGTACGATAGCGAAAAATCCACCGATGTGCTGGTCTATCGGATCTGAAATGATTTTGAACAGTTCATCCACTCCAATCATGTAGGCCAGAAAGGTGTTGGCGATGATAAAAGATATGGTATAAAAGATGACATGTTTGGATGCTTTTTTGAAAACCTTGTCTCCGTCCCAGGGTGCTCTCGCCAGGGCCTTTTGTTCTGCTGCGTCTCCCTCGATGAGATATTCGATTCTTCTGAATACCATTTCAAGAAACACGGTTTGAGGACACACCCATCCGCAAAACAGCCTTCCGAATATGGCCGTGAACAGCACAATAAACACCAGGAAAGTGAGCATGGTCAGTCCGAACAGAAAGAAATCCTGTGGCCAGAAAATCAGCCCGAAAATGATGAATTTTCTTTCCAGAACATTCAGCAGTAAAAGCGGGTTGCCGTTCACTTTGATGAACGGCAACACAAAGAGAATGGCAAGAAATAGATAACTGACTATTTTCCTGGCATCATAAAATTTTCCATTGGGTTTCTGAGGGAATAACCAAACACGTTTACCTTTCTCATCGATCGTGGAAACCGAATCACGAAACGATTCATCCCTGTTTATTTCACTGTTACTCATAAACCTGCTGTTGTTGCGGTGCTGTCGGCTGCAGTTGAATCTGCCGGAGCCGCCACTCCTTCAGCCGAATCTGCTACTTCTTTGTAAAGATCCCCTTGCGGTTCTTTTGGGTTCGGAGGGTTGGTTCCGTGAAGGCTTTTCACATAGCTTGATACCTGTTGCATTTGAACAGGAGTCAGTTGTCCCTGCCAGGCAAGCATCCCCTTGGAAGGGAAGCCATATTTCACAATTTTAAAGACATCCTTAATGCTGCCTCCGTGAATCCAGTAATCATCTGTCAGATTCGGGCCAACGAGTCCTTCACCGGCTCCTCCATGGCACACCAGACATTTGTCGGTGTATATTTTCTTTCCTGCAGACAGATCCGCTTCGGCGATCATCATAGTGGCGGTGTTTTCATCCACTTCACTGGCTGCCAGTTTAAGACGCTCTGCTTTTTGCTTTTCTGCCTCTTCCAGCTGTGCCTGATATTCTTCCAGCTGTACATTTCCGGAACCTACTACGTGGTAGTGTGCCATATATAAAACTGAAAAAACAATCGTCAGATAAAATCCGTATTTCCACCACGGAGGCAGATTGTTATCGAGCTCCTTGATGCCATCGTAATCATGGTCAAGCAAAACATCCGATTCTTTTTCAACAGGAACCGAATCGCTCAACATATGATTGATTTTAGTCCAAATGGTGGCCTTCTTATCTGCAGCAGCAGCGGTAGCAGCGGCAACATAAGCAGGCTTTTCTGCAATTTTGGGCGATCCTGCAATCTGCCAGGTCAGTAATTTGATGACTCTTGCCATCACCAGTATGGTGGCAAGGAGTATCACCATAATCATGATGATGATGTATGTCATCGGATCAGTAATGACCTGAGGGATGCTGTTAGCCGGAGCAGGAGCTGCAGCTGTTTGTGCAAATGACTGCAGAGCGGTCATCATGACTGATGAAATAATGAACAGTTTCTTTTTCATAAATGATATTTCTAAATCAGTTATTGCTGTTTAAATTATTTGACAAGGAACCTTCTTCGCCATCGAGCGGCAGGTTGCTGATTTCACTGATCGTATTTTTGTTCAGATAGTACACCCTGACGAACAACAGCATGAAGAAAGCGAAGAACACCAGAAGTGAGATCATCGGGAATACACTGATTCCGGAAATGGATTCGAGATAGTTGATGAATTTCATTTGGCTGCAGTGGTTTTAGGTTCAGCTTTGATATCGGTTCCAAGTCGTTGCAGATAAGCGATCAGAGCGATGATTTCGCGATCACTTTCAATGGTGATGCCGTCTTTTTCAAGGTTTGCATTGATTTTAGCAGCCTGCTTCTCTAAATCTGCAAGTGCCTGTTGGTCATAACCATCAGGATAAGGTACGCCAAGTTGCTGCATGGCCCTGATTTTGGAAGGTAGCGTGCCTGTGTTAAGTTTGTCTTCTATGAGCCAAGGATATGATGGCATCAGAGATCCTGGCGACATGGAAGTAGGATCCTCCATGTGGTTGAAGTGCCAGGAGTCGGGATATTTACCACCCACACGGTGCAGATCGGGACCTGTTCGCTTCGAACCCCACTGGAATGGATGGTCGTAGATGAACTCACCTGCTTTGGAATACTCTCCATAACGTTCAGTTTCTGAACGGAACGGACGTACCATTTGCGAGTGACAGTTGTAGCAGCCTTCGCGGATGTAGATATCGCGACCTTCGAGCTCCAGCGGAGTGTAGGGTTTCACGCTTGCAATAGTTGGAATGTTGGTTTTCACCAGGAAGGTCGGAACCATTTCTGCAATTCCTCCGATGAGAATGACAATTAAACTCAGAATCATCATCATGACCGGTTTTCTCTCCAGAACACGGTGCCAGTGTCCGCCGGTGTGCTCTGCTTTTTTAGCCAATGCCGGTGCTTCGGCAGCTTCATTTGCAAGGAGATTTCCTGCAGCCACGGTCTTGAAGAGATTGTACATCATCACGATCACTCCAATCAGATAAAGTGTACCACCCAATACCCTGAGTTTGTACATGGGAACAATCTGTGTCACTGTTTCGAGGAAGTTTGGATATTTCAGGAAGCCGTCGGCGGTGAATTCTTTCCACATTAATGATTGTGTGAAACCTGCCCAGTACATTGGAATGGCATAGAACAAAATACCAATGGTGCCAATCCAGAAATGGAAGCCTGCCAGTTTTTTCGAGTAAAGTTCAGTGCGGAATATACGTGGCAACAACCAGTAAAGCATGCCGAATGTGAGGAAACCGTTCCAGCCCAAAGCACCGATGTGTACGTGAGCAATGGTCCAGTCGGTGAAGTGACTGATGGCATTCACGTTTTTCAGTGACAGCATCGGACCTTCGAAAGTGGCCATACCGTAAGCGGTAACCGCTACCACCATAAACTTGAGTACAATGCTTTCGCGGACTTTGTCCCACGCGCCGCGCAGCGTCAGCAATCCGTTAATCATACCACCCCATGACGGAGCGATGAGCATGATGGAGAATACGGTTCCGAGCGATTGTGCCCAGTCAGGCAGAGCGGTGTACAACAAGTGGTGCGGACCGGCCCAGATGTAAAGGAAGATGAGCGCCCAGAAGTGAATGATGGAGAGGCGATAGGAATAAACAGGACGGTTAGCCGCTTTCGGAATGAAGTAATACATCAAACCGAGATAAGGAGTGGTGAGGAAGAACGCCACCGCATTGTGTCCATACCACCACTGCACCAGGGCATCCTGTACTCCGGCGTACATGGAGTAACTTTTGGTGAAGCTCACCGGAATTTCAAAAGAGTTGACAATGTGGAGTACGGCTACGGTTACAAACGTGGCGATGTAAAACCAGATGGCTACGTAGATGTGTCTTTCGCGTCGCTTGATGATGGTTCCCATCATGTTGATACCGAATACCACCCAAAGCAGGGTGATCGCGATGTCTATCCACCACTCAAGTTCAGCATATTCCTTACCGGTTGTAATTCCCAGCGGTAACGTTACCGCTGCCGCTACAATGATCAGCTGCCATCCCCAGAAGTTGATGTTACTGAGCAGATCACTGAACATCCTGGCCTTCGTCAGTCGCTGCAGCGAATAATAAAGTCCCATGAAAATACCATTGCCCACAAAAGCGAAAATCACCGCGTTGGTGTGGAGTGGTCTGATACGTCCGAAGGTAGTGTAAGGAAGTTCGAAGTTCATTACCGGCCATATCATTTGCATGGCGGCAATCAACCCGACCAACATTCCTACAAATCCCCAGATAATCGTCGCATAAGCGAAATTCCGGACGATTTTGTTGTCATAATAAAACTTTTCTAATTCCATAAAGAATGTTTTGTGTTATGGTTTTGAATTGGATTGTGATTTGTTTTCGTTCGTGGTTTCATCATCGAAAAGCATCCTGACTGATGGGGTGTACTCATCTTCATACTGGCCTTTGCGTACTGACCAGATAAAAGCTACTAAAAAACCGGTGGCAACAATCAGACTGATGATAATGAGAAGAAATAAGGCACTCATAAAATTCCCGGTATTAAAAGCGTGTCAAAAGTACCTTTGTGTGTATGGACAGATAATGACGAGTGTCAGCCGAAAGTCTGACTTTTATCATGTATGGTCATGAGAATGTCAGAATCCTGACAATCAGACTTTTAAATTGTTCATTTTGGCCGCCAGGTTGGTGCTCAGGGTGGTGAAAAGAATGATGGTGACCGTACTTAAAGGCATGATTACGGCAGCAAAGAGCGGTGACAGATTCCCCTGCACGGCAAACCAGATGCCTACACAGTTATAAAGAAATGAGATCAGGTAGCTCATGTAGATGATCTTCATCGAGCTGTGTGAAAATCTGAAATAATCGGGAAGCGATCTGAAGGACTGAGCATCCAGGATACCGTCACAGGCCGGTGAAAAATTGTTGATGTTGTCGGAAATGGCAATGCCGCAGTCGCTTTGTTTCAATGCCCCGGCATCATTCAAACCATCGCCCAGCATGGCCACCTGCTTCCCTTTTGACTGAAGCGATTGTATGAATTCCAGCTTATCGGCCGGAGTTTGATTGAAATACAAATGATCGGCGCTTTTAAAGTATTCCTTAAGGTTGTTGCGTTCCGAGTCGTTATCGCCTGAGAGCAGGTGAAGTTCATAGTTATCTGAAAGATCCTGTGTGACCTGTTCAATACCATCGCGGTAAACATTTGCAACGGTAAAATATCCCATATGAACACCGTTATAGTTCCAGTGTACTCTGGTTTGTCGCGAGGTGCCTTCAGGTTCCTTTTCAAATCCTGTAAATGAGGCGGATCCGATCTGGTAAACCTGCCCGTTGATCACTCCTGTAATGCCCTTGCCGGGAAGTTCTCTGAAGCCTGTCACCGCCACTTTTTGAGCGTGACTGAGATGTTTGTAAAGCATCCTGCTGAGCGGGTGAGATGATTGTGCAAAGAGCGAATGGAGCGCGTCGGTGTGTTCCTTGCCGGGATGAGTTCCTTCGTAACCGATGCCAGCTTCGCCGCTCTTGGTAAGTGTTCCGGTTTTATCGAAGACCACATCGGTGAGGCCCGACATTTTTTCAATAACATGAGTATTCTTGAGGAAGAATCCCTGTTTGCCTAAAATGCGGATGCTGTTGCCCAGTGCGAAAGGGTAGGAGAGGGCCAGTGCGCATGGACAGGTGATGATCAGCACCGCAGTGAACGCGTTCAGCGCTTTCGGCAACATGTCGTGCATCGTATACCAGATTCCCGCGAAAGTAGCAATCAGCACCACCACAATCGTAAATACCTTACTGACTCTGTCGACTATGGAATTGAGATCTTTTTCCTGCTGATCGGAATAATTGCTTTCGTTCCAGAGTCGCGTAAGCTTGCTTTGCGAAACCACATCCACCACTTCCAGTTCAATGGCAGGGCCCATCTGTTTTCCACCGGCGTAAATCTTGTCACCGCTTTTTCGGGGCACCGGAATGTTTTCTCCGGTCACAAAACTGTAGTCGATATTGGCTTCTCCTTTAATTAGAATGGCATCGGCGGGGATGAGTTCTTCATTGCGAATAAGAATACGATCCCCTTTGCTGAGATCATTCACCGGTTTGGTGGTTTCCTTGCCATCCTTCAGCAGGGAAACTGCTACGGGGAAGTACGATTTGTAATCACGTTCAAACGACAGTCGCTGGTAGGTTTTATCCTGAAACAGTCTGCCGGTCAGCATGAAGAATATCAATCCCGCAAAGGTGTCCATGTAACCGGCGCCGGTTCCTGATAAAATTTCGAACAAACTTCTGCCGTACATCACAATGATACCGAGTGAAATCGGAAAGTCCATGTTGAGTCGCCCCTGACGCAGTCCGCTCCACGCTGATTTAAAGAATCCGGTATCCGCGTAAAGCAGAACCGGTAATGATAACAGAATATTAAGGTAACCGAACAGGTTCCTGAAATGGCTTTCCGCAACGTGATTCAGTCCGAAATACTCCGGAAAACTGAGCAGCATGATGTTGCCGAAACAGAAAAACGCGACACCGAGCTTGTAATAGGTTTGTCGGTTGGATGGTGGCTTTGGACGCGACTCGGCATTGTCCAGACTGATATGCGGCGGGTAACCGAGACGATCGAGCAGCAGTGCGATTTTTTTCAGACTGGTTTCCGATTCATCAAACACCAGACTCACTTCTCGTCTGAGGAAATTCACCGTGGAGCGTTTGACTCCTTTATCAAGTTTGTACAGATGTTCCAGCAGCCAGATGCACGAGCTGCAGTGTACCTGAGGAATGAACAGCGTGATATTCGTGGTTTGTCCGTCGGTAAAAGAAATCAGTTGCTGCCTGATTTTTTCATCCTCCAGAAAATCATATCGGCCGGTATGCTTGCTCCCTTTTTCTTTGGTACCGGGAGTTTCATTCAGGTTGTAATAATTGCAGAGATTGTTCTCATCCAGAATCTCAAACACCAGTTTGCAGCCCTCGCAGCAAAAAGTTTTTTCGTGGGCATGAATGGTTTCATCGCGGCAGGGATCGCCGCAGTGGTAACATACAACAGAATCGGTAACCGGAGTGGCGCCGATAGTTTCTTTCCTGGTAGACATAAAACTAACGGAGGCAAAAGTATTAACCGGTATTTTCCACGGTTATGATTAATGTCATTATAAATGGAAGACTTTGGGCATCCGGTCTGACTTTGAAAATTGATCAGTATACCGGAATTTAATTCGAGTCTAATGTATCAAAATGCTGATAATCAAAATAATAAGAAGTGTAATGCTGATCCTTCATCTGAGTGGAGCTAACATCCCGGTAACAATCAGGATCCGTTATCGGCTTTTGATTGGGCTGCAATTTTTATCAGAGCCTCCAGTACTTTGGCATCTACATCCTTCAACTTATTAATGTACAGGCACCCCACTCCGGTTTTGTGCTTGCCCAGCTTTTTCAGCTCAGAGGCATACTTATTCACATCAATCACCAGATGCAGCGAAATGTTTGACTTGCGTGGTGAAAAACCAATTTTAAACCAGTCGACTTCTCTGCCTGTTGCCGGGCTCTTATACCGCTTGATGCCGAATCCGATAATGGAGTTTCCCCACATTTTGGGTTGCTCACCGGTGGCTTTCTTCATCATTTTTAAAATGGACATGCAGTCGCTTCGCTTTTCTTCATCAGTTATCGATGCGATGAAGTCGTCGACACTCAGGTCATTTTGTTTGGTTTTGATTTCGGCTGGTTTGGGCATTTGTAGAATAGATAATTATATAATACTCTAAAAACAGGTATGGTATATTCGATAATTACTTTCGCAGGATTTTTTCCATCGGCTTTCCTTTGGCCAGCTCATCTACCAGTTTATCGAGATATCTCACTTTTTGTGTCAGCGGATTTCCGATCTCCTCTACCCGTATGCCGCAAATGAGACCTGTAATCAGATGAGCATTGGAATGCAGTTTGGCCTTTTGGAAGAATGTTTCGAAAGTAACCTTCTCCTCAATCATTTTTTGAAGCTGTGGGGCATCAAATCCTGTCAGCCATTGAATGACTGCATTCAACTCATCCTTCGTTCTTCCTTTTCGTTCTACCTTATTGACATAGTGAGGATACACCGACGCGAAGGTCATGGATGCGATTCGTTCGTCGGAAGAGGGGGATTGATTCATGATAAATAAGAACGTATGCTGATCAATTTATCTTCTGGAATTTTCCGGAGATTATTGAGGTTTTGATAGGAATGTGGAGATTGGGTAACGGTTTCGCAGATTGGCGATGGGCGGGCTTTTCAGCACAAAAGTTTGTTCGGAGAACGGAACTTTCGGCTACCACAAAACTGTAAAGCGGAGACGAAACCCCGCCTATTGCCAATGTGCTGTTATGCCCAGTATTAAATTGATTTACTGTATAATTCTTTCCAACGAAGATCAGTTTGCTGGTCAACCCATTGTTTTGATTTATAGCCCCCGCTTCTTAATTTTTGATTTATTAGCTTCCCAAATCCAAATGAATAATTTACACTATTGTCCTTACCTAATTCAATGTATATGCCATCAGACACTTTAAAAACACCATTTAAACCTTTGAATGTTAATCCATCAATAGAATTATTTGGGGTTTGGCCAGGCTTTAATTCTATCACACCTGGATTCTCGTCTAAAATATAAAATTTAATATTTGAATCATTCTGCGTTATTTTTCCTCCTTTTTTTATGTCTAACAACTGAAGAAGAGATGCTATACCAAGCCCTAAACCAATATTTCTGGTTAATTGGTTTTCGGAAAGTGATAAACCTAATGTTGCAAGAAGTCCTAATGACATTCTTGTATAAGGATCAATTTTATTTTCAAGAGTTTTAATCCCAGCATATGACATAATACTGGAGCTAGCAATTGTTAAATGGTTCTTTTTCATGTTCCTTTTATGAGGTGCTGTTCAATATTTATGCCACTTCAATCTATCTGACATGCTGTCATTTGACTAAAAGCTGGCAGTTAATATTTAATTAGTTTGTACTGGGTTTGCAATAATGGGGCAGAACGGTTTGCGGCTTGGCGAAGAAGCGGATTATTAGCACTAAAGTTCATTAGAAGCAGAAATGTTTTTTTAACCACAAATGTGTAAAAGAAGCACAAAACCCGCTTTTTTGCCAAACCGCTGTTATAGCCAGTGGTTCTTGTCCACCGTCCTTATAAACCATTGTCAGTATTGATTTTCTGTGTCATTGGTGTGTCGGTAATACAGTTATTTTTTTAAGTGTTGCAAAAGTTTATAATTTCATTTATTGGTAATGTAAAAGCTAATTTGAAGTTTCGATTGGTTTGTAATGCAAATGTGCTAATAGAATCGGTTTGGCAATCTTTTATTTTTTAATAAATTTCTGGCTATAATAGGCATGTCCATCAAACGCTAATACATAATACATACCTGATGAAAGATTTGAAATATTCAAGGTATTTACTAATTGGCTTTCGATAACAATAGAGCCCAGTTGATCAATAATTTTCAAGTAGCCTTTTACTTTTGAAGGGAAGCCAGAAATATTTATTTTTGTATTTGCAGGATTGGGGTAAATGGTCAATATTTGCTCGTCTGCATGTATTTCGTTTACAGCTGTTGGGGCTGAATTGCAAGCAACATTAGAGAGCAATGTTTGAAGACAATTATTCGAGTAAAATGTTCCGTTGCCAATAACACCATAAATGTTTTTGGTATTACTAATATTGGTTAAAGGATTTTGGTTCAGTATAACCAAATCAGCTCGTTTACCAATCTCAATAGTTCCTGCTGCATTTCCGAAGCCACATTCATTTAAAAATTCATAGGCTTTCGCAGTAGCTAATGTTAATGCCTGATGAGGAGTCAAACCCGCTTCAACATAAATTTCTAACTCTTTATGAACAGCAAAACCAGCAATAGAATACGGAGTAATGTTATCTGTTCCCAACATCAATTTAGCACCATTGTCATAAAGTCTTTTCAAAAGATTTTTATACTCTGTAATATTAGAGGGTTGCTGAGGGTTGGCTGTAGCATTTCGCCAATTATTTAAAAGTGAAGATGGGCAAGCATATTGCACTTCATTTGGTTCGTTAGCCCTTAATGAATCTAATTTTTCTCTATTCCACCTTACTATTAGCGTCGGGCAATTCCATTTTCCTCTCGCAATAGTTGTATCTTCTAAGGCTTGTTCTGTAGGGTCAAGGATACCATTTGGTAAATACCCCCAAAAATGTTCTATAGATTTTTGACTTGATTGTAAAATTGGCATAGCCCCTATCCAATCATTACCGTGACCTTTAATATATTTGCCTGATGTGGCAGCGTAGTTCTGTATGGCATTAAATACTCCTTGTGTCAAATAGGTGTATGTTTTATAAAAATCATATCCTATTACATCTTGATTTTGGAGGCTGCTAAGCGCCTGTGTTTGATTTTGTATTTGTGGAGGATTAAAAAAAGGATGCCCCATAAAGTTCATTATGGGACCTGATGTGTAAATTCTGGGTGAGGTAATTTTGTTGCCGAAAAGCACAGTTTGTTGTGCATTAATGCTGTCTCTAAAACTAATATGCCAAGGCTCACCGTTCATATTGCAAACCGTTGTTACTCCGTTTGCCAATTCCAAAATAGCATCGTTGCGTTGTAAAACGTGTGCGTGCATATCACACAATCCTGGAATTAGGTATTTCCCTGTTCCATTAATTACGTAGGCATTACTTGGAATATTAACATTGCTCGTGTCATCTATTTGTGTTATGGTATTGTTTTGAATTAATACAGTTTTATTGCTCAATACTGTTAAAGTATCGGTCATTGGAATAACAGTTATGTTTTTAATAACAACATTATTGCTGTCAATATTACATTGTGCTTTTGTATTTAATGAAAATACAATTATGAAAAATGAGAGTATTAAAAATTTCATATGAATTAGTTTATGATTATCGATTGATAGCAATAGCTTGTCCTTTCTGGTCGGCTGACTTATTGATTGACCTACATTTAAAGTTTCTTCATTAGAAGATGAAGATTCGTCAAGGTTTAATCAGCATTCAAAATTATTAGGTGATGAGTTGACTTTCTTGCATTCCTGTTTTTTATGTCTGATTATCGTGGCTGAAAATGTCAAAAAGATTCATTCTGCTTGTGAAAGGTCCTCCTGCCATTGGCTATAACTTGTTTATACCAACAATTATTTATCGCAAATCAGTCCGTTCCTTCTTTATGTGCGATAAAAAAACATCCGGTTATTTCTGAAGTCCAGAATATCAATTCACCGGATAAAACACCCTCGTCAGCCATTTAGAAGTATCCGGTTCGGTGGCCGGGTCGGTAACGTATTCTTCCCAGGGTGCGCCGGTGATGGTGATGCCGTTCGCTTTCACGTATTCATCGATGTAATAATGAACTTTTTCAGTACCGGCAGATTCTCCGTAATAGTCCACTTTAACAGCTTTCACCGATGGAAGTGATACTGCCGTCACAACACCATCGGTATTCCCTTTTTTATCAACCGGAATGCCCGCTTCAAACGACACTGTATCCTTCGACCACAGATAATATATTGCATAGTTGGCGCCCGATTGTCTCAGGTTTTGTTTTGTGATGGCCTCATTTATTTGTACGTAGGCTTCATTCATTTTGGTGGTGAAATTTTCCTGGTTGGTCACTACTTTTATGCTTAGTGCTTCAACAGGCGAAGTATTGATGGTTTCTACCGGCCATTCGGTTTTTTTCTCTTCTTCCACGGGTAAGCTTTCACACCATTCTCTCAACCCGGCCAACGCTTTTTCAAAATCGGTTCCCAGCCATTCGTTCATCATTAAACCGGGGAATATTCTGCTATAGAAGGGTAATTCCATATCCATGTACACCGTTGCCTGTGTGCCGTTTTCAAATGGTTCGAAAAGCCATCCGCCATGCGATGTGGTACCTCCGAATGTCAGTGACGTCAGAATGGATGAAGGTTCCGTACTTTCAGTAATGGTCATGCTTCCTGTTCCCACCGACCGATGATCACTGCTCCAGCTGTGCATGGCTCCCACACCCGACTCAGGACCTTCGTATACCGAAATCATTTTTGGATCCATCTTATCCCAGTGCGACCAGTTCTTCCAGTTTTTGAGCGTATTTACCTGGTGAAACGCCACCGTCGGTTTTACACTGATCACTGCAGAACGCGATACGTGAATTTTTGATGGCAGAAAAATGGAAACCACCGCGAGAATGGCCATGACTACAACGAGTGTGAGGAGGATTTTTTTGAGCATGGGGAAAGGGGGTTAGTGGGATAGTGGGGTAGTGGGATAGTGGGGTAGTGGGGTAGTGGCTTGCCCTGAGTAGTGAATGAAGAGCCGTCAGGCGATTCAGGCACGTATCGAAGGGGATAGTAGGATAGTGGGATAGTAGGATAGTGGGATAGTGGCTTGCCCTGAGTAGTGAATGAAGAGCCGTCAGGCGATTCAGGCACGTATCGAAGGGGATAGTAGGATAGTGGGATAGTAGGATAGTGGGATAGTGGGGTAGTGGGATAGTGGCTTGCCCTGAGTAGTGAATGAAGAGCCGTCAGGCGATTCAGGCACGTATCGAAGGGGATAGTGGGATAGTGGGGTAGTGGGATAGTGGGGTAGTAGGATAGTGGGGTAGTAGGATAGTGGGATAGTGGGATAGTGGGATAGTGGGATAGTCAGTTGTTCCCAATGACTAATGACTAATGACTAACGACTAATGACTAATGACTAATGACTAATGACTAATGACCAAAACCTCTACAATATTAACCATTCCTCCTCATTTCACAAAATATATAAAATACTCACAATCAGTACCAAGTATGATTTATAAAGCCAAAAACATTACCTTTGTCCCTGTATGAAAATCCTGGTGATCCGCTTCAGTTCCATTGGCGATATTGTGCTGACAACGCCTGTTGTTCGTTGCCTGAAGCAGCAGCTACCGGATGCTGAAGTACATTTTCTGACTAAGTCTTCTTTTGCAGGATTGGTCAGCAACAATCCCTTCATTGACAAGGTTCATGTTCTGGAGGATGATCTGGGCAGTGTGATCAGCGATCTGAAAAAGGAGAAGTTTGATTTCATTGCCGACCTGCATCACAATCTGCGCAGTGCCAGGGTCAAGGCTGCACTTGGAGTGAAGTCGACCGCTTTTAATAAACTCAATATCGAAAA